>Ga0335081_10001505_pt1 | contig 37108 bp, 35 predicted proteins | sample Lox_Sample_35_FD_206713 | JGI IMG/M metagenome (GOLD analysis project Ga0335081, IMG submission 206713) | Soil microbial communities from Loxahatchee National Wildlife Refuge, Florida, United States - Lox_Sample_3.5 | ecosystem: Environmental > Terrestrial > Soil > Wetlands | place: USA...
TTCTCGTCCTGCTCGCCGGCTCGGTGATTCTCCCGGTCTTTGTGCTGCTCGAAATAAAACTCGGGCTCGTGGCCGGAGGCATCGCCGACCTTGGCGGATTGATGGTCGTCGTCGCACTGACCGCCATGTTGGTCGGTGTCCTGCGTTATAGCGGCAGTGCCGACACTCTGCCCGGTGACGGAGCATGACCACCGACCGCAAGCTTCTGATCTTCGGCGGGCTGCTGCTGGCCGCATTCGGCATGATCTACGGCCTGCACTACGCACTGTTCATCGAGCACCAGACGTTGGACGGAATGGGCGCATCGCTCACGCAAGCTTTTGCGCATGCCGCGGGTCGCGATCTGCCCCAGAGCCACGACGCAATCGCGACCTACGCAAAAGAAAAATACGCTTACGTCCGGCAGGTGGACGTGCACTCCCACTGGATTGGCCTGGCCATGCTGCTGATCCTGTTTGGAGTCGTATTCGACAAGCTGGCATTTTCCCCGCGCACCCGTCTGTGGATCGCCATTGCCTTTCTTGTGGGATCGATTATTTTTCCTCTTGGAGTGCTGCTGCAAACCTTGATGAGCGGTCCATTACCGTCCGCGCTGGCAATTGCCGGCTCGGCTCTCCTCATCATCTCCCTGTCGCTCATTGCCTGGGGATTTGCACGAGCAGCGTAAGAAGAAGCTCTCGTGTTGTCACCCCGAGCAGAGCGAGGGATTTGCAATACGATTAAAGAGATGCATGGTGCCGGGAACAGGACTCGAACCTGAGCCGTCTAGCAGGCGTGAGCGAAGCGGGAGCCTGCTGGCGAAATCCCGAGCGCAGCGAGGGACCTCGTTACAAACGGCAAAAAGGGCAATGCATGGTGCCGGGAACAGGACTCGAACCTGCACGCCTTGCGGCACTGGATCCTAAGTCCAGCGCGTCTGCCAATTCCGCCATCCCGGCACGAGAAAAATCAAGTAAAAACGAGGATATGCCTGCTACAACTCTATCAGAGGGTATCGTGAACTGTGTACTAACAGCGACGGACAACGGTGGCGGATTGATCAAAACCTAGAGGCCAACCTTGTTGACCGTATCTCGAGAGTTGTCGAAGTCTACCGGACTGGATGTAACTGTTCGCACCATTAACGTGACCGTGCAGCAGATCTGCGTTCCTCTTTTGACGAGGTGACAATGACGATGGGAGTGGGTGCGGGTGCTTGGGATTTCAGTCGTTTGAGCACTTACATGCCTACCCGTTCCCGAGCAAATAGCTGCGCTGGCAGACCGTCGCAAATTTTGTCACCTGGTGCGCCACCACCGCCGCATGAGCAATCTGCAACCGCTCTTCCGGGGTGAGCCCCAGGAACTCGAATCCACAGCGGGAGCCTGAGCAGTGGCAAACGATGGCCACAGTGTTCAAGACGCGCCCTGCGAGCAGGAATTCGATTTCCACCGTTTCTCCAGGGCTCAGGGCCCCAATCTTTCGTCACCCCCGGAACGGGCCGCTCAGCTCGGCAAACCTTTGCCGCCACATTGCGACAAGCTGTGGCGGATCACTTCCAGCAATTCGTGATTGTCCGCCGGCTTCTGAAAAAAGGCGGTAGCGCCAGATTCCAGGACACGCTGCTCGTTGTTTTGCGGATCCCGCGCCGTGAGCACGACCACTGGAATGGCCGAGAGCTTGTCGTCGCGACGCAGACGATCCAGCACGACGAAGCCATCCCCCGCCGGCAGGCCGAGATCGAGAATGATCAGGTCGGGACGCTCTTTGTAGGCTTGCGAGATGGCGGAATAGCCGTCCACCGCACTCACCGTGTCATATTGATTGGCGCGCAAGCGCAGTCGCAGCGCCTGCCGGAGGTCTGGGTCATCATCCACGATGAGAATTTTTTGCGTTGGCATGGTAGGGTTCCTTTCCTGGTTTGGATCCATTTGTTTCGATTGCATTATTCCTCCTGCGTGTTGATCGGGATGCCCACACCGGCTCGGGCAATCTCTGTGACTCTTCTTGCCACTTCTTCCACTTTCTCTTGCAACGAAATCTCCGCCGGCAGATCCGAAGAAGGTACTGCCACTGACGACAGTTCGAAGCTGCCACAGGCCTTCAGGTCGGGCAGTTTGTCCATCTGTCCCCGGATGCGCGAGATCATGATTGGAGACCGCTCGAGATCGGTGGACGCCACCACGAAGAATGTCTGCTCGGGGCCTGCCGTGCGCATCGGTGGAAGAACCAGGTCCTTGTCGAGGTAGACGCAACGCTCCAGAAGTTCGCGGGCATGTTTGCAGACTTCCTTCCAGTTTCCGCGAGCCGGTCTGGACTTCGGCCGCAGGTCGAAGCGCACCAAAACGAACGCTTCCCGCAGGCGGCCTTCATAGGTGATCACCGGCAACAGCAGCTTCGGCAGCGAGTACAGCGGGAGCGTGAACGAAAACGTGCTGCCGCTGGCTCCGTCGCTCGCGGCCCAGATTCGTCCGCCATGCAGGCTGACGAGTTCTTTGGCGATAAACAGTCCCAGTCCCAACCCTTTGCGGCTGTCATCGACTGAATTGGGGTCCTGATAGAGACGTTCAAAAATCAACGAACGCGCCTCGACGGTGATGCCGCAGCCGGTATCGGAGACTGAGACACAAACGAAGTCTGGATCTGTGGTCACGCGGCTGGCGCGCACGGTCACCGCTCCATCCGCTGGGGTAAACTTGATGGCATTGTCGATCAGATTGATGACTACTTCAAGAATGCGGTCCGGATCGCCGTGCACAAACGAGATTCCACCTTCGACGCCAGCCTCAAGTCCAACGCCTTTCTGCGAGGCCAGCGGTTGCAACATCGCAATTGCTGATCGGATCAGTTCCTCGATGGATACGCAACCCAGCTCCAGGGTGATCTTGCCCGACTCGGCGCGCGCCGCCTCCAACAAGTCGCGTACCATCGCGCCCAACTGGTTCACGCTTCGCAGGACCGTGCTCAAATGGTCGCGCTGCTCCGGCGTAACGTCTCCAGCCAGTCCATCGAGCAGGATGGTTACGTACTGATGAATGCAGGTGAGCGGCGTGCGTAGCTCATGCGACACGTGGGAAAGAAACTGATTCTTGAACTCCAGCTGTTGTTTGCGGCTGATTTCCAGCGAACGGAGCAGCGCTTGCCGCTCGATGGCATATCGCATCGCGCGATCCAGCGCGCCGCTGGTGAGTCCGCCCTTAACGAGATAGTCCTGAGCTCCCTGGTGCAATGCCTTAATTGCAAGTGCCTCATCGTCCTGGCCGGACAGAATGACCACCGGCACATCGGGCGCTTTTTCCAGCACTTTTCGAAATGTCTCCGCACCGTGGCTGTCTGGGAGATTCAAGTCCAGCAAAACCAGCGCTGGGGTTTTTTCCTTGAGCGAGACGATCCCTTCTGCCAAGCGATTTGCGCAACTCACGTCGATGGTCGGATTGCTTTCCACCAGCCGCAGCCGAACCAGGTCCGCATCGCCGGGATTGTCTTCAATCAGTAACACGTGAGTTGCCGGGTTCATCGCTTCTCCTTTTGCGGCAGGCTAGCGAAGCGCAGCCAGAAATCCGCCATCGATTGCACCACCGCACGGTACTCAGCCAAGTTTCCTGGCTTTCGCAAATAGCAGTTCGCACCCAGTTCATAGCTGCGCACGATGTCGGAAGCGGCTTCCGAGGTGGTGAAGATCACTACCGGAATGTTTGCCAACTCGCGATCGGCTTTGACTTCCGCGAGCACCTCTCGGCCGTCTTTTCGCGGCAGATTCAGATCGAGGACCACCAGATCGGGACGGGGCCTTGCTGCATACGCTCCCTTTCGCCGAAGAAACGCCACCGCCTCCACCCCGTCTTTGACCGAGTGCACGTGGAAATGCAGCTGGCTCTGTCTGAGCACTTCGCTTGTCAGATCTACGTCCGCGGGGTTGTCGTCCACCAGCAAAACCTCCGCTTCAGTTTTCAGGTATCGAATCGTAGGCCCTCCGCGTGGCGTTGACTGGAAGCGTGAATTTGAATGTCGATCCGGGCCCGGACTGAGGCTCCAGCCAGATGCGGCCGCCGTGCTGCTCGACGATCTTCTTGCAGATGCCAAGTCCGATTCCGCTGCCTGGATATTCATCATGCGTGTGCAAACGCTTGAAGATAACGAACACGGTTTCCGCATGTTCCGGCGCGATCCCGATCCCATTGTCGGCGACCGAGAAAACCCAGGCGTATTCGTTTGCGTTTGCAGTGATGGAGATGCGCGGGGGCTGCGCGCCGCAAAATTTGATCGCATTCCCCACCAGGTTCTGCAGCAGTTGCACCATCTGGGTGGCGTCGGCTATCACCTTGGGCAGCTCTTGATATTCCACCCGGGCATTCGCCATTTGACTCACGGCCTGAAGATTGCTCAGAACGACGTTTACGATCTCGTTCATGTCAACTGTCCGCAGATCACGCCCGTTCTGCCCCACCCGGGCAAACGCCAGCAGATCCCGGACCAGGGTCTGCATGCGAAGCGCACCATCCACCGCATAGTGGATGTACTTGTCGGCATCGGCATCCAGCTTTGCGTGATAGCGCTCAGCCAACAGTTGGGTGTACGCCGCCACCATGCGGAGCGGCTCCTGAAGATCGTGCGAGGCGACGTAGGCGAACTGTTCCAAGTCCCGGTTGGAGCGAGCCAGTTCCTCCTGCATTTGCCGATGCTCGTCGCGAAGCCTTTTTTCTCGCAAGGCGCGGTCCACCGAGCCGGGCAGCCGGCCCAGGTGGTCTTTGAGTACGTAATCGGAGGCGCCCCGTTTCACGCACTCCACCGCCATCAACTCCCCCAGCGATCCGGAAACCATGACCACCGGGATATCAAGCCCTTCGCGGCGGAGGATCTCCACCGTTTCCATTCCGTTCCAGGTCGGCAGGCGAAAGTCGGCGAGAACCAATTCGTAGTTATATTTGCGAATGTGCGCGGTAAACTCCGCTGCCGTCTGGACGACATCGCAATCAACCTCAAAACCAGCCTTCCGCAGAGCGTGCCGAACCAGGTCGACGGAGGAGAAGTCATCCTCCACCATCAGCACCCGCAATTTGCGCCGCACGTCAGTCTTGGCATGCTCTCGCGGCATCGCCTCCAGGCTACATACTTCTGGCGGACCCGCACTGGACGGCGCCGGGGCAGGGTAATCTGCGCCCGAATGTGCCGGTCCGGGTTTTGGTGAGGTGATCACAGGAAATAGCGATGCTGCCTCTCACGCCTCTCTTGCGCCTATCGGCGGCGGCGAGGAACGCTTGAGTGAAACCGATTGCGGACGGTGATCAGCGGTGCATTGTGCGGGTGGACGATTTCGCACCCAGAGTCGGCCAGATGGACATGTCCTTGAGAACACAAATCGTGGTCCGTACAAGAGAGTGTTGACCCTGTCGAAGCGTTTACTAACGACAATAAGGAATCGCCGTTCTGTTCGAAACGGCCACGCCGTTGGAAACGCCAAGATTCAGTAGGCTATAAGAGCGGGATCGACGAAGCACGAAGGTAACCTACCCAAAGTCCTTGCGCCGGTTCATCATAGGCTTTCCGGTGATTCACCCGGAAGGGACGAACATGCCCCAGAAGTTATTGGACGTTCTCATGTTAGGTCGCTGCTCCCACGAATTTTCCTGGCCCCGGCGGGCGGCGGATGGGGATTACTACCAGGTTTGCCTCCTCTGTGCAGCCGAATACAAGTACGACTGGAAAACCATGCGCCGGACCCAGCGTGTGGAACATGACCAGACCGCGCCCGAAACCACGACTCGCCGCAGCCGCAGCCACACTCGCAAGCCGACGTGGGTTCCGCGGGCACGCCGCCTGCGCCTCAATACCCCGGTACGCTACCGGGTGAAAAACCTCGGTAGCTGGTATGAAGGAACGATCGACAATCTGAGCCAGTCCGGACTGCTGTTTAACGGCCCGCAGCGTTTGCCCGACAATACGCTAGTCGAAATGGTCTTCGAGATGCCGGAAGAGATCTCCGGTCAGAAGAACAGTACGGTGCTGTGCCAGGGGCGCATTACGCGGGCGAAAGAGGCAGTTAAGACTGCCAGCGACGATGCAGAGAGCAACACGCTCGCCGCCAGCATTCTCGATTACAAGTTCCTTCACCAGAATTAAACCCGCTGTTCGCCGATGTACCTTCTGAGTAGCGAAGGCAATTTTTCTCGCAAAAGAACACCGCCTGCGCATCTAAACTGTTGTACAGATCCCATTTCACCAGGAGAGTGTATTTTTATGAGGGCGAGAGCCTCGGTCTATCTCGGTCTAGCGCTTTGGCTGGTCATCGCCATCGCCGTCGGTTGTTCTAAGGCTCCCAACGACAATCAGATCACGAGTGACATTCAATCGAAGTTTGCCAGCGACTCCGGTCTTCAGGGCAAGCAACTGATTATCCAGTCCGCCAACGGGACCGTGACGTTATCCGGCGCTGTGGATAGCGATAGTCAGCGCCAGGCAGCCGCCAATTACGCGGCTTCGGAAGCGGGGGTCAAGCAGGTCATCAACAATCTGCAGGTTGGGTCTGCGGGCGCGATGGCGCGAGCAGAGCGGGCACGGCAGCCAAAAGAACCGATAGCTCCCAAGAAACAGCATGAACGACACAAAGCTGACGATTCGATGTCTTCTGATCAAGACTCGCAGTCAATGGCGCAAATGCAGCCACTACCAGCAGCTGCTCCGGTGACCTCTGCGCCGCCACCGGCTCCGGCCCCGCCTCCACCGCCTCCGAAAGTGACCATTCCTTCCGGGACAAGCTTGTCCGTGCGGTTGGTTGATTCGATTGACAGTGAGAGAAATCAGGTGGGGGACAGCTTCCACGCTACGCTGAACCATCCGATTACCATCGATGGCGACGTAGTCGTTCCATCCGGCAGCGATGTCGCCGGTCACTTGGCCGATGTCAAGAGCGCCGGCAAGTTTGCCGGACAATCACTGGTTGCATTGCAGCTCGACACGATTACCTCGGGCGGGAAAACCTATAACGTTCAGACTGACCAATATAAGAAGCAAGGCAGTTCGCGGGGAAAAAACACCGCAGAAAAAGTCGGTGCAGGGGCAGGCATTGGTGCCCTTATTGGTGCGCTAGCCGGTGGCGGCAAAGGAGCTGCGATCGGCGCGGCCGCTGGCGGCGGCGTTGGCGGTGGAGTGCAGGCTGCCACCAAGGGTCAACAGATCAAACTGCCATCCGAAACGATCCTGACCTTCACGCTGCAATCTCCGGTGACAGTAATCGCCAACAGCCAAGGACCGGACAGCGGCCGGCAGAAACTGGGTCCGAATGACTAGAATCAGTCGGTTGGGGCGCGAGCCGTTCGCGTCCCTAGCCTTTCGTTTGCCAGAATCGGCCGTCGATCACAACCGCTTGTGATGTGCCTCATATGCAGCAAAGCGCCTGCTGCCTACACTGAAATGTCAGTAATCATGGACAGGTTTGCAGTCATAGGAGACACATCATGCGAGCGCTAGCAGGGATTCTTTCAGTTTTCGCGTTGTTCGTTGCCGCGGGCGTTGCCCAGGATCAGGCAAAAACTATTAAGCACGTTCCAGTAACACCCACTTCACCCACCTCAGGCCAGGAGATGTACAAAGCGTATTGCGCTGTATGTCACGGTTTGGATGGAAAAGGCAACGGTCCAGCCGCTTCCGCATTGAAAGCGATACCGACCGATTTGACCATTCTGGCCAGGAGAAATAACGGCCAATATCCGGAGATGAAAGTGGTATCAATCATCCGCGGTGAGGCCAACCTACCCGCTCACGGAAACCAGGAAATGCCCGTCTGGGGGCAGCTGTTTTGGACGATGAGCCACGGGCATGAAGGCGAAGTGCAGCAGCGGATCAGCAACCTGAATAGTTACATCAAGTCGCTGCAGGCAAAGTAAGATCAAAGCTAAACTTAGTTAGGGCGGGCACACCTATCTGTGCCCGTTTTTTCTTGGTGCTCTTCACCCCGTGCCCGATCGCTTTAGACGCCTCTTGCCCCTTTGTACACTGACTTTAGTACTCTGCGTTGCCACCCAACGGTCACCGTATAATCTAGGCAACTCAGCAATAATCAGGGAGTTGCAAGGAAAACAGTGGATCCACTCTTGGCATTGGCGATCTTTGCCCTTGGGCTGGCTTTCGGCAGCTTCCTGAATGTGTGCATCTATCGGATGCCGCAAGGGATATCCGTCATCTCTCCACGGTCCGCCTGCCCGGGTTGCAAACAACCGATCGCCTTCTACGACAACGTTCCCGTTTTGAGCTGGGTGTTTCTGGGAGGACGTTGCCGTCACTGCAAGGCCCGAATCTCGCCGCGTTACTTGATCGTGGAACTGCTTAGCGGATTGTTGTTTCTCGCCTGCTACGCGGAGTTTGGCTACACTGTGTCAGCGATGAAGTACGGTGTCTTCGGATTCCTTCTTCTGGGATTGATTTTCACCGACGCTGAGACCCAACTCCTGCCGGACAAAATGACGCTCACCGGCCTTGGCCTGGGACTTGTGTTCAGCCTGCTGGTTCCGGTGAATGACCTGGTATCGCAGATTCTGCCCAGCTTTGTTTCCTTACCCACGCGAGATTCGTCATGGCGCGTTCTCTCGCTCTGCGACTCGCTCGCCGGGGCGATTGTTGGCGCGTCCTTCATCTATGGCGCCGGAGCGATTTATCTGCGTGCACGTGGTCGCCCGGGCATGGGATTCGGCGATGTCAAACTGATGGCGATGGTGGGTGCATTTCTCGGGACCCGCCTCACCATGTTCACGATCTTCACCGGGTCGGTTACCGGTTCGCTGTTTGGCCTTTGGACGTTATCAGCAATCTGGGTCAAGCGCACCCGGCGGCGCCGGCAGCGCAACCACGAATCTGCCCGGGATGCGGGGAGACGCGCCTGGACTTCCGCCACGATTGCCATGCAACGCGCGCCAATGCCGTTCGGCGTGTTCCTCGGCGGAATGGCGATGGTTGCCTTCTTTTTCGGCAACCAGTTCCTGCGCTGGTATTGGAGATTGTTTTGAGCTTCACGCTGTGGATCATTGTTCGGTCAGTAAGAAGTGGCCGGGCACGAAGGATGGATCAGATTATGAAACGTACTTTGCATATTTCGTTTGTCGCACTTGCCTTGGCAGGCCTTTTTGTGATGGCTGCGGTCGCGCAAGATGCTAGCAACCAGGAACCCTCCCTGGGCAATTACGCTCGGGCCGTCCGTAAAGACAAGAAAGCGCCGGCCGCGAAGACCTTCGATAATGACAATCTGCCCAAGCAGGACAAGCTGAGCGTTGTGGGCCCGGAATCTGGCATACCTGCCAGTGTCCAACCGACTGCCGAAGCGCCTGCACCCGCAGCCACGCAAGCGGCCCAGGTGACCCCGGGACAGACCCAGGAACAGCGGCAGCAGGTTTACGATCAGTGGTCGGAACGGATCGCCTCGCAGCAGTCGCAGGTCGACCTGTTGCAGCGCGAACTTGACGTTGAGCAGCGAGACTATCGCCTGCGCTCCGCCGAGTTCTACGCAGACGCCGGTGAGCGCATGCGCAATTCCGCCAATTGGGACAAGGAAGACGCCGACCACAAGGCCAAGATCGCCGAGAAACAGAAGGCGCTAGATGAAGCCAAGGAACAACTGAGCAATATGCAGGAAGAGGCCCGCAAATCGGGTATACCTTCCTCCGTCCGGGAAAATGCTCAGCAAGATAAGCAGTAGTGAATGGGAATTAACCGTGCACAGGCGGACTCAGCGTCCGCCTCAGCTCGAAGATCTGATCGTCCGTGGCTTGGTGCGTTGTGCGTCAGGTCGGGAGCACTAAAAACCCAAGGTTGAAGCGCTGGCCTCCTGTAACCTTTGCAGATACGAGTCCGTGAGCATTCCCTTGATCTGCTTCTAGTAGAATGAATTCCGACATCCCAGGTTGCAAATTTCAAGCCTCAGGAAGGTGCTATGAAAAAGCTCCTGCCGTTTGCGCTGGCGCTGCTTATGTTGGCAGGCTGTTCCTCGCAGCCGTCCCAGCCCGCGCAAACCGAAAAACCACAGCCCAAAGCCGCTGAGTTCGAGACCGGACGAGTGGCATTTCAGAAGTTATACGTAGCCGCTCACGGCTGGGCGCGTGATGCACAGGGCTTCCGCGTAGAGTCGCAGATCACGGCAGATTCCAAGGGTAAGGACGGCAAGTCCGACGTTTGGCGAGCTTCGTTCGCATCGCCCGGGCAGCGCGGCGTTAAGCCTTACACCTGGTCGGGCACAGACGCGCCCGACGCGCCTTCGCGTGGCGTCACTCCCGGAACCGAGGATTCTTACAGCCCCACCAACTCTTCTACGCAGGTGTTCGATATTCAGTTCTTGAAGATCGATAGCGACAAGGCCCTCGAGATCGCGCAGCAACATGGTGGTGACAAGATCATGGCGAAGGATCCCGACACGCCAATTCTTTACGTGCTGGATTGGAGCCGCGCCACCAACCAGCTCATCTGGCATGTGATCTATGGCACCAGCCGTGACGAGGCGAAATTGCGGGTAGCGGTCGACGCAACCAAAGGTGATTTCATCCGCGTAGAAAAGTAGCTTTCAGCTTGTAGAGATGCTGGCGGCGTCAGGAAGAGCATTCGCTGGTTTGGAACCCCGCCGGGCCTTATTCCGTACCTGCAATGTTATGATCTCGTATTTGTTATCCGGCAAAGGCATAACTATGTCCCCGAGAAACGTTGCAATCATTTGTGTCTTAGCTTTTCTTGCCTCCCTGCCAGCGGCGGCCGAGCCTTCCAACACAGCGGGACTGTCTATCCCCAACACAAATTCGGCCATCAATTCGGCAACGCCATTGTCGCAACGTGTGGTGCACTACGAAATCGAAGCCAGGTACGACCCCAGAACTCATTCGCTTGACGCCAGCGAGACCTTGACCTATCACAACTTGACCGGGCAGCCTCTGGATTCTTTCCCTTTCCACCTGTACCTGAACGGCTTTCAGCCAACCTCCACCTGGGTGCGTGAAGGCAAGCGCGAAGGCACCCGCGGCCAGGATTTTGAAAAGTGGGATCCGAAAAGCTACGGCTCGGACGAGATCAAGAGCTTTGAGGTCGTTGGCCAGGGAGACCTGACCTCCCAGCTTCGCTACATCCAGCCGGATGATGACAACAAAGATGACAAGACGGTAGTGCAGGTGAATTTGCCGAAGGCCATTCCGCGGGACGGTTACGTTCAATTCAGAATCAAGTTTCACGATCAATTCCCGAAAACCCTCGAGCGCACCGGCTGGGATCGTGAAGCTTTGCTGGCGGGACAGTGGTTTCCCAAGGTCGGCGTCTGGTGGCATGGGGCGTGGAACTGCCATCAGTTCCACGCTTACACAGAGTTCTTTGCCGACTTCGGCGTTTACGACGTGAAGATCACGGTTCCAAAATATGAAACCGTGGGCGCCAGCGGAGTTGAACTCAGCAACGTGGAAAATCCCGATGGCACCAAGACAGTCGCCTATCACGGCGATGACATTCACGATTTTGCCTGGACCGCCAGCCCGCATTACCGCGAATTCCATGACGTTTTCCAGGGAAGCATGGGACCGGTCGAGATTCGATTTCTGATGCAGCCAGCGCATTTGGGCCAACTCGAACGCCACAAATACGTCACCCAGGAAACCATGCGGCGTTTCGACCAATGGTATGGGCCTTATCCATACAAGACGCTTACCGTGGTCGATCCTGAGCCGGAATCCGAATCGTTTGGCATGGAATACCCGACTTTCATCACTGCCGGTACAGGCTGGTTTATGCCGAAAGGTTTCCTGTCTCCCGAAGAAGTAGTGGAGCACGAGTTTGGCCACCAGTATTGGTATGGAATGGTCGCGACCAATGAATTCGAAGATGCGTGGATGGACGAGGGGATTAACCAGTACACGGAAGCCAAGATCTTGGACTCGATCTACGGGCGTGCTACCTCGTTCGTAAATTTGTGGGGAATCACTGCCGGAGAAGACGAGACCGACCACTTCTTTTACTCAGTGGCTGGCGATCTCGATCCCATGACCCGCAACGGTTGGCAATTTGCGAATTCTGAGTCCTATGGCACGATCACGTATGGCAAGACGGCTGTCGTTCTCCTGACGCTGGAGAGCATCATTGGTGAAGACACCATGCGGCAGGCTATGCACACTTATTTCCTGCGCCACCGCTTCACCCATCCCACTAAAGAAGATTTCCTGAAGACGATTGAAGAAGTTTCCGGCAAGGACCTACGATGGTATTTCAATCAGGCAGTGTACGGCACCCCCGTGCTCGATTACCAGGTGTACAAGGTTAGCTCGGTGCCGGTGGAGTGGTACAAGGAAAAGCTCGAGGAGAAAAAAGGAGTCACCGAATATGTGAACAGCGTCTGGATCCAGCGCAAGGAGGACTTCGTCATGCCGGTCGAGGTCCAGATCAAGTTCGACAACGGTGAGAAAGTACGCGAGCATTGGGACGGACAAGACCGCTGGATACGCTACGAGTATCGCAAGAAGGCCAAAGTCGAGTCGGTCGAAATTGACCCCGATCACAAGATTCTTCTCGATCGCAATGAGTTCAACAACAGCTACATGCCCGAAGAAAAACACGCGGCGACGCACAAGCTGATGAATTACTACGCGTTTCTGAGCCAATTGTGCGCTCAGTTCCTTAGCTGGTGGCTGGTTTAGGAGAATAGGATGAATGGCAAGCGAGGTTTGATCTCCGCCGGCGCAAGCATCGTCAACCGCAACAAGCGCTATATCGTCTGGTTTTATGTTTTCAATCTGCTGTTTGGATGGCTGGGTGCAATGGGCCTTGGCCGCCGTGTGAGTCCGATCCTCAACCACAGCCTGCACGCTGACAAACTGCTGCATGGATTTGATCTGGCGGTTCTGTACGAAATGATGTCCCGGCCTGAGTTCGGCTCGCGGCATAGCGCCACCGGACTGGGATTGGTTTTTGCTGTCCTCTTCTTTGTCTTGAGCTTGCTTTTCATGCCGGGAGTGTTGCTGGGCTACTCGTCCGACCATCGCATTTCACGCGATGAGTTTTTTCGCGCCTGTGGGCATAATTTCTGGCGGTTCTTTCGCCTCTTCACATTTTTTCTCATTATCGGCGGAATCGTTGCCGGCATTCTTTTCGGAATCGAAGGCGCGTTGGCCAAGGCAGCCGAAGAAAGCTCGTATGAGCTTTTGCCTTTCATCACGCGAATGATCGGGATCGCAATTATCTTCGTTGTGCTGACGACCATCCGTATCTGGTTCGATCTCGCGCAAACGGATGTGGTTTTACGTGACCAAGTGGCAACCCGGAAATCGATTGCCGGCGGTTATCGAATGGCGCGGAGAAATCTCGGACGCGTGCTCGGTAGCTACATCTTGATCGCTGTCATGGCTGACAGCGTGCTGGCTTTGGGTATTGTGCTTTGGAACATGATTGTGCCACCGGCCAGCGTGTTGGGAGCGTTCCTCGTAAGCCAGGCAACCCTGCTCGTTTTCCTGGCGATGCGCTTCTGGCAGCGCGCCACCGCAGTCAGCTTCTACCTCCACAGAGCTGCCGAGCCCCTCGAGGCTCAGCCCGCTGCGCTCGCCGTGCCCGGAGCAATCGCCTAGGCGGGAACGGTGCGGAACCGCATCGTTGCCCGGACCGTGAGCACGATGAAGATCGCCAGAACCGTCAACTGAGCTACAAGAAACGGTGGTTCTTTCTGGGTTGGCGCCAGGGCTTTCAGCGCCGGAATCTTCTCGAACGCCTGCACCACCGCCACGAAAACGTTGAAGTACAGACCGATCAGCGCCGTGATCACATAGGTCCGTCGCCAGACACCGGCCAAGCGAAACGAATAGCGCGCCAGAATTGCAACCGCCAGAACTGCCAGCGACATGACTCCAAGGATGTGGGATGGCATCAGATGTTCGACGGGGAAAAAGAAGCCGGTCACGCTTGTTAACACCGTGCTCCCCAGGAAAATGCTAGTCCAACCATCAAGCCGTTTCCCGCCCAGCAGTCCGAACATTACGACCAATCCGGAACCGATACCGACAAGACTGATCAATACATGCACAAAAGTAAACGTGGATGTGCTCATTCCCAGAATCATGCTGTCCCCTTTCACGAAGAGGAAATGATGCTACGCCTCTGTCATAAAAATTACCAGCGAAGGTAAAGCTAGACCGATCGGCTCGTTTATGAGGCGGAGATTACTTAGGATTTCAGGCGCAGCAACGCCAGTTTGGCCGCATTGTATCCGCACATCCCGTGCACCCCGACACCGGGCGGCGTTGAGGACGAACCCAAATAAATGCCCGGGTCGGAGGTCGCATATTGCCGCCATGTCGGTCGAAATAGAAATTGACGAATGTCCATGGCGCCGCCCGCGATGTCCCCGCCAATGAGATTGGCATCCATGCCTTCCAAGTCCGCCGGAGAAAATACTTGCCGTGCCAGAACACAATCGCGAAACCCTGGAGCAAAGCGCTCGATCTGATCTTCCATCCTGCCCAGCATATCGAATGTCGAACCGTTCGGCACGTGGCAATAGACCCAGGCCGTATGCTTGCCCTCTGGCGCGCGAGTGGGATCGAAAAGGCTGGGCTGGGCAAGAATTAGAAAGGGACGCTCCGCGTGGCGGCCGTTTCGCGCGGCGTGCTCCGACACTGCGATTTCTTCGAAACCTCCGCCAACGTGCACGGTGGCGGCGCGCAGGCACTCCGACGCCTTCCACGGGATCGGCTGGTTCAAAGCGTAATCGACTTTGAAAACGCCTGGGCCGTAGCGATAGTTGCTCAGGCCTGCTCGATACGACGTGGACAGTCTGGCTCCAGCGATCTTTAGAAGTTGTTTGGGAGTTACGTCACAGAGAATTAGATCGGCCTCGGGAAGATCCGTCAGCCGCTCAATTCGCCTGGACGTATGCATCGTTCCGCCAAGTTTCGCAAGATGCGCACACAACGCATTCGTGATGGATTGCGAACCTCCGCGCGGGATGGGCCATCCCACGGCGTGGAGAGTAACACTCAGCACGATACCGAACACGGCGCTCAGCGCTTCGTCCATGCTGAGAAACGAATGGCCTGCCAGCCCGGCGAAAAGCGCGCGGGTTCTTTCATCTTCAAAATGTGCACGAGCAAATGAGCGGGCAGACCGAAAGACGGTACGCCCTAAACGCGCCATCAGCAAGGGATGTCGCGTGAACAGGTGCACAGGGCGCAATGTCTCCGAAGCAAATTCATTCCACTTGTGTACGAAAGGTTCGGTAAACCTTCGCCATGCGCGACCGTCGCGGCCAAGCGTGGATTCGATATTTCCGACGTCCCGCTCAAGCACCATCGCAGTGCCGTCGTGCAGGGGATGCGCCAACGGCGCGGGCGAATGAATCCATTCGAGTCCGTAGTCGTGCAGAGGAAGCGAAGCAAAGAACGGTGATCCGATGCCGGTCGGGTGCACCGCCGATCCAAAATCATGGTGAAACCCTGGAAGGGTCAATTCCATCGTCCGCGCCGCACCGCCCGGCGCCGGCTCCGCCTCGAATACTTCGACCTGCAATCCTGCTTGTGCCAGCACGATCGCGGCTGACAGGCCATTCGGTCCAGCACCGATAATGAGAGCTTTGCGGGTCATTCGAAATCACTCGCGCGGCGCGGTATCCGGCATCTCGATCGCCACGATCTTGCCATCCGGCTGCATCTCCAATGTTGGCGCATACAAGCCCAGGAACTCTCGCCTCCACCAGTTACCTGTAAGTCGCTTCTCCGCCATGGTAGTGAACCAATATTGCCAGAGAACTGCCCGAATTTCGCGGGGCGGTGCTTGCGAAAATGGATTGGATGCAAACAGCGACAGAACGTCCTTATCGTTTGCCAGCAGGCGCACTTCGGTGTTGGGAACGATCGGATAGTCCCGCCAACCGCCGAGCGAAGCGAACCACAAATTCCAGTCGAAGCGAGGCTGGTAAGGGGCATAAATGCCTGGAGGCTGATCCAGCGCCTGCGGCTTATAACGAAACGGATAGGCTGTCCAGTTCTGCCCGTCGTTCGATCCCTGAAACTCTATTTCGTACCGTCCACGAGTCATTACGGCGAAGAGTCCATAGCGGTTTGCGATGCGAAATGGCTCCAGCGCTGCTACGGGCGAAGTAGGCAGGGGAGCGGAATTCCAGAACATCCAGATCAGTGGAGCAGTGGTGGCATAGAAAATCCAGAGAAGAATGGCTGAAGAAAACGTTAACCCTGCAACGGTAAGGACCGGGCGGATTTTTCCAGAAGCAGGTTCCTCGACACCTCCTCGCGGCTGCGCCGCTCCGGAAGGCTCGGAATGACAACTTGGGGGACGGAATCGCGAGCGAACGAAGTTGAAACAACGGTCATCCAGCAACAGCACTCCCAGCGAGAGCACGAGATAGTTCAGAAATGTATAGTTCGCGGTCAGGATCACGTCGATTTCCCATGGCGTCACGATGAAGAAGAGCACGATGCGCCAGCGTCGCGGGAGGAACAGCATCCAGATCAGGCCAAGTTCAAGCGCCAACGTCGCATACACCGTGCCCGCATGAAACCAGTGCGGCAGATGTTGCACATACCAGCCAATCCAGGTGGGAAGAGGGCCATTCTGGTAATACTCATCCATCGCAGTGAAGTTCCGCCATTGCGCGTCGTGGCTCAGCAACTTCACAGCCCCCGATTCAAAGTAGATTCGAAACCATTCCCACTGCAATAAGAATAGGCTGGCACGTGACGGCGGATAGCGTCCGGGCCGAGGGCGAAGACCAGCAGGAGCAAAGAACAAAGAAATAAAGCCCGCTTCAAGCAACATTCCGTCCGACTGATAACCGGAAAAGTCTTGCGCCGCGCTGACAAACGACATGAAACACACCAGGCAAACCAGCAACATGCCACGCGGCCAGAGATTGCATACCAGCAGCACCGAAGCCGCCATGCCAACCCAGCAAAGCGCCACCAGCATTGCCGAACTGGAGGAGAGCCACAGCAGCGTGGGTGCGTACCAGTATCGTTCAAGAGGTCCGAGCGAGTGCGCAACCGCTTGTAGAAAAGAGCCCGCCGGGAGAATTCCGTCCGGCCCCATCAGCCCGCGAATCTGGAAGATGAGCGAGAAAAATGCGGAAAAGTAGATCAGGCCGAGCGCGCGAAGAAAAAGCCACCGCGCCATCAGCCGGTCTGACGCGCCGTGCTGCGAATCAAATAGCCAGCGGAAAAGGCGAACCAGGGCCATGAGGGAGGCTGATTACAAGAATTCCGGACTTCGTGTTGGCGCAGTGCGCGGAGGGATCTGCCAAGTAAGCCGTAACTGCAGATCCCTCGCGTCACTCGGGATGACAACCTCAGGCTGATGCTAACTTACATCGCGCTGCAAACCGCTTTTACTTCCGTGTACTGCTCCAGCACCTCGTGTCCCATTTCTCTGCCCCAGCCGGATTGCTTGTATCCGCCGAAAGGCATGGCAGAGTCGAAGATGTTGTAGCAGTTGATCCATACGGTTCCGGCGCGCAGATCGGCGGCAAGACGATTGGCTTTCTTGATGTCATTCGTCCAGATGCCGGCCGCAAGTCCGTAGGCAGAATTGTTAGCTTGTGTGACCAGTTCGTTGGGATCGTCGAACGGAATCGCCGTCACGACGGGCCCGAAGATTTCTTCCTGCACGACTTTCATATCAGGTTTGGTGTTGACCAGCACAGTGGGTTTCACGAAGTAGCCCCTGTCTCCCGCTTTCGTGCCGCCGACCACAGCCTTCGCGCCTTCTGAGACGCCAGACTCCAGATATCCGCAGACACGATCGAACTGCTCTTTGGAAACCAGCGGCCCCATGTCGGTCGAAGGATCGAATCCCGGGCCGAGCTTGATCTTCGAAGCTCTCTCCGAGACGCCATCCACCACTTTGTCGAAAACTTTCTTTTCTACAAAAAGCCGCGATCCGGCGCAGCAGCATTGTCCGTGATTGAAGAAAATGGCGCTGGCCGCACCATCAATCGCCATATCCAATTCTGCATCGGAGAAAACGACGTTAGGTGACTTGCCGCCGAGCTCAAGCGAAACCTTCTTCAAATTCCCCGCTGCGGCTTGCACGATCAACTTGCCGACTTCTGTCGATCCCGTGAACGCAACCTTGTCGACGTCGGGGTGCGCTGCCAAAGCTGCGCCCGCCGTTTCTCCGTAACCCGGAACGATGTTAACAACGCCATCGGGGAAGCCGGCTTCCTGAATCAGTTCTCCAAGTCGCAGCGCGGTAAGTGGCGTCTGCTCCGCTGGCTTCAGCACAACCGTATTCCCGGTCGCCAGCGCCGGACCGAGTTTCCATGCCGCCATCAACAACGGGAAATTCCACGGGATAATCTGCCCGACCACGCCCACTGGCTCGCGCAAGGTGTACGCCAGATAACGCGCGCCTGGTGTGTATGGAACCGAGATTGGAATGGTGTTGCCCTCGATCTTCGTCGCCCATCCCGCCATGTAGCGAAGCAGGTCGGCGGCCAGAGGAACGTCTGCAACCCGGGCGATGGTCAGCGGCTTGCCGTTGTCGAGACTCTCCAGCTCAGCAAATTCCTCCAGATGATCTTCCAGCAAATCCGCCAGCTTCCAGATCATTTTGCCGCGCTCGGACGGCGTCATTCTGCGCCATGGCCCTTTATCGAATGCCTGGCGGGCGGCGCTCACCGCGCGGTTGATGTCCTCACGGTCGCCCTCGGCAACCTGGGCCATTACTTCCCCCGTCGCCGGATCATACGTCGGAAATGTCTTACCGGACGCAGAGTCCGTCCATTTCCCGTTGATCAGCATCTTGTGTTTCCGATTTACAAAACTTGTGACGGTTGCTTCCGGTGGAACGATCTTCAAAGCCGTTGCCATGATTTTTTTCTCCTTTTGAAGCCCACAATCGCGAGGCCCGGACGGGACCCGCGCAAGATCTGACTTACAGATCAATACGCATGAATCAGGCGAAGCGCCACCATTCTGGCAGTTGAAAATTGTAGTCCTTTTCATTGCTGTCTGTGAGGCAATTTTGCCGTCAGGCAGGACCGCGACTTTGTGCTGCCGGGTGGGTTTGAAGCAGTAACGATTCATGTTCAGCCGAACATCTGCGTGTGCTTTGCTTCGGCTCGGAGTTCATGATTGAATAGTCTTGTTGTCCCGAAAGTCTTTGAAATGGCTGCATTTGAACGCCCCCATTACGGTCGTGTCCGCGCAGCCAACCTGCACAATATTGCGTCACATCCTAATTCTTATCCACTGAATTGGAGATAACCTTGAAAAGACTAGTATTGATCGCCGTTTCGTTGTGTTTTTGTTTTCTGATCGCATCCGCTTACGGACAGAACCTCGATGCCGCCTTCGGCGTAAGCACAATCACTGGATCTTCTGCCACGACTACCAATGGCACGCTCTTCCCTTCGCAGAGCGGAGGCGCGTATCCCGGCTTCAGCGCGGATTTTCTGCTACGCCACCGTTTTGGAGTTGAAGGCGAGTTGTTCTGGAGGGCCAGCCAGGGCCTCTATGGCGGGTACCAGCCTTACCGTCCGATTTTCTATTCGTTCAACGCGATCTGGGTGCCGCGCCTGACCAAGAACCTCTCAGCAGAACTCTTGGGCGGCATCGGAGGCGAAGATCTCCGCTTTTACGGGATACTGAACTGCAACAACTTCCTCGGCTGCACGACGTATACGAGCAGCAACCACTTCATGGGGGATTTTGGAGGTGGCATCCGCGCCTATTTTTGGCATGGCGCCTTCGTGCGCCCGGAAGCCCGGATTTACCTGATCAACAATAACGTGGAGTTCAGCTCGAACCACGTGGTGCGCTATGGAGTGTCGTTAGGATACAGTTTTGGCGGGCACTAGACTGCTTGATAGTTCCGAGTGCATGTGAGCGGCTCAGCGGCCGCTCACTTCACTTCAAAATTCCTCGGATCCAGCCCCTGATTGCTCATAATTTCGTTCGTCTTTAAATCCCAGGCTGAAATGGTTGTGGTTCCATCCGGCAGCTCTTTGGTGAAGTGCAGCGTCCAATGTTGCGGCAGGGTGATTCCGTCGGCAGTCTGAAAATCGCTAAAGGTTTCTTCCAGTGTGCTGCGCTCCGGCAACAGTTTGGAACTTAGGGTTACGTCCGCCCCGACGTTGTTGGCCACGGAGGTCGAGTACTCGGTCTTAACGTGGCGGAACGTCTCCTGATCGAAATACAACACGATCTGGACTTCCGTATGCTTATGGGGCACGTAACGCACTTGATAGGCTGGACGGCCGTCAATTTTCTTTACGCCATCAACGATAAGTTTGGCATCGCGCTCGCCGAGATTCAGCAAAGGCCAGGAGGTAGAAAGCACGCCACCCAGCAGTCCGTCGCGCACGATTACGTCTTGCGCGGACACGAAGCCTCCAAATGGGGAACGGCTCTTGCTGGAAGTCGCGAAGGCAATTCCGATGGCATTACCGTCATAGACGAAGTTCTCGCCGCGATAATCGGTCTGCGGAAACCTGACCAGGAACCGCATCTTGTGGCCTTCGGTGACGAAGCCGGCTTTGCCTTCAGACTGCCCTCCGCCACCGGAAGAACCCAGCACCACCTTGTAGGTAGCAGTTCCCTGGACGACGCGATTCTTCACCGCGCTACGGGCCGCAGCCGTTCCAATGGAATCCAGATGACGGCTCAGGATCTCCTCGGGTTTCGGAGATTCGCCGGCAAAACCAGATTGCCGGATGCACAACAAGGCCAGCACAGTAATGCAGGACGCCCTCACAACGCGCATAAAATACGACCTCCCCCTTTTCGCTAAAGCATAGCCCAAACAAAAGCCGCCTGCGGCAATTTCCCGCAAGCGGCCGAAGGTCTCGTAGAAGCGATCTAGAAGTTCAGCTTCAACGCCGTCTGCAACTGGCGGTTTGACGTGGTGTTGTCCGCCCGTATGTAGGTGGAGCTGATCAAACCGAACGTTGGGTCCGTAATCAGGTTGTCAGGTTGCTGGAAATGCGGATGGTTGAAGATATTGTATCCCTCCATCCGGAACTCCAGTTCGAATCGCTCGGTCAACTTCTGCTTCTTGGAGAAGGCCAGGTCGAAATTCACGAACCCGGGCCCATAGAATGAATTGCGGCCGACACTTCCCGGCCCGCCAAATGCTGGTTGCACGAAAGCGTCGGGATTACCGAAGTAGACGCGTTCGTCCTGATTATTGGCGGTATTGAAGCCGGCAGCAAACGGATCAGCTCCGCTTTGTGAGCACCATTGTCCAATACCGGTTCTCTGGCTGTCTCTGGTGCAGCGTATCTCAAACGGGTGTCCGCCCTGAATGCTGGTCACACCGGAGAACTGCATTCCCTCCAGGACCTTTCCTAGCGTTCCGCCATTCGCGTAGGCACGCCCACGGCCGAAGGGAAGCTCCCAGATGTAGTTGATGACCAGAATGTGGCGGATATCATTATCGGAATTGCCGCGATCCAAGCCAGGGTTGCGGGAGTTCCGCGGGAAAGTGCGGTTGCCTTGCGCCGGGGCCAGCGGGTCGGATGAATCGTCAATTCCGTGGGCCCAGGTGTAGGAGCCTTGTGCCTGCAGGCCATGGCTCAGCCGGTGAGTGATCTTCAACTGCAGAGCGTTATAGATCGAACTGCCGTTGGCGCGCTGATAAAAAGGCTGAAAGAGCGCATTGTGAGCGACCGCGTTGAACGGCAGAATACCAAACGAGCCGCCGTAGTAGAGGTTCCCCAGTTGAACATCGTTCGGGGTGCATCCGAAAGCATTCGCGGGGTTACTGCAGAAGGTCACCAATTGATTCACCAAGGTCGGATCAGGCGGGTTGCCATCCAACTGTCGATAGATGTATGTACCCTTCGTTCCAACATAACTGACATCCAAGGTGTTTTCGCCGGGCATTTCCCGTTGAATACCTACGTTCCAGTTGTTGCTCAGCGAGTTACGGAAATGCGTGTCAAAGAGCACCGGACTCAGAAGACCGCACGTGGGACAGGCATCTGCATCAAGTATCGTGGCCGATGGAGTAGTCGTGGGAACGACCACCGGGAATGCACCGCTGCCGAAAGCATTGTTAATTGTTTCGAACGGGAAGTTGTTAAAGTCCTGTTCGAAGGGTGGATTGCCACGGGCATTGCCAAACAGGTTCCCGAAAACGCGGTCGTGGAACATGCCGATGGCCGCCCGCACCGCCGTCTTGCCATCCTTCCATGGATCCCACGAGAAGCCGATACGCGGTTCAATATTGGAGTAGTCCGAGTTGTAAATCGACTTGCCCGTACCCGGGCCAACAATCGACAACACCACGGGATAGGTTGTTGCCGGATTCGATAAGAGGTTGGAGAAGTTGGCATTCTCTTCGTACGGCACTCCATCCAATTGATAACGAAGTCCAGCGCTCAGAGTGAAGTTAGAGAACATCTTCCAGGTATCTTGCGCAAACCAGTCATATTCATGCTGGCGGAAGTGTTTGTTGTCCGTGGGCTGCCTCACACCAGCTTTATTAAAGAACTCACCCGTAAGGTCGTTCCAGACGAAACCGTAGAGGGCATTGGCAGCGTCCTCGAGATCCGTAAACGGATTACCTTGCGAGTCAACCGGTTCACCCTGCAAGAGGCTCACGCCTTCGAACTCAAAGCTGCGCGTATCAACTTGCCGGCGCGAGAAGAAGCTATTCGGGCCCTGCTCACCGATATCCCGGAAGTCGAACCCAAACTTAAAGGTGTGCGCGCCTTTGACCCAACTCACGGCGTCGGAGAAGCTGGTCGTACCGGTGGATCGCCACTGATTGTTGGACACCAGGTCGGTGCAGCCAATCCCCAGGTTGCCGCTGGAGAACGGATCCATGTAAAAATCGTCGCCATTGCCGAATTGATCTACTCCGGTAATGGCATCCAGGGCGCCCTGATTGGTACAGGTAAACGAAGCATAGATGCGATTCCAGCCGAATCTGAAATCATTAATCAAGTTCGGACGAAACGTTGAAGTGAGGCCCGCCAGCAAACCCTGGGTAAGCGCCTTTTCGGCGCTTGCCGTGAAACCGCCCGGCAGAACGTCGTCGTGAAATGGATTGGGATCCTTGAAATAGTCATAAGAATAACGCAAGCTCAGCGTGTGCTTGTCGGTCAAGTGATGATCGATTTTGCCCGTCGCCTGCCAACTGCTCTGCCGCGAGGAACTTGGGAAAAATACCGTCCCCGACAAGCCGTTAGCTGACGAGGTTGGGGTGGGAAACAAGCCAAGCACCTTCTGCATGGTTGGATCGAGCGGAAGACCAAACGCATTGTTCGCGCCCGTAGCAGTCAGGTCGAGCGGAACCCCGTCGTAGGAAAATTTTCCGGTTTTGAAGGCCGCGGTTGGTGCATTGACCGAGTTGGTCAAAGTAGTGATGAACTTCTGAAATTCCTGATTCACGAAGAAGAACGTCTTATCCTTGATGATGGGACCGCCAAAACTGTATCCGAACTGGTTACGAATGTAGGGGTTCATCTTCTGTGGGTCGCCAGTTGTGGGGTCTACAGTCCGGTTGAAATAGTCGCGAGCTCCGCCAAAACCATTCCACCTGCCGAATTCGTAAGCACTGCCGTGGAACTGGTTCGTGCCGCCCTTGGTCACAACGTCGATAATGGCCCCAGTATTGCGACCGTACTCGGCGTTAAAGTTGTCCGTAATGACCCGGAATTCTTCCACCGAATCGGGATTTAAGCTGAGCGCGCCGCTGGATCCGCCAGGAACGGAAGTGTCATTGTTATCAACACCATCCAGCAGAAAGTTGTTGTTGCGTTCACGCGAGCCGTTGACCGTGAAACCACCCAGATACGAGGTGGTCTGCGAAGTGCCCGGCGACAACAGAATCAGGCTATACGGATCGCGGGTAATCAGCGGCAGGTCCTTGATTTCGCGCGCATCCACCAGGTTACTGATCTGCGGCGTTTCCAGATCTACCGGAGGAAGCTGATCCGCGCGCACCTGCAATTCCTCGGTCACCGCGCCCGGTTGCAGCTGGGCATTCACCGGCTGAACTTTAGCAACCGTGATTTCCAGGTCGCCTACCTTGAACGTCTTGAAGCTGTTTTTCTTGATGGTGACCTCGTAATGGCCAACCGCCAGGTCCGGAATACTATAAGCGCCCGTCGAGCTGCTGGTGACCACCCGAGTTTGGTTAGTTTCCAAGTTGCGAACTGTGATTTCGGCCCCGGGAACGACCGCACCCGTTTGATCCATCACCGTTCCCTGAATCGAACCGGTTTGCCCAAGTGCCAGCACCGACAAAGCCAGGACAACCACAACGCCCCAAACAACCGTCTTAAAGCTGTGCATGCCCCCTCCTCGACTCAATTACTTGTAAATATCTTCGACAAAACAAGAATGACGTTAAGACCAATGCTACTGCGCACACTAATAGGTAAAGCAGTGCCTGATCGTATTCCTGCACACTCCCTGCCAAGGAGCGACTTTTGTTAAATGTTTGTGCTGCCGAACTTTAGAGCACAAGCGAACCTTGGATTCTCCCCACAAATATGAGTTTCCGAATCCGTTCTACGTCTTGTGATCCGTAAACTCATAACTACCCGGCTGTGATATGTTGCGTTTGTCAGTGTTGCAAAAAGCAACAATCAATTTCGCATGCCAATTTGGGAAAAGGTGTGTGAAATCGAGACGAGAACAATACCAAAGTAACGTCTTGTCGGCTCACTCAACGGCACGGCATGTGATGCATCATTTTCAAGTAGCACATGTACCAATCTGTGCTTAGGATTTCCTGGCCTCGGTGCAAGGTTATCGAAATGGTTGCCGGGTTCTGGCGCGAGCTATTCAACCGGGCATTTGGCACGGCATGGCAAATCTCGTCGTGAATGAATGATTCAACCTTGTCCTTCTGCAGCGCCCCCGGGAGAACTTTTTGACTGCTGGGATGCGACTTGTCCCATGCGCTCCTTTGACTCTGCGTCATGTGGTGATGAAGATCGCCATAGGGCTGGGGCCATAGGTTCTCCGGACACTTTGGGCAGCCGCCGTTCTCCAGCGATATCAGATGATCTTCCTCGTAGTCCGCGGTTGTGCCATGCAGCGCAAGGTCGCTCATTTGTTGCTGATTGAGCCGCGCGGTGTACGAGTTAGACGGTCGAACCTCATCGGTTGACCAACTCTTGCTGCAGATATTCTTGGCGATATTGTCCTGGCGAATGTCCGGATTCGTAGCCCCTGGAGTTTTCGCCGGATCGGGATAGAGCGACTCCGGCCCGGCGCGTTTTTGTTGGGCCGAAACCGTCCCGGACAATAGTACGAAGATCGCACAGACGGATATACAACATTGGCTGATCTTCATCGCCAACTCCTCTTCAGTTTCAGTAAAATCGCACGCCCGCGCCTTGTTTTTCTTTGACGGAATCCAGAGGTAGAGCCCATGATTGTGCTCTGGACTGTCGTCCTCGTCAAGGACATGGGTAAGAGTTAGAATCGGCAAGCATGAACACTCCAGCGATAAGCGAACCAAACAGTGACCCGATTATGAAGCGGCTGGAGGACCAGATCGCGTGGTATGACAAGAAAAGTATCAGCAATCAGCGCTGGTTTAAGCGGATCAAGATGTTCGAGATCACGGCGGCCGCGATAATTCCGTTTCTGGCAGTCCTCCATCTTCCCTGCGGCGTGTGGATCACCAGCGGACTGGGTGTTCTGATCACCATTCTCGAAGGAACGTTGCATCTCAATCAGTATCAACAGAACTGGATCACATACCGTTCAACCTGTGAGGCACTCAAACATGAGAAATACGTCTACTTAGGGAAAGCGTCCCCTTATGCAGCCGCTGCCGATCCACACGCGCTGCTGGCGGAACGAATCGAATCTCTGGTTTCTCAGGAACATGCAAAGTGGGCAACAACGCAGCAGCAACAGGATCTGAAACCCAAGACGACCTGATCCCGTTGAAATAATCGCCGCTTACCGTATGGTTTGCGCTGTAACACGGCTGGATCTTGATGTTCGCCAACTTCGATGCATCTACCGAATACCGCTGGGTGGTCAGCCGGATTGTCTTGGTGGTGGGAACGCTCTTTCTTATTGTCCTTTGGTTCGGGCTGGCCATGTGGGTTCTGGTTTACCAGGCGGCAGAAGGCATCGGCGTCGCCTTATTTAGTTGGTTAGGAGCAACCGAACAGCCCCTTTGGATCCATCCCGTTCTTGCTTATCTGGGTTTCCTGGTGCTGCCCACGGTGCTGTTCCTGCCGGTGCTTCTTCCTCTGGCTTTGACCTGGAAGCGACCTTGCCGAATTGTGGTATTCCGCCGCTTTAACACTCCTCAGGAAAGCAAGGCCTTGCGCCGTATCGCCGCCCGCCACCTGGCTCGCTTCGGGCACGTTTTTACTCTGGCCGACAGCGGTATTCATAAGTCGCTGCTGGATCGAATCCCGGTGTTGCTGGGGCAGTTGAGCTTCCTGCATTTCCGGTTGCGCAAGGTGCAGCATGCCAGAGGATTGAAGAGAATGAAGGGCCACCTCGATCAGCGCTGGCGGCTCAACCTTAATTGGCTGACATCCTTCCACAAGCTCTTCCCGATTGAATCCTCCGACGAATTTTGGCAGGCGTGTGTAGGCGTATTGCTTGAGAAAGCTGAGTTGGTAGTCATGGACGTCTCGAGTTTTAGCAACTCGATGGCCTGGGAGATTGGCGAGTGCTGCCGTCGCGGGATGTCATCGAAAACCGTCCTGCTCGCAGGTCACGAAAGAATTCCGCTGGGCGAAACGTTGCGCGCTCAATTCGACGCTGCGATGAAGCCCAACCTCGATTCTCTGTTTGTCTATGGTGGGGCGGGCCTGGAAAAACCTGAGGCGTTTCGCCAGAAAGTGGCGGAAATCCTGACGCTATCTCGCGGAACCCCGGAACCAGCCTCGCGCTGGCAGGTCTTGCTCACGATTGTTGCGACCCTGGCTTCCAGTGTCGCGCTGGCCGTAGGCGGTTTGGCATTGACCGCGCCTTATCTGTATCCCGATTTGGCCGGAATGTATTCGCCGGTCAAGTCACAAATGTTAACGGCATACCTTGGAACGGCCAACCCCGCGGTCTTGTCGCGCATGCTTGCCATCGATCGCGAGTGGACACTGAAGAGTCTGCGACAGGCGGCCTGGCAACAAGCAGGGGTGCCCGGGGCCAATGCGCTCCGGGCCGTGGCTCAGGTCGGTGACGAACGCGACGTCAGGTTTTTGACCGAATTGGTTGCAGCGTCCTCGCCTGCGCCTGGCAGCAAGGATGCCGAGCCTTTGAAATCGATGTGGAAGTGGCCGAACCTGGAAGTTAAGTCACTGAGCCAACTGGTCAAGCGGCTTGGCAAACCCGCTCTGCAGCCCCTGCTGGACGCCATCGCTGCCCAGCCTCGCATGGTGTTTAATTACAATCTCGAAGAGCTCTATACCGACTACATCAAAGTCAATGCCGCGGGATCTGAAAGGCTGTTGTGTGAACCCTTATTGTCGTCTCCCAATCAGACCGGCCGCTTCATCGCCGGCCTGGAACTGGCTCCTCTGGGCGATCGTCGGACGATTCCGATTTTGCTGGAGATGTTACGCGCATCCGCGCCAGGCAAAGGACTTTCGCCTCAGGCCGAGGAACTATTACCCAAGTTCAGGGGAGTCAATGCCAATGAAGAATCCGTTCTGTCTCCCTACATTCTCGGAAACGACCAAGCGGCTGACCACGCCGCGATTCTAGCGTCCTCTGGCAATATTGATGTGTACCTTGCAACCGTCCTTAGGAACGTGCCCGCGGGACAAGGGCAAAGTCTGCTCAACCAACTGGTTCGCAATGCTCAGGGTGATAACCCCGCGCTCGTCGGTCGTGCTCACAAATTGCTCGCCGGTGCCGATCAGGCTTGGGTCAAGTCACTACTCGGGGATCAGGACGGTACGGTAAGTACGAATGCAGCCTATGCGTTTGCGGAGCTTGGCGACCCTGTCGCGGTCCCAGCCTTGCTAAAGGCGTCCAAGATAGAGGGACGATGCGAGGTCTTCCTCGTCTTTTCGCAGGAGTGCAACCCATACTCGGACAATGCGCTCGCCGCGCTGGAACTTATGCGCGAGCGGCTGCGTCCACCCAAGCACCTGCGTCTGGATCCTGAGTCAATCAACGCGTTGAACCAGCCAATCTTGGTGAGTCTGATTCGCCTGACTCTCAGAGCGAGGGATGAAGAAAGCGCCAAGGTGATATTCGAAACCCTGCGTCCTTCATCTCGTGAGGTAGATCGCGGGGCGCTTGTGGACCTCGTCAGGAGCGTTGAAACACAATCATTCGGCACACTCGTGAAATATGTTACCCGAACCAGCGGTAGCCAGCAGACTGCGTGGCTTTCGGGGTTGTCCGAAGGTTTGCAGTGGCGTGCTTTGGATTCCCGCGGGCGGTTAGACTTTTGTGCTGCGGCGAAGGCACAATCTCGCCCTGATCTGATCACGGCCTGGAGCGCAGCCGGTTATTCCTGCTCGACCGACTGACGATGCCCGTCAGTTCCGCCGGCCGATGGCGCGGTGGCGATGGTCATTTTTTTCCATCACGCACGTCCCGGAGGAACACGCTCTGCCCGACCGCCAATCGACCGATGCGAGTGACCACGCCATAGATCCCTGCGTTGTTCTCATTCACACGAACGATCGCTTTCATCACTTCGGGAGCAGGACTTGCCGAGTCAGGATCGAGATTCACCATCGAGCAGCGCTCGTCACGCATCGTCACGGCGATGGCGGGGGCGTCCTCAGCCTCGCCGAATGAGAGCACGCTGCCCAGCCACTCATCCTCCTGGAAAGGGACCGACCGCAGCAAGCGAACCACAATATTCGGGCGAAATCGTCGGAGATCCAGGCTTCGCCCTGCGAGCCGCCCGATCTCGTATATCGTCTCCGAGGCGATCACAGAAATGCATGCCTCATCGAAGATGCCATGCCTCAACTGCATCATCTGCACAGCGGCCCCGTGCCGTCGTCCGACCTCCTTGGCCAACTCCTCTCCGAAGACCGGCAGATCTATCCCATCCGGAGTGCGAACGTGCGTTGGAATCGCTCCTGGAGCAACGTCTTCACGGCAGCAGGGGGTAAACCGTACCAGGTCGGGAAGCTTGCTGGCGGTCAGCCACGGCATTCCGCTGCGATCGTCGACCCGCCGGAAGGCCAGGCGTCTGTCCCCCTCGAGGCCGTACCAGCCAAGCATGGCGGTGTCGAGTCGTTCGCCAGCCATGGACTTCACCGGATACCGGAAGAGCGCCTCCACCTGTCCGATCTCTACGAGCATGGCTTATCCGGGTACAAAGATTGTACGCTCGACGCGTCGTCCTGTTGCTTGGCTACCTGGGTAGCACTCAATAGCTATACTTGCTGATACACAGGTGTCTGAAAATGTTCCGAACACAGTTTGTTTTCTTTTGCGTTCTTATGCTGTCTGTCAGCAGCCGTGCGCAGGAGCACACACGCGGGCCTCATGAAGAGCTGGGAACGGTACATTTTGCCACATCGTGCAACCAAGCCGCACAAACAGAATTCGACAGGGCGGTGGCGCTTCTGCATTCCTTCGAGTTCAGCCGCGCGATCGCAGGATTCAATGCAGCGCTCAAAAGCGATCCGATGTGCGGGACCGCTTATTGGGGCATCGCTCTCAGCCAGTGGAGCAACCCTTTTGCCGCGGGCCTAAAAGATACAAGGCAGTTACAGGCAGGACGCACGAGTGTGGAACTTGGTAAGAGTACCGGCGCGAAAACCGAGCGCGAGCGGGCGTACATTTCAGCAGTTGCCTCCCTATACACAAACTTCGAGACTGCGCCACAGCGCTCGCGTTTGATTGCGTACCGCGACGCGATGGAAGCGGTTGCGTCAAAATATCCATCGGATCACGAAGCCCAGATCTTCTATGCCTTGGCCATCGCTGCTTCAGAAGATCCGGCAGACAAAACTTATGCTGGCCGACTGAAGGCCGGCGCGATTCTGGAAAAGCTGTTCGAGGAGGAGCCAAATCATCCTGGACTGGCGCACTACATCATCCACACCTATGATGTTCCTCCGCTGGCGGACCATGCGTTGGCGGCAGCCAGACGCTATTCCCAGATCGCGCCAGACGCACCTCATGCTTTGCACATGCCATCCCACACCTTTACTCGGACGGGTCACTGGCAAGATTCGATCGACAGCAATGTGGCGGCCGCCGCGGCCGCGAAACGCGAAGGCGAGACCGCCGAAGAGCTGCACGCCACCGACTACGAGGTTTACGCTTTTCTGCAAACCGGACAGGACGAGGCGGCACGGCGTGTGTTGAATTCCCTGCCCGAGGTCGCCTCGCGCTTTGATCCGAACCGAGTGATTGGCGGTGCGGGCGGTCCCTCTGCGGGTTACTTTGCGCTTGCAGCCATCCCCGCGAGATACGCGCTGGAACGTGGGGACTGGAAACAAGCTTCGGAGCTCATTCCACAGGCGACTCCCTTTCCGCATACCGAGGCCATGACATGGTTGGCTCGTGGATTGGGCGCGGCGCGCCTCGGGCAAGCCAAGGTCGCCTATGAATCGGCAAACTCGCTGAAGCAGATTGGTGAGCGGCTATCGAAGTCAGGCGAAACCTACTGGGCCCTGCAGGTGGAAATCGAAGAGGTTGAAGTGCGGGCGTGGGCCATGTGGGCGAACGGCCATAAAGAGGAGGCTCTGCGGCAATTGGAGTCCGCGGCAAAACTGGAGGATGGAACGGAGAAAAGCGCCGTAACCCCAGGACCGCTGGCTCCGGCTCGGGAGCTGCTGGGCGAGATGCTTTTAATGTCGGATCAGCCCGCCCCAGCACTTGCACAATTTGAGGCGACTCTGAAAAAGGAGCCGGGGCGTTTCCGGGCTCTTTACGGAGCCGGTAGGGCGGCAAAACTTGCGGGGAGTCCGGAAGTAAGTCGCAGTTATTTCCGCGATCTGCTCAAGATTTGTGAACGTGGCGACCGTCCTGGACGCGCGGAGTTGCTTGAGGCACACGCGGCGAGTTCGCAAGACTGACCGGCGCCAGTGCTTGCGTGAGACCTGGCGCACAGTTGGGAACCGCGGTTATTGGGGCTGACCTGGCCTTTGAAGTAAAGTGAGAATTTCTCTCTGAAAAATTCGAGTATCAGTCGCGCCGATGTGCTTGGACTTGATGCGGCCATCACGCCCGATAAGAAACGCAATCGGCAAGCCGAGAATTCCCCCATAAAGTTTGCCGATTTTTGCGTTCCCCATGACCACGGGATAGTTCATCTTGAAGCGCTGAGAGAAGTCGCGCGCCGGGTCAGAAGTGTCGTCCATCGAAACTCCGATGATCTGCAGACCCTGTCCTCCATATTCATTCTGAAGCTCCACAAAACGCGGGATCTCTTCCAGGCAAGGCGCACACCAGGTGGCCCAGAAGTCCAGAAGAACAACTTTGCCTCTGTAGGCTGACAGTTGGAGAGGCTTGCCGTCCAACTGCGGCAGCGAGAAATCAGGAGCCAAGGTGCCGGGCATCGCCGATGGCTGGGTTGCGAGAGGGCCGAGGCGTTCCAGAAAATACGCAGCAGCCCCGACAAAGATTGCGACAGCGCCAATAGCAAGTATTTTCTTGGGAGTGAGCATCCCGCTCTAGTCGCCCTTCGCTACCGGATAGCCTTTGTCCACCCAGTCAGCGCCGAAGTTGTTGGCGATATACAAGACCTCGATGTTCGTAAAACCCATGGCCTGCAGAGCGTCGTAAGCGGGTTTGACGTTGGGGCAATGGTTCCAGGGGCAACACCCACAATAAATGACGATGAATTTTGTACGCGGCAGTGACTGCACTCGCTTACGCAGTTGCTGCAGTCCGCTCTCGCTGGACGCAGGTCCAATGTACTCAGAGCCAGGAATGTGCGCCTGGGAATAGAGCACATGGGAGCCGACCTGGATCAAAAGCGGCTTCTCGCTTTTGGAGGATTGAAGAACTCTGACTAAATCCTCAGGCTGGATTAATTGCGAGGCTGGTATCGAATTGGCCTGGGCCGCGACTGCGGGAGCCAACGCAACCGAGAGTGCACAGATGACAAGAAAGGTCCAGAAGTTCTTGAAGGTCAGTCGCATGAATAGAATTTTAATTCTAGTTTCATGCGGCGTCATCCCGAAAACCCACGCCTTCGCCAGTGGGGCGAGGGATCTCAAATAAACCAGACCATTGCCCTGAGATCCATCGCTCCGCCTGAAAGACGGCTGCCCTCGCGATGACGGATCAAGAATCAGACTGAGCCACCACCCAAGAATGAGTTGACGTGTGGAAACTTCTCGTGTTGTATTGCATCCATTGGATACGAGGTCCCGATGACGACAAATGAAGCCTCAGTAGGCCATCGATCACAGGCAGCATGCGGTCTGACAATCGTGCGCGTGACCATCGGCGTAATGTTTGTATGGGTCTTTTTCGAGAATCTGGGCAAAGGTCTCTACACACCGGGCGGGTACGCAGGCCTGATCAACTACTACATCAAGGCGAGTCACTCGCCGGCTATTTGGAAGGCGGTTATGGCGCAAGCGGCGAGCCATGCCGCGATGGCCGCCCCGCTGCAGGCTGTGACCGAAATCGGGCTCGGTATCCTGCTGGTCATTGGTCTGTTCACCCGGCCTGTCGCATTTGTAGCTTTTCTGTATCTCGGTAGCCTCTGGGTCTCAGAGTGGGGAACCGCTTGGATCTGGGAGTTGCTGGTCCCGGTACTCGCGTCGCTTGGGCTTGCGGTCGGACGCGCTGGCCGGAGCTGGGGTGTCGACGCATGGCTAGCACAACGTTGGCCATCTTCGCCGTGGTGGTGATCGGCCCATATCCACGTGCGAGTATCGGTCATCATTCCCACTCATAATGAAGCGCAGGCGATTGCGCGCGTTTTAGCAGATCTTCCATCTGACCTCGCGACCGAAGTCATCGTTGTCGACAGCAACTCGAATGACGGTACGCCGGAGATCGCTGCGAGAATGGGAGCTCGCGTCGTTTCGGAACCGCGGCGCGGATATGGGCAAGCATGTCTTACCGGACTGGCAGCGGCAAATTCCCCTGATGTTGCCGTGTTCCTCGATGGCGACTACAGTGATCGGCCTTCCGAACTGCCGCTTCTCTTAGCGCCAATCACTGAGGGGCGGGCGGACATCACGCTTGGTTCCCGGCTGCATGAGGGAAACTCAGCTGCCGCCCTGCCTTGGCATCAAGCGTTCGGCAATCGCCTCGCAGCCGGGCTGATCCGGCTTCTCTATGGAGTGAACATCACCGATCTCGGCCCGTTTCGTGCCGCCCGCGTCAATGTCCTGCGCGCGCTCGGCCTCGAAGAGACTACCTATGGCTGGGCGGTTGAAATGATCTTGAAAGGCGCGCTGCACGGATTCCGGATTGGAGAGGTGCCTGTCAGCTATTATCCTCGCATTGGAAAATCGAAGATCAGCGGTACTTTAAAGGGAACGCTTGGCGCCGGGTGGTTCATCCTCAGCCTAATCGTCCGCTATTATTTCCGACGCCGGAGAGACGCGACACCAGGGCTGGCGTAAGTTCGCGACAAAATTCTATGAACTGCTCAAGAGAGAAGGTGATGGGTTCGTCAGCTGACCGCGTGCTGGTCATCATGGCCAAAGCCCCACGAATCGGCGAGGTCAAAACCCGGCTGACTCCCAGCCTTTCGCCTGCCGCCGTCACCGACTTCTATCGCTGCCTTTTCCATGACACGCTGACGCTCGCTCGATCACTGCGTGACGTTGAGGTTGCCATCATGTGCCCGGAAGCAGACGTCAATGAGCTAACGCACTTGGCCGGCAAAGAAGTCATCGTAGTTGCACAAGAAGGTGAAGGTCTCGCTGCGGGCCTCACTTCAGTGTTTGCGCATTTCGCGGAAGGGCAACGACAACACACCATTGCCTTCAATAGCGACAGCCCACATCTGCCGCGCTCAGTTCTAGAAAACGCATTCGAAACCCTTTCCGCACATGATCTGGTCGTGGGACCAACTCACGATGGAGGCTACTATCTCATAGGGGCAAAGGCTTCTCATCCCACGCTCTTCGCAAACGACGGAATGGGCACCAGCAGCGCGCTGGACCGACTTCTGTCGCGCGCACGAAGCCTCGAACTTTCCATCGGTTTCGCCGACACCTTTTATGACGTGGACGTCGCGGACGACCTGACTCGCCTCGCAAAGGAGTTGCGACTGGCTCCGGAAAAGGCGCCGCGCACAGCCGCGTGGCTTAGGGAAGCTTTGACTAAGTCGAACGATTGAAAAGCAGGTTTCTCGACTGTGCAGGATCGCCCGTAAAACGGTCGATCCTGCGTCGCTCGAAATGACAAACTGGATTCAGTCCAGGTCGTCCTTCGAGAGTGTGAGTTTGTGCAGACCGGCACGAAGATGCGCACAGGAGAACTGTGAGGATCACCCCCGCGTGGAGAGTGTACGGGCTCGGCGTTGCGTTGTGCCTGGCACTAACCATCTGTTCCCGCAACTTCGCTGATCGCGGCGGACCGTACTTCATGGCTTCTCTGGCGCTGGCGGGCATCATCTACCTGCTTGCGATTCGTGAGTTCTTTCGCGGGCGGGGCACCCGCGCCACATCAGGATTCTCCCGGCGCGTTGTCGTGGTCGGACTCGTCATGGCTGCGGTGTGGCATATCGAATTTCTTCGGCTACCGCCGGGCCCCGATGACGATGTTCATCGATACGTTTGGGATGGCCGCCTGCAGCGTCTCGGTTACAACCCGTATCTGGTCATTCCCAGCGATCCTGCCCTTCAGAGGCTGCATACGTCCGAGACCCGCAACTTGAACCATCCGGATTTGCCAAGCCCGTATCCAGCAGGCGCGCAGCTTTTTTTCCGCGCAGTAACTGCAATTCAGGAATCTACCTTTGCCCTGAAAGTGGCATTTGTGATTTGCGACCTCGCCATTGTTTTCGTGCTGCTCGAGATGCTGCGTCATAAGCAGCAGGCAGAGCATCTGGTTCTGGCATATGCCTGGAACCCCTTGTTGGCCATTGAGGTGGCGGGAAGTGGTCACATCGACATCGTTGGCGCGTTGTTGTTGGCAATTTCTGTCGCCGCCCTGGCACGCCGCTGGCGTGCGATCGCTGCCTTGGCGTTTGGCCTCGCAATCGCCGTGAAATTTCTTCCGATCGTACTCTTGCCCCTTTACTGGAAGCGGGTTCGCATTCGCGACGCCGTACTGGCGGCCGCCGTGGTCGGACTTCTGTACCTGCCATTTCTTAGTCACGGCCACATTCCTTTCGGCTCGCTCGGTGCCTACGTGCAAAGTTACCGCTTTAATGATCCCGTCTTTGCCACGCTCGAGCAGGTCGCATCTCCGCGGATTGTGGCTGGCTTCGCAGTGCTTGCCGGTTTTCTTACTGCAATCTGGATGAGAAAAAGATCGGTGGAATCGCCTTGCAGCGCCTTTGCCTGGCCAATGGCGGCATCGCTTTTGTGTGCGCCCGTAGTCTATCCCTGGTATTTGCTCTGGTTGGTGCCGTTCGCCAGCTCAACTTCCACACTGCCGATCATTATCTGGACGGTGAGCGTTATTCCCACTTACTACGTTTGGCATCTGCGTGCGCTGGGACGACCATGGATTCTTCCCGGCTGGGCGATGCTGCTCGAGTACGGGGCAGTAGTGACCGCCGGGGCGATTCTCGTTTTGCGACGGATCCCGCAGGCGCCCCCCAGCACTGAACCAACTCGGGGCCGTCAAGGACAGTAACAGGATTGTTGTATCCTGTTTTCTCGTGTCAGCATCTCTTACAAAATCCGTTCAATTCACCGAGGAGCGCGCTCTATGAGAAATACCCGCCGTTTAACGATGATCGGTCTTTTGCTTTTGGGAGTATTCGCACTTTCAACAAGTTCCTGGGCGCAGGCCCGTCCGCCAATTGTCGAAAAACTGGCCAAGAACTACGGCCTTGATTCGTTCGGACAAGTGGAAGCGATCCGCTACAGCTTCAACCTGGACATCCCTGGACTCTTCAGCCTTTCTCGTTCCTGGGAGTGGGAACCCAAGACCGGTAAGGTCACTTACCAGGGGAAAGACAAGGACGGTAAGCCGGTCAAAGTTACGTATATGCGCTCGGAGCTTGCCAGTCAGCCTGACAGCGTAAAAAATGAGATCGAACCCGGCTTCGTCAACGATAATTACTGGCTTCTATTGCCTTTCCACATTTTCTGGGACACCAGCGCCACGGTCACCGATGAGGGCATGAAGAAGCTCCCGGTCGGCACGGGTTCTGCCGAGAAAATCGTTGTGAAATATCCGGCTGAACTTGGCGGCTACACACCCGGCGACACCTGGGACCTCTATATCGGCAAAGATGCCCGGATTGAGGCCATGGTCTATCATCGCGGCGGACCCAAGAAGCCGAGCCTGGTGGTCGCAAGCTGGCAGGGGTACAAGAAGGCAGGTCCTCTTTTGTTCTCCACCGACCATCGAGGCACCGCCGATGGAAAAGCTCTTAAGCTCGTGCACTCCGGTGTAGCCGTCAAGCTGACAGGTTCCGATAAATGGGTGGACGCGAAATAACGGAGGCACTACATGGCAAAGGGTTACTGGATTACCTTCTATCGCAGCGTTTCAAATCCCGCCGCGCTCGCTGAATACGCCAAGTTGGCTCTGCCAGCGATTGAAGCTGCGGGAGGACGTTTTGTTGCCCGCGGTACGGCCGTTAAAGCGTTCGAGGCGGGGATAAAAGAGCGATCCGTCGTGATCGAATTTGACAGTCCTGCTAAAGCAATCGGGGCCTACGAGAGTCCCGCATATCAGTCCGCCAAGAAGCTACTCGACGGTGCGGTGGAGCGGGACATACGGATATTGGAAGGCGTTTCCTGATTGGAAACGCCTATAACTCTAATCATTTGGTGAAATCGCGTGATTCCTAACTGCTGATGCGCACCGGACTCAGCGATGGGGAGAACATGGCAAACATCACATTCGACAAAGAAATTACTGCGCTTCTCGTGATCGATCCCTATAACGATTTCATCTCCGAGGGAGGCAAAATATGGGATCGCATTAAGAAAGTCGCAGAAGCCAATGATTGCGTTCCTCACATGCAGCAAGTCTTAGAGGCCGCGCGGAATGAGGCCGTTACGAAACTCGGCTCTTAGGGGCTGGAAAATGAACGGTGCTTCGATTTTCGGAGCACCGTTTCTATTTTCTCCGACTAGGGCAGGAATTGACCGAGCGATGGGTCTAGTTGGCCAGAG
>Ga0335081_10001506_pt1 | contig 37092 bp, 16 predicted proteins | sample Lox_Sample_35_FD_206713 | JGI IMG/M metagenome (GOLD analysis project Ga0335081, IMG submission 206713) | Soil microbial communities from Loxahatchee National Wildlife Refuge, Florida, United States - Lox_Sample_3.5 | ecosystem: Environmental > Terrestrial > Soil > Wetlands | place: USA...
GCGCGCGCAAACCAGGGCCGAATACGCCCAGGGAATCATCAGCGACCTCGCCGATGCCGAGCAGAAGGCGGCGCAATCGGCCGACGACCTGATCAAGGCGGACCGGAAGATCGCCGACGAAACGCTGCGCGCCCCGAGCGACGGCATGGTGCAGCAGCTCGCGCTGCACACCATCGGCGGCGTGGTGACGCCGGCGCAACAGCTGATGGTCGTGGTGCCGGCGGAGAGCCATCTCGAGATCGAGGCGATGGTGGCGAACAAGGACATCGGCTTCGTCCGCGCGGGCGACGCCGCCGAGATCAAGATCGATACCTTCAACTTCACCCGCTACGGCCTGCTGCACGGCAAGGTGCTGAGCATCTCGGCCGACGCGATCGCGCGCGACAAGCCGCCGACCCAGAACGACAGCGCCGCCAGCGACAAGGACGCGCGCAACAACTCGACCTCGTCGCGCACCAGCGAGCCGGCCGGCCAGGAGCTGCTCTACGCGGCGCGCATCGCGCTCGACACCACGCGCATGGAGGTCGAGGGCCGCATGGTCGACCTCGCGCCCGGCATGGCGGTGACGGTCGAGATCAAGACCGGACAGCGGCGGATCATCGAGTATCTGCTGTCGCCGCTGCTGCGATACAAGCAGGAGAGTTTGCGGGAGAGGTGAGGTAACGTGCGTGGATCCGCTGCTATGACGCTCCTCTTGACATTCGGCCAAGGCGGTTTCTTTGCCACCGATGATATTCGCGGCGAAGCCATCGGTATTCTCACGTACGTGATTTTCCCGATCGCGTGTTCCACGGCTCTCTGCCGGATAGGCGTATACATTTGGATTAGACACACTGGTCGCCAAATGCGGCTTCCACCAATGCCAGTCTCGTCGATGATAGGCGTTCTGTCCTACTTCTTAGCTGCCGCAGCATTGTTTACCTGGCAAGCACCCCAACTTGGGAACATCCTCTCGATCATAATAATGGCCGGCTTTCTTACATGGCCGATAGTATTGAGTATGGGGCCGCTTTTTTTTCTCTACTTAGCATTAAGTAATGTGCATCAACCTTGGGTTCCCTCGTACGTGATTTATGCGGCGTGCCTAGTCTGTATGACCGTGGAATACATTTATCTTCGAAGCTTGTCGATAACCTAACAGCAAGGACTACAGACCTTACCAAGCTCGCCAACACTAGGGGATATTCACGTGACCGATCAGACACTCGCGACGCGTCCGCTGATTCCTTTTCTGCAAAATTGGCTATCTCAACATGCAGATGCCATTAACAGCTTTTCGGACTCGGTTGGCGTGAACTCAACGTTGGTCGTCGCCGGCCCAATCCAAGAGGCATCGACCATAATAACGATGCAGCCTCCCGCGCCGCTTCCAACCGATATCCCGGACACAGAGCCGGTTCCCATGGAACGGGCCCTGGACGTCTTGATTGATAATGTATTGATGAAGATGTTTTCTTCGACCTATATCGCGAACGACTACGAAACGCGCCTGCCAGACATTATAGCGGGAATTTCGGCAACTACGGCAGAAAAGTTCATACACCCGACGGGGAATGACATCGGGTACGCTAATGTCAATGCCGGAACGGCGATATTGTATTTGAAACGCTTTTTGGCGGATCCAGGCAATTATCTCACGGACGCCGCTATGGCGAATATAGATAATGATGCGCTGGCTCAGACACTTTTCAAATATTCATTATCAACGGATAGGACGCAAGTTGATAATAGCACTCTCAGTTCATTTGTATCCGATATTGTAGATCCTCATAGTGAAACGACTTGGGCGATTGCGTCACTTATTGCGAAACAAGCCGTGAATGATTATACGGTCAACTACGGACAAAGCTTTACACAGGCGCCGGTAAATTATCAAGCCGCTTATGTCGGCACCTTCTACAAACAAGGAGAAGCCAGTATCCTGCAAAAGGTTCCGCTCGGAGAGTCGCCCGACGAGTCCGGGGCGGTTTTGCCGCCACCTAACCAGGGGAGTGGCGGAAATTTTGTTTTGGACAATTTCTTGACAATACAGAGTATACTGACTGGCGGCGTTATCTTTGATGCCCCGCCCCCCGATCCGGGTGCGATCATCCAAATGGGGTCTGTGGACGGAGACGTCATTACCGCCACGCTTGGCTCACCTGGGTCAGGGGCCTGGACGGTTACCTACAATGGCGCAAATGGCGAAGCTACCTTCGGCGCGACCACCCAAACAGGGGTGACACTCTCAAATGACCTTGTCTCTGGGACGGCCATCACGTCGACGGGACTTGAAATCAGCTATGAGTTGCCAAGTAGCGGAGGTGCTCTGCCGAGATCTGGTACAATAATATTGAACAATGACGGATCGGAAGGGTTGCTCCTTAACAAGAATTTGATTCAATTTCAGAGCGGCGGTTCCCTTGAAGTTGACGACGGCGGCATAATCAAATTTACGTCGTCTGACTTTGCCGATCAAATAACGTTTAGATCAGAAGGGAGCGCAGTTTTTGTAGCCCCACGGACCGGCATCGATATTAATTTTGACCCTGTGCAGCTTTTAGGATTTCAACAGAATGATGATGGTTCTGCTAGTCTGACATTCGCGGGTAGTGGCTTGTTGGTGAATTCAGACGGAAGTGCTGTGTTAACGGAACAATTAGGGGGACAAACACACTTTGGAACTGGACAGCTGGGCTGGATCGACGTGTCCCCCTCGGGGTCCGCTGTTGTTGGGCTAGTTTCTAATTCGGGAACCGATGGAAAACTATTTGTGGAGAATACAGTTGGAGTAGACGGGCAGCTGAGCCCTATTGGGATTGGGTTTGCGGGCTCATTGGTGGCTGGCTCATCGAATGCTGAAATTCAATCGGCTGCTGAATCGCTCGAAGCGACTGCGAACTCTCTAGTCGGTCTAGATACGCCGACGGGCCCAATCAACAACTCGATCATTTCCAATCTCAGTGTCGTCGATCTCGGCTCCATTCCGCTGGGTCAAATGCCTTTTACGGTCGACCCTACCGGCGCGGTGGCCGGCGGCAACGTGATCCTTACGGGCGACGCGCAAGTCACGGATCCCAACGTCAATACGGACGGGGCCTTCAACAACTCGCCGGGCGATATCATTTCCGGCTATTACCGCCCAGGAAATCAAGAGCTCGCGCCGTCGGCGAACGATCTCACGTCAACCCTTGGCGACACGGCGGCCGTTTCGGAGGCGGTTTCAAACAATTATGGAATCTATTTCAACGATGTCCAGAGCGCAGCGCCGTCCTACATCAATACCGATCCCCTGGTGCTCAACCTCGACGGGAACGGGATCGCGCTGTCGAATTGGATCAGCAACAACATCTACTTTGATACCAATGTGATTGCCGCTCCGAACAATGGGCCCGGGGTCGTCGCCGATGGGGAACTGCACCACACGAGCTGGGTCGATCCCGGCAGCGGCATCTTGGTGTTCGAGCCGAGCGGGACGCCGGCACCCATCACGAACTTCACGCAGACGTTCTCCGAGTTTTTTGGCGGGAGGTCTTATGCGGACGGTTTCGCAGCGCTTGCGAGCCTCGCGCAAGCGGGAGCCACGACCTTTTCCGCCTCGACGGCCCTGATCGACCCCACCACGGGCAAGAGCTATTTCGACGAGGTGATGGTGTGGCAGGACGCCAATCAGGACGGCGTCAGCGAGCCGGGTGAGCTTCAGGGCCTCGCGTCCCTCGGCATAACGTCTGTCGACCTTCAAGGCGCGCCAAATACCGGCGAAACCGTCGACGGAAGCGAAGTGAGGTCGCGCGCGAGCTACTCCACCGCGACGGGCGAGAGCGAGGTAGCGAGCGTCGATCTCCAGACCGATGCGACCGGGGACCTGTCGGAGACCGCCGATGGCGGCGTCATCATTCACTCGTTCACCGAAGGTACCCCAACGCCGGCGTCGACTTTCGTCGCCCAGAATCCGAGCGCCCATGTTTACCGGGTGTCGAACGGAACGCTGACGGATCAGACAACGAGTCAGACCGTAGGCACCGGGGTGACGGCTGTCATCAGCTCCAATCAGGGAGACACGATTGCGGTCGATCCAGCCGATACCGGCAGCTATTGGCTCGGCGGTGGGAGCGGGGGCGACACGCTAACCGGCGGCGCCGGAAATACCGTCTTCCTGGTCAACCATCAGACCGTCGTTCACGGCGGCACCGGCTTTAACATCGCCAAGGTCGTCGACAGCGCCCCGACGACCATCGACCTCGCGACCAGTCATCTCCAGGAGGTGATCGGCGGCGCTGGCGACGGCGTGTTCAACGCGTCGGGCACGACCTGGAACGTCTTCATTCAGGGCGGCAGCGGAAGCAACATCATGATCGGCGGCGCCGCGCACGACGCGTTGTCGGGCGGCAGCGGCGACGATCTGATCGAGGCTGGTCCGGGCGGATCGGTGATCCACGCCGGAAGCGGCAACGACGTGATCTACGGCGGCTCCGGCACGACGGCCGGGAAGCCGAACAGCGACCTGATCTACGGCGGGCCTGGACAAGATACGGTCGTCGTCGGGACCAACAACACGGTGGTCTACGACGGTACCGGCCCGATGACCGTGATCGGCAACGCGAATGGCTTCTCGGTTGTCAGCTTCCACGGAAGCTATGCCGATTACACCGTCGTTCATAATGTCGACGGCACGGTGACCATCACCAATATCGATAACGAGGACGGTGATGGAACGGTGACGATGAAGAACGTCATTGCACTCGACTTTAAAGACATTGCGCAAATCCCGCTAGCGGTGACAGCTGGGATACCCGTGAACGATTATCTCAATACTGGTGATGCGGCGCAGGTCGCGGTTAATGCTGGCCGCTACGTGATTGCGACATCGACGCTCTTGGCCAATGACGAAGATTATTCGGGAAATCCATTGTCGATCCGCCAGCTCCTGGACAACAATGGAAATGCGATTGGGCGCGGGAGTAGCGGTTCGGTAAATGGCGGAATTGCGGCTCTCAGCGGTGATGGCTCGACCATTACCTTCACGCCGACACCTGGCTTTGACGGCATCATGAGTTTTCGCTACCGTGTTCAGGACAATCACGGTAACGACGGAGTGTCAGTCAATCAAGCGGGTACTGACATTACGGCGGAGGTGAATGGAACGGTATATCTCAATACCCCTTCCCAGCCGACTGATCCCCTTTTTGACAAGGAATGGTTCCTGCAGGCTGCCGATGTTATTCCAGTTTGGCAGGATTACACCGGCGCAGGCGTATCCGTCGGCGTGTTCGACCCGTCAGGAAATGTTGACTTATCCAATTCCGACCTTCAGGAAAACGCAGGCAGCGAGGTTCAAGTTGATGGCGAGCCTGGGATTTCGCAACTCAGCAATCACGCGACTCTGACGGCCGGGATAATAGCAGCCGCTCGCGATGGCGAAGGCATCGTCGGTGTCGCATACAACGCCACGATATCCAGTGAAGCGTTTGGAGCTACCTCGACTCCTGAGGAGGCCGGCAATCTCGCGGATTGGCAAAACTATGATGTGGTCAACAACAGCTTTGGCCCCTCGCCGCCGTTTGGCGACAACTTCCTCAATATGGATGCGAATGGCCAAAATGCCTACGCGACTGCATTTCTGGACGCGGCAAGTAAGGGGCGTCACGGCCTCGGAACTGTAATTGTCGTTGGCGCAGGAAACGACAGAGCACACGGAGGTAATACTAACGATACGAATATGTCCAATTCGTGGGAGACCATCGCTGTTGGCGGAATTGATGCTCAGGCTGATCTTGGCTCCCTCGTACCGGATGGAAAACCTTTCAGTAATCCAGGGGCTACTATTTTAGTCTCCGCTCCCGCCTCCGATGTAACTTCGATCGGCACAGCGCTCACCAACCAATTTGGCCAGAACTTGCAATCGCAATATCAGGCGTCGGCCGGAACATCGTTTGCGACGCCAATCGTGACTGGCGTTGTAGCACTGATGTTGCAGGCAAATCCCAATCTCACTTCAACCGACGTTGAAGAGATTCTCGCCTATTCGGCCGACAAAGTGCAGACCTCCGATCCTGATCCATTCAACGTCGCTTTGCCAAACTTTGTCTACAACGGGGCCTTGAACTGGAACGGAGGTGGATTGCATACGAGTCAGGACTATGGCTTTGGTGAGGTTGACGCCCTGGCAGCAGTACGGCTCGCGGAAACATGGCAGGATGATCCGGGCTTATTCGACGAAAACGATCTTGATATACACACAGGGTTCACGGTAGCAGCGGGCAGTACGTGGGACGGAACCATAACACTACCGGATCGGGGCTTCAATCCGCGGCAAGATATTCAGCATGTCGATATCGAGCTCGGAATCCAGACGGCGGATCCTCAACATCTCGTCATTACTTTGATATCGCCTACCGGGATTCGAAGCAATTTGGTTTATGAACCGCCGACGACTGATCAGCCGGACAACTCGTTGAATGATGTGTTCACGTTCGGGACCGATCGAGATTGGGGTGAAGCGGTCAATAGCGGCGCGCCTGGAATTTGGACTCTAGAGGTCTCGAACGGGAGCGCGAGCAGCCCTGTCACGGTCGCTGTCGGCAAGGTTACGATCATCACGTCGACCGATATGTTGTCGACCTATATCTATACGAATGAATTCGGCTCCTTGAGTGATGATCCCAACAACGCAGCACGAGGTGTGCTTTCCAACAGCAACGGACCAATCACTCTAAACGCTGCCGCGATCAGCTCGAGCAGCATTATCGACCTGAAACCAGGTTCCACGGATAGTGTGCTCGCCGGGCGGTCGCTTACGATTGCGGCCGGCACGACTGTCAAGATGGCATATGGCGGTGATGGCAACGACACACTGATCGCCAATAACGCCGGCGACACCCTCTGGGGCGGTCGCGGCAACGACACGCTGATCGGCGGGGCGGGCAACGACACGCTGATCGGTGGCCCGGGGAACGACACTCTCATCGGTGGGTCCGGGACGGACACGGCCGTGTACACAGGCGTACGGGCCGACTACGTCATCACATTCAATGCGTTGACGCAGACTTATATAATCCATGACACCCGCGCCAACGGCGACGGCACCGATACGGTGACCGGGGTGAAGCTGTTTCAGTTCGCCGATGGTACGCTCGGCGCTGCCAACCTTGCCGATGCCGCCCCGACCAATGCGACTTTGACCGGCGGTTCGGTCACCGAGAATGTCCCCACCGGCTCGGTCGTGGGGACGGTCACGGGCGCGGATCCGGATTCCTGGGCGGCCCTCTCCTACGCGTTGACCAACAATCCCGGCGGTCTTTTTGCGATCAATGTGACGACCGGCGTCTTGACGGTGGCGAACGGCGCCGCGCTCGACGCCGCAGGCGCGGCGTCATACGGCATCACGGTTCGTGTGACGAACCAGGCAGGCCTGACCCTCGACAAAGCGTTCACGCTGAATGTCATCAACGACCCGCCGACCGACGCGACCTTGTCGAACAGCTCGGTGGCGGCGGGCTCGCCGAACGGCACAATCGTCGGCACGGTGACTGGCGTCGATGCGGACGGGGATGCGCTGACCTATTCGTTGACCAACGACGCCGGTCATCGCTTCGCGATCGATGCGAACAGCGGCGCCTTGACCGTCGCGGACGCAGATCTGCTCAACTATAGCCCAACGCCGACCAACACCGTGACGGTTCGCGTCACGGATCGCGGCGGCCTGACGTTCGACAAGACGTTTTCCATCGATTTCGGCTCGTCCGACATCATGGGAACCGCGGGCAATGACACGCTGACCGGGACGAGCACGGCGCACCTCATCTTCGGGATGGGCGGCAACGACACGCTGACCGGCGGCCCGGGCAACGACACGTTCGTTGGCGGATCCGGACACGACACGATCATCGGCGGTCCGGGCCAGGATACGGTTATCTTTTCCGGCAACCGCGCCAACTACACGATCACGTACAACACGGGCACCGCGACGTTCACCATCACAGACAATCGCCAAGGCGCGCCCGACGGCGTCGACACGATCTCGGGGGTGTCGCTTTTCCAGTTTGCCGACGGCGCCGCCCAATACGATTCTTCCGGCAATCTCGCGGCATGGACCGTCTACGATACGACCGGGCTCGCCACATGGTCGTCATTCGAAACCCAATACGACACGCAGGGACGCGTCACCTCGCAGACGGGCTTCAACAGGGACGGTTCGAGCTGGCAGAACGTCTACGATACGGACGGGTCGACCTGGGCCTACTACACCGATTACACGGACGCGTCGGGCAATCTGATCTCGCGCGCCCAGACCAACGACAACGGCACGAGCTCGCTGACCGTCCAGAACCCCAACCCGAGCTCGGCTCAGCCGTGGCAGTGGTTCACGATCAACTATGGCGTCGACCCCGTCACTCAGCTGCCCTGGTCCGATCCGGTGCTGACCGTGACCAATCCTCCCGGCACGGCGGTGACGGCTGCCGAGCAGTCGGCGATCTGGTCCTATGTGTCGGACACGCTCACCTGGTACGCGACGCCCTACGATCCCACGGCCGCATTGGCGACCCTCTTCCCGACCGACGCGGCATTGGACGTCGTCTCCTTCACGACGCAACTCGACGCCAATGGAAACATCGCGTCGCAAATGGGGACGACGGTTGGCGGCACGACCTGGCAGAACGTCTACGATTTGCAGGGCCAGCCCTGGGCCTATTACGTCGACTACGACTCCAAGGACGCCAACGGCAACCCGATCGTGATCTCGCACACCGTGGTCAACGACGACGGCACGAGCTCGCTGACCGCCAACAACCCCAATCCGACTGCGAACCAGCCGTGGCAGTCGTTCACCATCAATTACAGCGTCGATCCCGTCACCGGGCTGCCGTGGTCCGATCCGGTGCTGACCGTGACCAATCTGCCCGGCACGGCGGTGACGACCGCGGAGCAGGACGCGATCTGGAACTACGTCTCGGACACGCTGATCTGGTACGCCAAGCCCTTCGTGCCGCTGCTTCCCTCGTTCGAGTACGGCGTGGCCTTGGCGCCGACCTTGACCGTGGCGAACGCCTCCGGCACCGCCGGGACCGCGATCCCACTGGCGATCGGCTCGAGGCTCACCAACACGGACGGCGTGGAGAATCTGTCGATCAAGATCACCGGCGTGCCGAGCTTTGCGAGCCTGTCTGCCGGCACGCCCAATGCCGACGGCAGCATCTGGACGCTCGTGCCGGCGCAGCTCGTCAACTTGGCGCTCACGACGCCGAGCGGCAACTTCGGCGGCACCGATGTGCTGACCGTCACGGCGACGGCGGTCGAGCTGGACGGGTCGACCGCGTCGAGCTCGGCCAACGTGACGGTCTCGATCGCGTCGACGCCGGCGCCGTCAACGTCGCCGACGCTCGCCGGCACCGCCAACGTGTCGTTCACCGAGAACGGCGCGGCGGTGGCGCTTTCGGGCGCCGCAGCGGTAAGCGACCCGGGCAGCCCCACCCTCGTGAGCGCGACGGTCGCGCTCACCGGCGGGACGTTCACGGGCGACGGCGACATGCTGGCCGCCCATACGGCCGGCACCAGCATCACGGCGAGCTACAACGCGACGGCCGAGACTCTGGTGCTCACCGGCACCGACATGCTCGCGCATTATCAGAGCGTGCTCGACAGCGTGACGTTCACCACGCCGAGCCACAACCCGTCCGATTTCGGCGCCGACCCGACGCGCACCGTCACCTGGACGCTCAACGACGGCATTGCCGGCGATACCACCGGGACGGCGACGACGACGATCAGCATCGTGCCGATCAACGATCCGCCGACGCTCTCCGGCACCGCCAACGCAGCCTTCACCGAGAAGGGCGGCGCCGTTGCGCTGTCCAGCTCCGCCTCGGTCGCCGACGCGGACAACCAGATGCTGGCGAGCGCAACAGTCGCGATCATGACGGGTGGATTCGCGGGCGACGTGCTCGCGACCTCGACTGCGGGCACCAGCATCACGGCGAGCTACAGCACGGCGACCGAGACGCTGACGCTGTCCGGCTCGGACACCCTCGCGCACTATCAGAGCGTGCTCGATGGCGTCACGTTTAACTCGACCAGCCTCAACCCGACCGATTTCGGGGCCGACCCGGCGCGGATCGTCACCTGGACGCTCAACGACGGCGGCGCCAGCAACGCCACCGGCACCGCGACCACGACGATCAACATCACGGCGGTGAACGATCCGCCGACGCTGTCGGGTGCAGGCAATGCGTCCTTCACCGAGAGCGGTGCGGCCGCGACGCTCGCAGGCTCGGCCGCCGTCAGCGATCCCGACAACCTGACGCTGGCCAGCGCGACGGTTGCGATCACCGGCGGGACCTTCGCGGGCGACGGCGACGTGCTGGCGGCGAACACCGCCGGCACCAGCATCACGGCGAGCTACAACACGACGGCCGAAAAGCTGGTGCTCTCGGGCACCGACACGCTCGCGCATTATCAGAGCGTGCTCGACAGTGCGACCTTCACCACGCCGAGCCACAACCCGACGGATTTCGGGGCCGATCCGACCCGCACCGTCACCTGGACGCTCAACGACAGCAGCGCCAGCAACGCCACCGGGACGGCGACGACGACGATCGGCATCGTGCCGATCAACGATCCGCCGACGCTCGCCGGAACCTCCGCAAGCGTGTCCTTCACCGAGAAGGGCGGCGCGGTTACGCTCGCGGGAGCCGCCGCGGTGAGCGACCAGGACAACCTGACGCTCGCGAGCGCGACAGTCGCGATCACGACAGGTGGATTCGCGGGCGACGTGCTCGCGACCTCGACTGCGGGCACCAGCATCACGGCGAGCTACAGCACGGCGACCGAGACGCTGACGCTGTCCGGCTCGGACACGCTCGCGCACTATCAAAGCGTGCTCGACCACGTCACCTTCAACTCGACCAGCCTCAACCCGACCGATTTCGGCGCGGACCCGACGCGGGCGGTCACATGGACGCTCAACGACGGCGGCGCCAGCAACGCCACCGGCACCGCGACCACGACGATTAACATCACGGCGGTGAACGATCCGCCTACGCTGTCGGGTGCAGGCAATGCGTCCTTCACCGAGAGCGGAGCGGCCGCGACGCTCGCAGGCTCGGCCGCCGTCAGCGATCCCGACAACCTGACGCTGGCGAGCGCGACGATCGCGACCACGGGCGGGACCTTTGCGGGCGACGGCGACGTGCTGGCGGCCAACACCGCCGGCACCAGCATCACGACGAGCTACAATTCGACGACCGAGACGCTCGTGCTCACCGGCTCCGACACGCTCGCGGACTATCAGAGCGTGCTCGACAGTGCGACCGTCACCACGCCGAGCCATAACCCGACGGATTTCGGGGCCGATCCGACCCGCACCGTCACCTGGACGCTCAACGACGGCAGCGCAAGCAACGCGACCGGGACGGCGACGACGACGATCGGCATCGTGCCGATCAACGATCCGCCGACGCTCTCCGGCACCGCCAACGCAGCATTCACCGAGAAGGGCGGCGCCGTTGCGCTGTCCAGCTCCGCCTCGGTCGCCGACGCGGACAACCAGACGCTCGCGAGCGCAACGGTCGCGATCACGGCGGGCGCCTTTACGGGCGACGTGCTCGCGACGTCGACCGCCGGAACCAGCATCACGGCGAGCTACAGCACGGCGACCGAGACGCTGACGCTGTCCGGCTCGGACACCCTCGCGCACTATCAGAGCGTGCTCGATGGCGTCACGTTCAACTCGACCAGCCTCAACCCGACCGATTTCGGCGCCGACCCGGCGCGGGCGGCCACGTGGACGCTCAACGACGGCAGCGCCAGCAACGCCACCACCACCGCGACCACCACCGTCAACGTCACCGCCGTCAACGATCCGCCGACACTGACCGGCATCGCCAATGCGACCTTCAACGAGGGCGGCCCGGCGGTGACGCTGTCGGCCGCAGCCGCGGTCAGCGACCCCGACAGCCAGACGCTCGCGAGCGCGACCGTCGCGATCACCGGCGGCACCTTCGCGGGCGACGGCGACGTGCTGGCGGCGAACACCGCCGGCACCAGCATCACGACGAGCTACAATTCGACGACCGAGACGCTGGTGCTCACCGGCTCCGACACGCTCGCGGACTATCAGAGCGTGCTCGACAGCGTCACCTTCGGTTCGACCGCCGCGGATCCGACCAATGCCGGGGCCGACCCGACCCGCAGCGTCTTGTGGACGCTCAACGATGGCAGCGCGAGCAACGCCACCGGCACCGCGACCACGACGATCAACATCAAGCCTCCGGCCGAACCGCCGATGCTGAGCGCGTCCGCCGGGACCCCGGTTTCGGGAAATATCACATTCAAGTCGCTGAGCTTCACGGCGGCGAGCCAGCAGACAGTCAGCCAGGCCGACGCCCCGCCGTCGGACGCGACCAAGTTCACCATTGCGTTCTGGTTCAAGCTCAACGCTACCGGCCAACTGATGGGTCTGCTGTCGACGACGAGCTCGTCGAGCAACAACGAGTCGTTCTATATCGACAGCTCCGGCCACTTGGTCTTCAGTCACGACATCAACAATCAAAACCTCACCTTCACGTCGAGCCTGACCGCCAAAGACACGAGCTGGCACCAGGTCGTGTTCTCGGGCGACGCCACACAGGTTGGTGTCAACCGCATGCAGATCTCGCTCGACGGCGTGCTTGACACCGGCGTCGCCCAATCCGGCACCGCGTCGTTCGCCTCGTTCCTGATGAACAGCGGCACCGGCTACAACCCGACGATCGGGGTATCGAGCCCGACGCAAGGGTCGGCCTATTTCAGCGGGAAGATCGCCGACTTCTACTTCATCGACGGCGAGCCCCAGATGCCGGCGTCGAGCTTCGTGACCGGCAGCGGGGCCGGGACGACCTATCCGGGCGCCTACACGGGCGGCTTCGACAACGCAGGCTCGTGGCTGACCTTCGCCAACACGGCATCGGCCACGACGCTGGGCGACGACGACGCCGGCGGCTTGCCGGGCGCCAATGCGGGCGCAAACAATTGGACGCTCAACAACGGTCCGGTGTCGTCGACGGACGGCCCGCCCGCCCCCGCAACGGTGATCCCGTGGAATATCGCGGCGGCGTTGACCGACCCGACCGAGACGCTGTCGATCAAGGTCGCCGGCTTGCCGGCCGCCGCGACGCTGTCGGCGGGGACGAAGAACGCCGACGGCAGCTGGAACCTGACGGGCCTCACCGCCGCACAGCTGGCGGCGCTGGTCGTGACGCTGCCTCCGGGCTCATTCACGGGCACGGTGACGCTGACCGTAACGGCCACCGAGATGGGCGCCAGCGGCGCGCAGGCCACAACATCCGCGCAGCTGGTGATCGGCGACAGCGGCAACGATACGCTCACCGCCGGCGATGGTACCGTCGCGCTGGTCGGCGGCGCCGGAAACGACACGATCATCGGCGGAGCCGGCCAGGATACGGCCGTCTATTCGGGAAATCGCCGCGACTACGCGATATTGTACAACTCCGCGACGCAATCCTTCACGATCACCGACGAGCGCTTCGGGGCGCCCGACGGCACCGACACGGTATCCGGCGTGCGCACCTTGCAATTCGCTGACGGCACCGCTCAATACGATTCGTCGGGAAATCTGCGCGTATGGACGATCTACAACGCGACCGGCGAGTGGGCATCGTTCCAAACCAACTACGACGCGAACGGCAATGTCACCTCGCAGACGGGGCTCAATGTCGGGGGAACGTCGTGGAGCAATTTCTACGATCCGACCAATGCGAACGCCTGGTCGTACCGCACCGATTACTACGACGCGCTCGGACACTTGGTGTCGCAGGCCCAGTTCAACCATGACACGACGAGCTCGCTGACCGCCTACAACTACAATCCGACCACCGCTCAGCCCTGGACGTCGTTCACCTACACCTACAGCGTCGATCCGGTCACCGGCCTTCCGTGGTCCGATCCCCAGCTGACCGTCGTGAATTCCGACAACACGACCACGCTGAAGCCCGGCGAGGCGACCGCGATTGCGGCGTCGCTGAATACTTTGACCTGGTATGCCAACCCCTACGTCGTCCCGATTCCACCGCCGACTCCCGGCCCGGGCGATGGCCTGCCGGTCTTCCTCGACCTCACCGGCGGCGGTATCAACGTCGTGCCGCTCAGCTCTTCGTCCGCACAATTCGACATGGAAGGCAAGGGAACGCTCGAGCACACCGCCTGGGCGGGCAGCAATGACGGGATCCTCGCGATCGATCTCGCGCCCAACGGCGCCATCGCGCCCGACGGGGTCATCGATCAGGCGAAGGAAATCAATTTCGGCCTGTGGGCACCCGGCGCATCCTCCGACATGGAGGCGCTGCGCGAGGTGTTCGATACCAATGGCAACGGTTGGCTCGATCCCGGGGACGCCGATTGGGCTGACTTCCGCGTATGGGTGAACTCCAATGGCGTCGGCACCGGGCAGCTCTACACACTCGCGCAGCTCGGCATTACGGGGATCGATCTCGATCCGACCGGGTCGAAGAAGGTGCTGTCCGACGGGTCGATGATCCTGGGGACGTCGATCTATACCAAGGCCGACGGGACGACGGGAACTGCCGGCGACGTTGCGTTGGCCATCGGCAATCCGGTGGCGTGGTCGGGCGTCGCGACAGCGCCCATGCTGAACGTGCAGAACGCGTCCGGCAATGCGGGAACTGCCATCGCGCTGCCGATCGCGACGGCGCTGACCGTGACCGACGGAACCGAGACGCTCTCAGTCGAGATTTCCGGCCTCCCGAGCGAGGCGACGCTGTCGGCGGGGACGAAGAACGTCGACGGCAGCTGGAGCCTGACGCCGGCGCAACTGAGAAACCTGACCCTGACGGCGCCGCCCGGCAGCTTTGCGGGCACCGCGAACCTGACGGTGGTCGCGACCGCGACGGAGACCGACGGCTCGACGGCATCGAGCACGGCGACATTGCCGGTCGCCATCGCGGGCGTCGCGACGGCGCCGAGCCTGAGCGTGCAGAATGCCGCGGGCAATGCGGGCACGGCGATCGCGCTGAGCATCGCGACGGCACTGACGGCGACAGACGGGACGGAGAGCCTGTCAATCAACATCGCTGGGCTTCCTTCCGGCGCGACGCTGTCGGCGGGCACCCAGAATGCGGACGGCAGCTGGACGCTGACGCCGGCGCAGCTTGCAAACCTCAGCCTCGTCGCGCCGACGGCCGGCACCTTCGCCGGGACGGCCGACCTGACGATCACCTCGACGGCGACCGAGACGGACGGCTCGACGGCCTCGAGCCAGGCGACCTTGCCGGTGGCGATCGCGGGCGTCGCGACGGCGCCGAGCCTGAGCGTGCAGAACGGGTCTGGCAATGCCGGGACGGCCATTGCGCTGAACATCACGACGGCGCCGACCGCGACCGACGGTCAGGCCGAGACGCTGTCGGTGACGATCAGCGGGCTTCCGTCCGGCGCGACGCTGTCGGCGGGTACGCAGAACGCGGACGGCAGCTGGATGCTGACGCCGGCGCAATTGGCGAACCTCACGCTGACGACGCCGGCCGGCAGCTTTGCGGGCACCGCCAACCTGACGGTGACCGCAACCGCGACCGAGAGCGACGGCTCGAAGGCATCGGCTTCGGCGAACCTTGCAGCCGCCATCGCGGGCGTCGCGACGGCGCCGACGCTGAGCGCGCAGAACGCATCCGGCAATGCCGGCAGCGCCATCGCGCTCAACATCGCCTCGGCGCTGACCGCGACCGACGGAACCGAGACGCTGTCGGTCAATATCAGCGAGCTGCCGAGCGGCGCGAGCCTGTCGGCCGGCACGCACAACGCCAACGGCAGCTGGACGCTGACGCCGGCGCAACTCGCGAACCTCACGCTGACGACGCCGGCCGGCAGCTTTGCGGGCACCGCCAACCTGACGGTGACCGCAACCGCGACCGAGAGCGACGGCTCGAACGCATCGGCTTCGGCGAACCTTGCAGCCGCCATCGCGGGCGTCGCGACGGCGCCGAGCCTGAGCGTGCAGAACGCGTCCGGCAATGCCGGGTCGGCGATCCCCATGTCGATTGCCTCGGCGCTGACCGCGACCGATGGGACCGAGACCCTGTCGGTCAATATCAGCGGGCTGCCGAGCGGGGCGAGCCTGTCGGCAGGCACGCAGAGAGCCGACGGCAGCTGGACGCTGACGCCGGCGCAGCTGGCCAATCTCACCGTGACAGAGCCCGCCGGCGGCTTCACCGGCACCGCGGAGCTGACCGTGACGGCGACCGCGGCCGAAACTGACGGCTCGATCGCGTCGACGAGCGCCACCATGAGCCTCACGGTTGATGCGGCAAACAACGTAGTCTCGACCGCTGGCTCCGGCGTCGCACTGCAGGCGAGTCAGAGCAATGAGACGTTGATCTCGACCGGATCGGACAACACGCTGATCCCCGCCAACAGCGGCGCCGACACGTTGTGGTCGAGCGGCACCAACGACACGCTCGCGAGCAACGCCGCCGGCAACGTGCTGAAATCGACCGGCACTGGCACCGTCGCCGCTTATGCGGGCAGCGGCCTGACTGTGACACTGCTCAGAAACACGGCGGCGGTGAACGGATCGAGAGTCAAGGACACACTGTCGGGCATCAACGCCGTATTGGTCTCCGGCAACGATGACGCCGTGATTGCGGCCAAATTCGCGGTCGATACACTGATAGCGACCGGCCAAAATGACAGCCTGACCACCGAGGGGGAAGGCGGCACGCTCTTTGCCCTCGGCAGCAACGATACACTGCAGGCTGCCAATGTGATCGCTGGCGTCTTCACCAGCACTCTATTCAGCAACGGCGCCGGCAACACTTTGATCAGGCTGCAGTCCGGGCAATTTCCTCCGCAGGCCATCGCGGCCTATACGTTGGACAATGTGACGGTCAATCTCGCCGCCGGCATGGCCTCGGTCAGCGGCTCGGGCTTGAGCGACACGCTCATCGGGATCAGCGAAGCGGCGGTTTATGGCGCTAACGACACGGTTGTCGGCGGCTCCGGTACCGACACGCTATGGGCCAATGGCACGAGCGACACGCTGAACGCCGGCGCCAGTGCGGCGACCATGTTCAGCGATCTCAACGGCAATGTGCTGGAGGCCGGGAGCGGCTCGGCGCTCGTGTCCTATTCGGCCAACGCTCTGACGGTCAATCTCGCCGCCGGCACGGCCTCCACCGGCTCGGGCTCGAGTGACACGCTGATCGGGATCAACGAAGCGGCGGTGTCCGGCGCCAACGACACGGTAATCGGCAACGCCGGCGCTGATGCCCTGTGGGCCAATGGCACGAGCGAGACGCTGATCGGCGGCGCCGGCAGCGCTACGCTGTGGGCGAATGGCTCAGCCGACACGCTGATCGGCGGCGCTGGCAGCGACACGCTATGGGCCAATGGCTCAGCCGACACGCTGATCGCCGGCGCCGGTGCGACGACCCTGTTCAGCAACCCCAACGGCAACGTCCTGGAAGCCGGCAGCGGCTCGGCGCTCGTGTCCTATTCGGACTCCGGCGTGACGGTCAACCTTGCGACCGGTTCGGCGACGGGGGGCGGGTCGAGCCTGAGCGATACCCTCCTCGGAATCACGGCCGTCGCGGTGAGCGGGGCCGACGACACCGTGACCGGCGGCAGCGCGGCCGACACGCTCGTCACCAACGGCTGGAACGAAACGTTGATCGGCGGAAGCGGCCCATCGACCCTCGTGGGCGACGGCCTAGGTAACGTACTCGAGGCGGGGACCGGCACCACGACCGCGTCGTACTCGCTCGACAACTTCACGGTCAACTTGGCGATGGGGACCGCCGGCTGGAACGGGTTTGGCGATACGCTCATCGGGATCACGGCCGTTGCGGTCAGCGGCGCCAACGACACCGTGTATAGTGGCAGCACGGCCGATACGCTCATGGCCAGCGGCACGAATGACACGCTGGCGAGCAACGCAGCCGGCAACGTGCTGCAATCGACCGGCGTCGGGACCGTCGCGTTCTACGGTGGAAGCGGCCTCACCATCAATCTGGCGAATGAGAGTGCGGCTGCAAACGGCTCGAGCGTGGAGGACACGCTGTCCGGCATCCATAATGTCTACGCGTGGGGCGACGATGACACCGTCACCGGTGACGGGTCCACCGACACGCTGACCGCGAACGGGGTCTACGACACCCTGACCGCGGGCATGGGCAGTGACACACTGTATGCCCTCGGCAGCTTCGACACGCTGATCGGCGCCGCACCCGCCGGCAGCCAGTCGCCCGGCGGCACCAGCACCCTTTTCAGCGACGGCGAGGACAACGCCCTGATCCAGCAATCCTCGCAAGGGCTGGCGGTAGCCACCTATGCGCACGACGACGCTACGGTGAACCTCGCAACCGGTTCAGAGTGGATCGCGGGATCTGCCGGTGGCGACGAGCTGATCGGGATCAGCGCGGCCAGCGTCTCGGGCGAAAACGACACGGTGATCGGCGGCAACGGGGGCGGTGTGCTGTGGGCCAGCGGCACCGACGATACGCTGATCGCCGGCGCCGGCACGACGACCCTGTGGAGCAACGCCAACGGCAATGTGCTGGAGGCCGGCAGCGGCGCGGCGATCGCGTCCTATTCCCTCGCCGAAGTCGCCGTCAACCTTGCGTCCGGCTCGGCGGCGGTGAACGGGTCGAGCCTGAGCGATACCCTCATCGGCATCACCACCGTCGCGGTGAGCGGGGCCAACGACACCCTGATCGGCGGCCGCACGGCCGATACGCTCATCGCGAACGGGACGAACGAGACGCTGATCGGCGGCAGCGGCCCATCGACGCTCGTGGCCAACGCCATTGGCAGCAGCGACACGCTCATCGCCGGAACCGGTAGCAGCACAATGTCGGATAGCGGAACGCAAGGCATCTATCAGTACGCGCCCGGCGACGGCCCGGCCCAAATCATCAACGGTTCCCCATCCAACAGCGGCGCAACAAATCAGCTGCAGTTCGGTTCGGGCATCAGCGACACGCAACTCTGGTTCGTTCAATCAGGGAACAACCTGCAGATCGACGTAATGGGCACGCAGAGCCAGGTCACGGTCAGCGGATGGTTCGCCGCAACCGGGAGTCAACTGCAGGAGATCACGGCAGGCGGTCTCGAAATCGACAGCCAAGTCGCGCAGCTCACGCAGGCGATGGCGACCTACTCGGCGAACAACCCGGGCTTTGATCCGACGGCGTCCAGCAACACACAGGCGCCGAACGATCCGGCGCTGCAGACCGCCCTCGCCTCGGCTTGGCATCACTAGTACCATGACAGAGTTGTCGCAATGCGTGCGAGCGAAAAGGTCGCCGATGAGCCGGAACTGAATTCCGTAAACTCTCCGGCGCACCCGACATCGGCGGAAGTATTTGGGGAAGCGGCGCGCTTGCACGATGCCGGCCAATATGGCGCGGCCGAAACGCTGCTGTGCGATGCGATCGCTCGTGATCCCGCGAACGTCGACTTGCGCAACGCGCGCGGCGTCATGTTTGCCGCGATGAAGCGTCATCTCGATGCCCTCTGGTGCTATCGCGATGCGCTGGCTTACGATCCCAATGCGACCGGCGCGTGGACCAATATGGGCAATGCGCTGACGCAATTGAATCATCTCAAGTCGGCGATCGCGTGTCATCGGCAAGCGATCGCGCTCTCGAGCGGCAGAGATCCGCTGTTGCACCGTAACCTCGGAACGTCGCTGTCCGAGGCCGGTCAATATGGCGAAGCGGTGCTTGCGTTTACCCGCGCGCTCGAGCTCAAGGCCGACCATCACATGGCGCGCTGGGATCGCGCGCTCGCGTATCTCTATCTCGCCAACTATCGTCAAGGCTGGGCCGACTACGAGATCCGCAAGGTTACGGGTCAACTGCCCGCCCGCCAACTGCCGGGTCGCGCGTGGGATGGGCAGCCCTATCCCGGCAAGCGCCTGCTGCTGGCGACGGAGCAGGGTTTCGGCGACATGCTCTGGGTCGCGCGGTATTTTCCGCGGGTCAAGGCGCTCGGCGGCGAACTCATCATCGAATGCCGCCCTGAACTTATCCCGCTCATCGAGACAATGGGGGTCGCCGATCGCTTGATAGCGCGCGGCACGGCGCTGCCGCCGGCCGACCTGCACTGCTACATCTGCAGTCTTCCAGGTCTGTTCACGCCTGACCTCACGTCCATCCCGACGCTTCCGTACCTCGCGCCGCCGCGCGATCGCCTCGAGAAGCTGCGGCCGCTGTTTGCGCGAGCTGGCGGTCGCTTCAAGGTCGGCGTCGTCTGGTCGGGCAGCGTCACTTTCGGAAAGAATCATCGACGCGCACAGCATCTGCTCAAATTTTTCCAAGCCTTCGCATTGCCCGGCGTTCAGCTTTACAGCCTGCAGAAAGGTCCTCCGGTCGCCGAGCTGAGATCACTTCCGCGCGGAGGGCCGATCATCGATCTCGATCCGCAACTCGATGATTTTGCCGATACGGCTGCCGCCATCGCGCAGCTCGATCTCGTGATCATGACCGACAGCGCGGTGGCGCATCTCGCGGGCGCACTGGGCAAGCGGGTGTGGGTGCTGCTCGGGCACAACGCCCATTGGCTGTGGTTGCTCGATCGCTCCGACAGCCCTTGGTACCCATCGGTTCGCTTGTTTCGACCACGGGCCGAGGGAGACTGGGACCATGTCTTCGATTCAGCGGCCGCCGAACTCATGACGTTGCGCGGCGACGCATGAGGTCAGGTGTATTGACGACGATCGATCGGCCTTCCGCGAGCCTGAACATCAATACGCTCATCGCCGGCACCGGCGCGACGACGATGACGGACAGCGGGGCGCAGGGCGTCTATCAATATGCGTCGGGCGACGGTGAGGTGCATATCGTCAACGGTGCCAAGCCCGACGAGTTCGGCGAGATGGTGAAGTTGCAGGATGCGATCCATGATTTTTGACGAGGCAGGATGGGAGGTGTTACAAACTGATAGTTGTAAACGAGGATGACCCACAACTTTTTTCCAGACTTGGCAGAACAATTTCGATTTCTGCTGAGATTTCAATAGCCGCCGCGTCAAGCTCGCAGGGTCGGCCCGCGTGGCCGGTCGCTGTGGCGTTCATCCGATCGCGGGCGCCGTCTTGCGCTCGGTGCGTGCCGCGGCAGCCTTGAGCGCATCGCGGATAGGCGAATCCGCTGCGCGACCGGTGGCCCGCCTAAGCGGCGCGCGTCTGCGCCTTCTGCTGCTCGAAATATTCGCGCAGCGCTGCGGCGGGCTGCGGGGCGCTGAAGAAATAGCCCTGCACCTCGGTGCAGCCTTCCTGGCGGACATGCGCCAGCTGCTCGAGCGTCTCGACGCCTTCCGCGGTGGTCGCAATGCCGAGGCCCTTGCCGAGGCCGGCGACCGCCTTGACGATCGCGGCGCAATCGCCCTTGTCGGAAATGTCCTTGATGAAGGAGCGGTCGATCTTGATCTTGTCGAACGGGAAGCTGCGCAGGTAGCTCAAGCTCGAATAGCCGGTGCCGAAATCGTCCATCGAGATCTTGATGCCGAAGCTGCGCAGCTGATGCAGCGTCGCAAGCGTCGCCTCGTTGTCGTGCAGCAGCACCGACTCGGTGATCTCGAGCTCCAGCCGGCTGGCGTCGAGCCCGGAGACCGCCAGCGCATTGATCACGCTCTGCATCACGCTGCGGCTCTTGAATTGGGCGGGCGACAGGTTGACGGCGACCCGCACCGGCTCCGTCCAGCTGGCGGCCTCGCAGCACGCCTGCTTGAGCACCCATTCGCCGATCGGCACGATCAGGCCGATCTCCTCGGCGAGGGGGATGAACTCGGTCGGCGGCACCATGCCGCGGGTCGGCGAGTTCCAGCGCAGCAGCGCCTCGCAGCCGGTGATCCGCTCGGTCACGGCGTCGACCTGCGGCTGGTAGAACAGCTGGAATTCGCCGTTGGCGACCGCGTTGCGCAGGTCGATCTCGAGCGAGCGGCGCGCCTGCAGCTGCTGGTCCATCTCGGGCTCGAAATAGCGGTAGGTCGAGCGGCCGTCCGACTTCGCGCGGTAGAGCGCCATGTCGGCGTTGCGCAAGAGCTGCTCGGTCGTGTTGCCGTCGCCCGGCGCGATCGCGATGCCGACGCTGGTCGACACCACGACCTGATGGCCGTCGAGATCGTAGGGCTGGTTGATCGCCGTGATGATGCGCTGCGCGAACGAGCCGGCCGCTTCCGGCTTGTCGAGGCCGGTCTGCAGCACGGCGAACTCGTCGCCGCCGAGGCGGGCGATCGTGTCGGTCTCGCGCACGACGTCCTTGAGGCGGTCGGCGGCGGCGCACAGGAGCTTGTCGCCGAGCACATGGCCGAGCGTGTCGTTGACGTTCTTGAAATGGTCGAGATCGAGGCACATCACGGCGATCATCTGGCCGCGGCGCACCCGCTTGAGCGCCTGCTCCATCTCGTCGCGGAACGCGGCGCGGTTGGGCAGGCCGGACAGGCTGTCGTGCCGCGCCATGTGGCGGATCTTCTCTTCCGCCCGCGTGCGCTCCGTGATGTCCTCGTGCGTCGCGACCCAGCCGCCGTTCGCCATGGCGCGGTTGACGATCGAGATGGTGCGCCCGTCGCCCGCCTGGACGAGCTGGGTATGGACGTCGCCCTTGGCGACCGCGTCCATCAGATCCCTGACGTAGATCTCGGGGTCGCCGGCGAAGTTTCCGCATTCCTTGCGATGCAGCAGGATGGCGCGCAGGTTGACGCCCGGCACGACGACGTCGCGGCGGAGCCCGTACATCTCGAGATAGCGCTCGTTGCAGACGAGCAGGTTCGCGTCGGCGTCGAACATGCACAGGCCCTGCGACATGTTGTTGAGGGCGGTCTCGAACAGCTGGTCGCGGTCGCGGCGCTGGCGCTGGAATTCGGTCGACACCATTTGCGCGGCGCGCTGGGCGGCTTGCAGCTCCCACCGCGTCTTGGCGTGCGCGCGCTCGACCCGGCAGCGCTGCGCGAGCGCGGCCGCGAGCTGCAGGGCGCGCGGCGGATCGTTCGGCACCGCCATGACGCGGTCGGAGACGATGTGGTCGGACATGCGCTCGAGCTTTGCGGCTTCGACGACGAGGCAGAGCCCATCGTTGGCGCTGAGGAATTCCGAGATGACGTCGGGCCCGCTCGCGGCGAGCCACGCCCGGGTCACGATCACGGCCTCGACCGGCGCCGCGCGCCCGCCGGGCGGCCAGATCGTTTCAGCCGGAACGCGACCTTCGCTCGAGGTCACGAGGTCGATGGTGGATGCCGTCGCCGCAACCGCGCGCATGGCAGTGCATTCGCGGTCGGTGCCGCAAAAAAGAATCGTCAAAGCGAGTCCGCCCACTGCATTCTCCCGAATGCCAGATCGCTGCAAATTTTGCGGGCACGCTAGGGGGAAAATCCTGACGAAATGCATAAGCCGCTGTTGTGGCTCACGAAACGCCCTGCTTGTTGGTGATTGCGGATAACCAAAGGTAAATAGGTGTCGAACTCGTTTCGCCATTTGACAGGCGGACGCATCCGCGGCCCTCGCGCGGCGGCCGCGATGGTTAACAAACCGTGAGCGTCAATCGGTCACCGGCCCGCACCACCCCGGCAGGTAGTTGGCTTCCGTGCTTTTGGCGAGGCGCATGGCTTTTTCCAGCGTTTCCTCGAACTCCTTCTCGATCGCCCTGCGCTTGAGCCGGCGGCGGAAGAAGTCCGCCCACAGGAATTCGCTGAACGGGACGGTTTCCTTGGAAAATCCGCCGAGGCGGCGCAGCTCGCCCGCGAGGCTGCGGAACGGGTCGTCGCGCAGGTCGCCGATCGCGTCGGGAATGTCGGCGAAACCGCGCCGCACGCCGTCATGGTCGTAGGGATGGCACCAGCCGCGATTGTCGAGCACGACCCAGAAGGCGTCGCGGTCGAGGGTGTGCAGATCGGCGACCACCGCGATCGCGACCTCGTCCTGGCCCTCGTCGAGCAGCGCGCGGGCGAGGTGATGGTGATCGATGACGTAGTGGCGATCCTTCGGCCCGAGGATGACCGGGATCAGGTGGCTGCCGAGGAATTCGGCTTTCTTCTTGCCCTTGTGCTCGCGCCAGCGCTTGCGCTTCTCGGCGACCTCGCGCATGCCGACCGTCATCTGGGTCGGACGCAGGCTGTCGACCTTGACCGGCTTGACGATCGGTTCGCGCACGTGCATGGGGCTCTCCCGTTGATTAGACCGCGCAGGGCATTCGATGCTTCAGTTTAGTCTCGTCCTCGTCATTGCTGCCCTCACCGGCGTCTACGCCTGGGTGATGCCGGGCGCCTAATACGACCGCGGCAGCCCGAGCACCTTCTCGGCGATGAAGTTCAGGATCATCTCGGCGCTGACCGGCGCGAGGCGAGCGATCATCGCCTCGCGCAGATAGCGCTCGACGTGGAATTCCTTGGCGTAGCCCATGCCGCCGTGCGTCGTCACCGCGCTCTGGCAGGCCGCGAGCGCCGCCTCGGCGCCGAGGAATTTCGCCGCATTGGCCTCGGCGCCGCACGGCTCGCCGGCGTCGTAGAGGGCGGCGGCGCGAAAAACCATGAGGTCCGCGGCCTCGAGCTCCATCCAGTGGCGCGCCAGCGGGTGCTGGATCGCCTGGTTCTGGCCGATCGGGCGGCCGAACACGACGCGCTGTTTCGCGTAGGCGGTCGCGCGGAAAAGCGCGGCGCGGCCGAGGCCGATCGCCTCGGCGCCGACCAGGATGCGCTCCGGATTGATGCCGTGCAGGATATAGTCGAAGCCGCGACCTTCCTCGCCGATGCGGTCCGCCGCCGGCACCGGCAGCTCGTCGAAGAAGAGCTGGTTGGAATCGACCGCCTTGCGCCCCATCTTGTCGATCTCGCGCACCTCGACGTGGCGCCGGTCGAGGTCCGTATAGAACAATGTCAGCCCGTGGGTGCGCTTCCCGACCGCCTCGGCCGGGGTGGTGCGGGCGAGCAGCAGGACCTTGTTGGCGACCTGCGCGGTGCTGATCCAGATTTTCTGCCCCGACACCCGATAGCGATCGCCGTCGCGCACCGCCCGCGTCCTCAGCCTGAGCGTATCGAGCCCGGCATCGGGCTCGGTCACGGCGAAGCAGGCCTTGTCGTCGCCGGCGATCAGCGGCGGCAGCATGCGGCGCTTCTGCGCGTCGCTGCCGAACACGACGACGGGATTGAGCCCGAAAATATTCATGTGCAGCGCCGAGGCGCCCGCGAAGCCGGCGCCCGACGCGGCGACCGTTTGCATCATCAGCGCGGCTTCCGTGATGCCGAGGCCGGCGCCGCCGAATTCCGGCGGCATCGCGATGCCGAGCCAGCCGGCCTGCGCGAAGGCGCGATGGAAATCGTGCGGAAACCCGCCCTCGCGATCCTTCTGCAGCCAATAGTCGTCGCCGAAGCGTTCGCACAGGCGGCGCACGGCGTCGCGCAGCTGCTCCTGCTCGGGGGTGAATCCGATGCTCATGGTTTTCGCCGCTTGCGCGCCTTGCGCCGGCGCCGCGCCGGCGCCTCGCTCGCCGCCGTGACGCCGCCGATCGCGCCGTCCGCGGCGAGCCGCGCGATCGCGGCGTCGTTCAGGCCGATTTCACGCAGCACCTCGGCGGTGTTCTCGCCGAGGCCGGGCGGATGGCGCCTGATGGCGAGGCGCGAGCGGCTCCAGCGGCTCGGAATGCCGACGAGGCGCACGCGGCCCTCGGTCGGATGAGCGATCGTCTGGAAGAAGCCGACGGCGGCGAGGTGCGGATCGTCGATCAGCGCGTCGAGATCGTGCATCGGCACCGCCGGAATGTCGGCTTTCTGGAAGACCGCAAGCCACTCGGCCGTGGTGCGGGTGGCAAGCACCTCGGCGAGCAGCGTGTAGGCCTCGGCGAAGTGCCGGGCGCGCGCCGCCGCCGTGGTGAAGCGCGGATCGTTGTGGAACTGCTCGGCCTTGCCGATGAGGCGGAAGAACGATTCCCATTGCCGGTCGGTGTAGACGAGGATGCAGATGTATCCGTCGCTCGTCCGATAGGGGCGGCGGTCGCGCGCCAGCAGGCGGCTGTAGCCCGCAGGTCCGATCGGCGGCTCGAAGGCGCGGCCGCCGAAATGATCCGACAGCACGAACTGCGCCAGGGTCTCGAACATCGGCAGCTCGATCGTCTGCCCCGCGCCGGAACGCGCGCGCTCGAGCAGGGCGGCGAGCACCACGTGCGCGGCATTGAGGCCGACGATGTGGTCCGCCATGGTGAGCGGCGCGTAGCGCGGCTCGCTGCCGCTGGTGCGCTGGAAGGTCGCCGGGATGGCGGCGAGGCCCTGGATCAGGTCGTCATAGGCGGGGCGGCCCGCATAGGGGCCGCCTTCGCCGTAGCCGATCAGGCTGACATGGATGAGCCGCGGATTGCTGCCCCGGACGTCGTCCGGCCCGAGGCCGACCCGGCGCAGCGCCGCCGGCCGCACATTGCAGATGAACACGTCGGCGCCCCGGCACAGGCGCTTGAGCACGTCGCGGCCGCCCGCGGTCTTTATATCCACGACGATGCTGCGCTTGTTGCGGTTCGCCTGCAGGAACATCGGGCCCATGCGCGGATTCCGCATCGGGCCGCCGTGCCGCATGATGTCGCCCTCGGGCGGCTCGACCTTGATCACGTCGGCGCCGTAGTCGGCGAGGATCTGCGTCGCATAGGGGCCCATCAGCACCGTCGTCATGTCGACGATGCGGATGCCGGCGAGCGGGCCCGCGGGCGCCGGCCCGCGCACGCGGGCGGTTGCGCGCGCGCCGGTCTTGCGACGCTGTGACGGCTTTTTCATCGGGCGTCCCGTTCGGTGCTTAGCTAGCATTTTCCGGCGAAGGGAAATCAAGGTCCAGTCGCCCACGCTCACGGGCAACTGCCCATCCGGGACCCGGCCGGCTACCGCGTGAGCCCTTGACGGCCGGTGGCCCGCGGTTACCGTGACCCGGACAAAGAGAATGCGCCGGCGCGACGCGCGCGACCGGCGCCTCGAGGCAGGGGAGGACACCATGCGAATGGCACGTTGGGGATTGTGTGGTCTGGCCGCGGCGCTGCTCGCCGGCGCGCCGGCGCTGGCGCAGCAGCCGCTCAAGATCGGGCTGATCATGCCCTATACGGGGCAGTTCACCGACGCGTCGGCGCAGATGGACAACGCGATCAAGCTCTACATCAAGCAGCACGGCGACGTGGTCGCGGGCCGCAAGATCGAGCTGATCCGCCGCGACGACGCCGGCTCGCCGGACGTGGCCAAGCGCATGGCGCGCGAGCTCGTCGTCAACGACAATGCCGACATCCTCGCCGGTTTCGTCATCACCCCCGAGGCGCTTGCGGTCGCCGACCTGTCCGAGCAGGCGAAGAAGCTGATGGTGGTGATGAACGCCGCGACCGCGATCATCACGACGAAATCGCCCTACATCGTGCGCAGCTCGCTGACCATACCGCAGGTCGAGGAGGCCTTCGGGGCCTGGGTCTACAAGAGCGGCGTGCGCAACATCTACACGCTGGTGTCGGACTATGCGCCGGGAATCGATGCGGAAACGTCCTTTACGCGCGCCTTCACGGCGGCGGGCGGCAAGATCGTCGGCTCGCTGCGCGTGCCGCTCGCCAATCCGGATTTCTCCGCCTTCGTGCAGCGGATCATGGACGCGAAACCGGAAGCGGTTTTCATCTTCGTGCCGGGCGGCGCGCAGCCGGCGGCGCTCGCCAAGGCCTTCCGCGAGCGCGGCATCGATTCGACCAAGATGAAGATCTTCGGCCAGGGCGAGATCACCGAGGAGAACGCGCTGCGCGGGATGGGCGATGCGGCGCTCGGCATCATCACGGCATTCCACTACGACCACACGCACGACTCCAAGGTGAACAAGGCCTTCGTCGCCGCCTACAATGCCGAGTACAAGCGTAACCCGGACCTGTTCAGCGTCGGCGGCTATGACGGCATGCACGTCATCTACGCGGCGCTGCGCAAGACCGGCGGCAAGAGCGACGGCGAGGCGCTGATCGCCGCCGCGAAGGGTCTCGCGTGGGAAAGCCCGCGCGGCCCGGTCTCGATCGACGGCGAGACGCGCGACATCATCCAGAACGTCTATTTCCGCAAGGTCGAGAAGGTCGGCGGCGTCTTGCAGAATGTCGAGTTCGAGAAGGTCGAGCACGTGAAGGACCCGGTGAAGGCGCGCATGGCGAAATGAAGCCTGGCACAGCGTCGGCGCTCCCTCTCCCCGAAGGGGAGAGGGTCGGGGTGAGGGGCTCTCGGAGCCAGAATTGACGCGCCGAGCGACCCTCACCCGGCTCGCTTCGCTCGCCACCCTCTCCCCGGAGGGGAGAGGGGAAGAGGCTTCGATTCTTACTTGCGTGCCCGCGCCGCCTTCCTCGCGATCGCGGTCGTTGATGTCGGCTGGCGCTCGCCCACGCCCAGCGCCTCGACCACGACCTGGCCGAGCGCGGTGAAATCGCCCTTGCGCGGCGAGGTGCGGCGCCAGCCGAGCCCGACGCTGCGGCCCGGCTCGGGGGCGGCGAAGCGCACCAGCTTGACCCGCTCGTCGCGCACCTCGACGTCGAGCGCGACCTGCGGCACCAGCGTCACGCCGTAGCCGTTCGCGACCATCTGCATGACGGTCGCGAGGCTGGTCGCGCCGAGGCCCATCGGGTTCTCCCGCTGCGCGCCGCCGCAATAGGCGAGCGCCTGGTCGCGCAGGCAATGGCCTTCCTCGAGCAGGATCAGGCGCTGCCGGTCGATCTGCGCGGCGCTCACCCGGCTCGTCTCGGGCAGCGGGTCGCCCGCCGGCACCGCGAGCAGGAACGGGTCCTCGAACAGCCGGATGGTCTCGATCTCGGTTTCCGGCAAGGGCAGCGCGAGCAGGATGACGTCGAGGCCGCCGCTCATCAGCTCGTCGACCAGCATGCGGGTCTGCGTCTCGCGCAGTTCGATGCGCAGATCGGGATAGCGCGCCTGCAGCAGCGGCAGCACCTTCGGCAGCACATAGGGCGCGAGCGACGGGATGACGCCGAGCTTGAGCCCGCCCGCCAGGATGCGGCCGCGATGGCGCGCGAGGTCGACGAGGTCGCGCGTCGCGGCGAGCACTCGCTCGCCGCGCCGGGCGACTTCGAGCCCGGTCTCCGTCAACATGACCGTGCCGGCGCGGCGCTCGACCAGCTCCACGTCGAGCTCCTGCTCGAGGTCGCGGATCTGCATGGAAAGCGCCGGCTGCGTCACCGCGCAGGCCTCGGCGGCGCGGCCGAAGTGCTTGTGCTGGGCGAGCGCTTGGAGATAGCGCAATTGGCGCAGGGTGATCATCCACATAAGATATTATTATCGAGCCGGTTAGACAATGCGATTGGACCTGATCGGGCAACCGGACCATAAGACAACATCCCCGAACCCCCGCGACGGCGGCGCGTGCGGCAGGCAATCGCCCCCTCCTTGCTGCGCGCGCCGCAAGCGCTCCTGCGGGCGCTTGCAACGTTCGCCGGCTTGACAGGTCATTGCGGGCTTGGTCGGCTCGCCGCATGCTGATCGATCTCGCGCTCGCGCGCGCCATCCACGTCCTCGCGCTGGTGCATTGGATCGGCGGGGTCGCGGCCGTGACGACGATCGTGCTGCCGCGCGCGCGCCGGCTCGCCGACCCCGCGGCGGCGATTGCCGCGTTCGAGACGTTCGAACGCCGCTTTGCGCCGCAGGCGCGCATCTCGATCGCGCTCGCCGGCCTCAGCGGCGCCTACATGCTGTTTCGCCTGGACGCCTGGGACCGCTTGGCCTCGCTCGAGTTCTGGTGGCTCGACCTGATGGTCGCGGTCTGGCTCGTCTTCGCGCTGATGGTCTATGTGCTCGAACCGCTCGGCATCGACCGGCGCTTTCACGAATTCGCGTTGCGCGACAAGGACCGCGCGCTGGCGCTGACGACGCGGCTGCACGCGGTGGCGCTCGTGGTCGCGGCGGTCGCGATCGGCGCCGGCGTGATGGGCGCGCATGGCGGGTTGCCGTGACGGCCGGCCGGCGGGACGAATTGTGACGGCGCTTGCCGTCGCGTATGGTTGGCGCGAGACCGGACACGATCAGGACGAAGAGGAAATCCCATGGCCGAGCTTGCAACGGCTGCACAGACCGATACGCCGATCACGCTGCGCCGCGTCGGCGCCTTTCTCGGCGCCGAGGTCACCGGCGTCGATCTCGCCAAGCCGCTCGCGCCCGAGACCGTCGAGGCGATCCGCCTCGCGCACGCCAATCATGAGGTGCTGGTCTTCCCCGACCAGAAGATCGGCGCGGAGGACCTGAAGCGCTTCGGCCGCTATTTCGGCGAGCTGACCGTGCACCCGTTCTCGACCAACGCCGCGGATGCCCCCGAGCTGATCGTCTACGACAACAAGGAAGGCAATCCGCCGGCCGCCACCGACATCTGGCACACCGACGAGACCTTTCGCGAGTGCCCGCCCATGGGCACCATGCTGTGCTCGAAGATCGTGCCGGCGATCGGCGGCGACACCGTCTTCTGCAGCATGACGGCCGCCTACGAGGCGCTGTCCGACCGCATGCAGCACTTCATCTCCGGCCTCGAGGCCGTGCACGACTTCAAGCCGTTCAAGGCACTCTTTTCCGAGACCGAGGCGGGGTGGCGCCGGCTGCGGCATTTCGAGGAAATCTACCGGCCGGCCACCCATCCGGTAGTGCGCGTGCATCCGGTCACGGGCAAGAAGGCGCTGTTCGTCAATCCGCAGTTCACGCTGTTCATCAAGGGCATGGAGGAGCGCGAGAGCCGCACGCTGCTCGACACGCTGTTTCGCGCCACCTCGGTGCTGGAGCATCAGTATCGCCACCGCTGGCAGCCAAACACGGTGGTGTTCTGGGACAACCGCGCCGCCCAGCATGCGGCCGTGCACGATTACTATCCGCAGCGCCGGCTGATGGAGCGCGTGACCATCAAGGGCGACCGTCCGTTCGGCACCGAGGTCGCCAAGGTCGCCGAGCTGCGCAAGTTCAAGATGCCGCCGCTGCAGTCGCTGCCGGCGAGCCGCGCGGTGCGCCAGTTCGAGCGGGATTAGGAGACATATTTACCTGTTTTGGGCAGCGCGTCACTCGACCGTGATCGTGATCGTCGCGTCGATGCCGTGGTCGTTGTGATAGCCGACCACGTCGGTCCCTTTGAAACCCGGGTTCGACCGGTACATGACTTGGTGGCTGTCGACCTTGCGGCCTTCGCAGCCGGTCGTGCCGCTGCCCGGCGTGCTCAGCGGCGGGGTCTGCTCGCCGGGGGCGACCGATGCGGTGCCGTTCGAGGGCTGCCGCGAGATCGTCACGACGGACGGGATGGCGGCGCAGGTGTGCCGGTCCCAGGTGCCCGAAAAGGCAAGGCGCGTTTCGACGCCGGATTTCACCGTGCGCGCAAGCTTGATGTCCTTGGCGACGGCGGCGCCGACGATAACGGACGCGCTTGCGCTCGCCGCGAGCGCCAGCATCCGCAGGGTGGATGATCGAGATGTCCCGAGCTTGTCCATGGTATCGCTCCGAAAATGATTTGAAGGATGAATTTGCATGGGAGATTTAAGCCGCAAAGGCGCACGGCTGCAATATTCGGCGGGACCGCCCAGGGGAGGGCATGTGCGATTTTCGCAATGCAGTCGAGGTTCCCACCTCGTCGCGCGTTGCCTCACTCCGCCCTGATGCCCGCCGCCCGGATCACCTTGGCCCACTTGTCGGTGTACGCGGCGATGAACTTGCCGAACTCGGCGGGCGGGCTCGCAAATGGCTCGCTGCCGAGATCGACGAGTCTCGCCCTGAACTCCGGCTCGGCAAGAATTGCGTTCACCTGCTTGTTGAGGATTGCGACGACCTCGGACGGCGTGTGCGCCGGAGCCGCAATCCCTTCCCATCCTGCGTCCTCGTAACCCTTCAGGAATTCGCCGATCGCCGGAACATCGGGCAGGACCGGTTGCCGCGTGGGACTGGTCACGCCGAGCGCCCGCAGCTTCCCGGCCTTGACGTTGGCGATCGCGGTCGCCACCGGCAGGAAGATCACGTCGACGCGCCCGGCGAGGAGATCCGGCAACGCCGGCCCGACGCCGCGATAGTGCACCACGACCAGATCGACGTCCGCCATCGTCCTGAACAATGCGCCATAGAGATCCGACGAGGCTCCCTTGCCGGACGTCGCCATGTTGATCTTGCCGGGATTGGCTTTGGCATAGGCGATGAACTCGGCGACGGTTTTTGCCGGGAACGACGGATTGACCACCATCACGAATGAGTCGTGGCCGATGCTCGCGACCGGCGCGAAGTCGCGCAGCAGATCGAAACTGAGCTTGTCGTAGAGCGTCACGTTGTACGCATTGCTCGCCGACACGAGCAGCAACGTATAGCCGTCGGGCGCCGCCCGTGCGACCGCCGCGGCGGCCAGATTGGCAGATGCGCCGGGTCGGTTCTCGACCACGAATTGCTGGCCGAGCCGCTCCGAGAGCCGCGGGGCGATCAGCCGGGCCGTGATGTCGGTGACGCCGCCGGGCGGAAAGCCGACGATCAGGCGGACCGGGCGCGACGGATATGCTTGCGCGCTCGCGAGCCGCGACATTGCCGGCAACGCGGCAGCGCCTGCGGCCAGACGCAGAATGGTTCTGCGGGGAATTTTCATGGTGTCCTCCCGGCGCAATCAACGAAGCTGTTTGGATTTCTCGATCAAGGCTGCACGAAAGTCCTGGTCAGGTTCGCCGGATCGCGACAATTCACACCTTGGTCGTGCCCAGGGTAGGGCTGTTACGGTATACATCTCGCCCGCGGCGGTAAACTGACCCATGTTATCGAAGGCTCCGCCGGCGAATATCTTCCGATGAGGAACAGCCTTGATGCTCCATCGAATGGTTGTCCCGCAATTCGGGCAGAATTCGTATTCGACCGATCTTCCGCTATCGGCCTTACGTATGAAAGTCTTTGTCTCTCCCTGAAGGCCCGAAACCCTGGCGTTATCAACCACGACTGACACGCCAAAAGCGCTTCCCGTTCGTTTCTTGCAGGCGTCGCAATGGCACACCAGGACATATAAATAATCGTCAATCGCGAAACGGACGGAGCCGCACGAACAGCCACCTGCGTATGACGTCATGAGCCTGTTCTCGTCGCTTGGTAACGGTGCTCTGAGCCGATTTGAGCATGGCCCACAAACACCGTTTCAGGCCTCATGTTTAGCCGACCTGGCGATCTTAGCAATCGATCGTCCTGAGCGGGACCGCGAGTTCTAGGCGAGCGCGGTCGGCCGCGGCACGCGGTCGACGTGCTCGATCTCGGCCTGCAGCAACCGCTCGATCAGGCGCGCCTTCACGGCGGCGTGCGCGGGCTCGTCCCATAGATTGTCGAACTCGCCCGGATCGTCGGCGAGATCGTAGAGCTCGCCCCAGCGCGCGCCGGCGAACACGCTGAGGCGCCAGCGCGCGTCGACCAGCGTGTGCACCCGCGGCGGACCGCCGAGAACGTCCATCGGGCGCTGGTGGTCGTACTGGATGAAGGCCGCGTCGCGCCCCTCCGCGCGCGGGTCCGCGACCGCGCCGAGCAGGCTCACGCCCTGCATGCCGGCGTAAGGCGCGAGGCCGGCGCGGGCGAGGATCGAGGCCGAGATGTCGGTGGTCGAGGCGAGCGCCGCGCTGCGCGCGCCGCGCGTCGGCGCGTGCGGATCGGCCCAGATGAAGGGCACGCGCACGATGCTCTGATACTGCTCGGCGCCCTTGAGCAGCAGGCGGTGGTCGCCGAGATGGTCGCCGTGGTCGCTGGTGAAGATCAGCACCGTGTCGTTGCCGTGCCCGGACGCCGCAAGCGCGGCGAGCACGCCGCCGATCGCGTCGTCGATGCAGCTGATCATGCCGCAGGTGAGCGCGCGCGCCTCCTGCGCCTCGCGCGCCGTCACCGCGATCGTATTCATGCCGGTGAGCACCGCCTTGCCGCGCTCGCGCGCCGCATGCGCCGCCGCCACATGCGGCGGCGGCGTCCAGTCGTTGCGGCGAAATGCTTCGGGTGGGGGGAAATCGTCCGGGGCGTACATGTCCCAGTACTTGCCGGGCGGGTTGAACGGGTGGTGCGGATCGGGGAAGGACACCATGAGGAAGAACGGCCGGTCGTTGCCTTGCGTCGCGCGGGTGCGCAGGAAGGCGCCGGCGCGCTCGCCGATATAGGCGGTGGAATAGAGCTCGGCCGGAATCGCGGTGCGGTGCGCCTGCGGGCAGACGTAGTCGCTCGGCAGCGCGTTCTGCGGCCCGAGCAGGCGCTGCGCGTCGGGAGCGCGCGCCCGCAGCCAGGCCACGTAGTCGCCGCCGACCTTGTCGCCATGGCCGGTGACCAGCTCGACGTGCTCGAAGCCGTAGAACGGGAGGCGCAGGCGCGGGTTTTCCGCCGCCCAGAAGGCCGGGCTCTCCTGCGCGTAGCGCGCATCCGCGCGATCGTGGCGCACGGCCTCGGCGAGCGCCGGGGCGGGCGGACGCAGGGCCGAGTCGGGCTTTTCCGCGGCGAGCGCCGGCTGGCCGGTGAAATTCTGCAAATGGCTCTTGCCGACCAGCGCGGTCGCATAGCCGGCATCGCGCAAGAGATCGACGAAGGTGACCGCGTTCGTCGCGAGCGGGATGCCGTTGAGGCGCACGCCGTGCACCGACGGCATGCGGCCGGTCATCAGGCTGGCGCGATTGGGCATGCACACCGGGCTCGCCACATGGAAGCGGTCGAACGCGACGCCGCGCGCCGCGATCGCATCGATATGCGGAGTCTTCAGGACCGGATGCCCGTAGCAGCCGAGGAAATCGGCGCGCTGCTGGTCGGTGATGAAGAGGATGAAGTTCGTGGGCATGAAGACCTCGGCTCGTCAGTGCCGGCATCAAACCACGGAACGGCGCCAGTGGCGAATGCGCCGCGGTCCGGATATGAATAGAGTGTCGACCGCAGGAGATCGCCATGCAGAAGCCCGGCCTCATCGTCGCACCGCTCACCCCTTTCACCGCCGATCTCGCGGTCGACGAGCCGGCGCTCAAGCGGCAGATCGACTACGTGGTGCGCGATTGCGGCGCCACCATGGTGGTCGCCGCCGGCGTCGAGACGCAGGAATACACCTATCTCAGCCTGGAGCAGCGCAAGGCGCTGATCCGCGCGACCGTCGAGCTGGTCGATGGCCGCGTGCCCGTGATGGTCGGCATCTCGCACCCATCGTTCAAGACCGCGATCGAGCTCGCGCATGACGCCGAAAGGCTCGGCGCCGTCGCCGTGCAGCTGCTGGCGCCGCTGCGGCCCTTCGCGGGTCCACCCTCGCAGGCCGATCTCCTCGCCTATTTCGAGGCCATCGCGCGCGAGACGAAGCTGCCGATCACGCTCTATCTCAATCCCGGGCCGGGCGCCGACGTGTCGATCCCCGACACCATCGCGCTCGCCAAGCTGCCGAGCGTGCAGCTGATCAAGGAAAGCTCGCGCGACCTTGCGCGCGTCTCGCGCCTGATCGTCGAGATCGACCGCGCCGGGCATGCGCGCTACTTCACCACCATGCAGATGCTGCTCGCGAGCATCGAGCTCGGCGGCGCCGGCGCCACCATGCCGCCGCCCGGCGCCGAGATCGCGCGCCACGTGATCGACGCCTTCGTCGCCGGGGACCATGCGCGCGCCGCCGAGCTGCAGCTCCAGTTCGCGCTGTTTCCGGCGAAATTCATGCACCGCGGCCTCGCCCCGGTGATGAAGGCGGCGATGAACCTGATCGGCATTCCGGCGGGCGAGCCCTATCCGCCCTATGCGTCGCTCAGCCGTGCCGAGCTGGCGGCGCTCGACGCGCTGCTGCGCACCACGGTGCTGGCGGAGCGAATGACTCGAACGGCGGCCGCATGAAGATTTCCATCCTCGACGACTATTTCGATACGGTGCGCACGCTCGCGTGCTTCGAAAAGCTCAAGGGCCACGACGTCACGGTCTGGAACGACCACGTCCAGGACACCGACGCGCTGGCCGAGCGGCTCAAGGAGACCGAGGCGCTGGCGCTGATCCGCGAGCGCACAAAAATCCGTCGCCCGCTGCTCGAGCGCCTGCCGCGGCTCAAGCTGATCAGCCAGCGCAGCGTCTTTCCCCATATCGACATCGACGACTGCACGCGGCTCGGCGTGGTGGTGTCGTCGAGCCAGCATGCCGGCACGCCGTCCTATGCGACGGCGGAATTCACCTGGGCGCTGGTGCTCGCCGCCATGCGGCAGATCCCCCAGCAGATGGCGTCGCTCAAGGCCGGGCGCTGGCAGCTCGGCGTCGGCCACAGCGTGCGCGGCAAGACGCTCGGCATCTACGGTTGGGGGCGCATCGGCGCCGTGGTCGCGGGCTACGGCAGGGCGTTCGGCATGAACGTGCTGATCTGGGCGCGCGAGGCCTCGCGCGAACGCGCGCGCGCCGAAGGGTGGGACGTCGCGCCGAGCAAGGAAGCGTTCTTCGCGCAGTGCGACATCATCTCGCTGCACATGCGCCTCGTCGAGGCGACGCGTCACATCGTCAAGGCCGCCGACCTCGCGCGCATGAAGCCGGGCGCGCTCCTGGTCAACACCAGCCGCGCGCCGCTGATCGAGCCGGGCGCGCTGGTCGCGGCGTTGAAGGCCGGACGCCCGGGTTTCGCGGCGGTCGACGTCTACGAGGAAGAGCCGATGCGCGACACGAGCCATCCGCTGCTCAACATGCCCAACGTGGTCGCCACGCCGCATCTCGGCTACGTGACGCACGAGGAATACGAGACGCAGTTCACCGACATCTTCGACCAGATCATCGCCTACGGCGCCGGCAAGCCGATCAACGTGGTCAACCCGCAGGTGCTCGACGCCGCCAATCGGCGGCGCTGATCGCCGCGCGCGGCATGTGGGTGCCCCGACGTCGCAAATGCGTCGCAACTGCAAATAATGCGCCGCCCCGTGCGGGGGGCGGCGCAGCCGGAACATCTGCGCACAGGGAGTAGCGCAGACGTTTGTCCAGGTCCTTGCGCTTGGTCCGGGACTCGGGAACCGGCCAAGCGATGAAGCGGACGACGCCTCGTCCGTCGCCGCTGCGGATTTGTACCCCTGTGGCCGCAGCCTCGCTTTGCAGGCGATCATTGATTTGGATTAATCAGCCGAACACCGGGACGCGGGCAAGCGTGAGCGGCTGGAAATGCGCGCGCACCTGAATCGTGTCGAGGTCGGGGAACTCGACCCA
>Ga0335081_10001508_pt1 | contig 37080 bp, 28 predicted proteins | sample Lox_Sample_35_FD_206713 | JGI IMG/M metagenome (GOLD analysis project Ga0335081, IMG submission 206713) | Soil microbial communities from Loxahatchee National Wildlife Refuge, Florida, United States - Lox_Sample_3.5 | ecosystem: Environmental > Terrestrial > Soil > Wetlands | place: USA...
CCACCGAGGGGAGGCGGACGGACACGACAACATCCACAACAACGACAAAACCAAACCACCAGGCAACTGCCAAAGGGGACATTTCTATCGAGTCCCAGACGGGGACATTTCTAAAGAGTTTTGACAGCCCGGAGCGCGGCCGAGAGACGCCGGGGCGCCCCGGGCGAATGCGCGTCCAACACGCAGAAGTTCTTTGCGTCGGGGCATCGGGGCGTGAGAGAATTACCGGAATGACGCTGACCGAAGTCCGACGGTTGCTTGACGAATTCGGCATCCGCCCCAGCAAAACGCTCGGGCAGAATTTCCTGATCGACAGCAACATTTTGCACATCATTCTTCGCGAAGCCGACGTCCGACGCGATGAGACGGTGTTGGAAATCGGGCCGGGACTGGGGGTGCTGACGGAGGTGCTCGTCGAGCGCGTCCACCGCGTCGTCGCCATCGAGAAGGATCCGCGGCTGTGTGCCTACCTTCGCCAGCGGTTTGCCCAGGTCGAACTTATCGAAGGCGATGCGGTGGAGGTTCTGGGTTCCCGGTTCCCGGTTCCCGGTTCGGGGTTCAAGGTTGTGTCGAACCTGCCGTACAGTATTTCCACGCCGATCTTGGAACGGTTGGTGGACGGCGATCTCAAGCCGCGCCGAATGGTGGTGACGTTGCAGCGTGAAGTGGCCCAACGGCTCGCCGCCCGGCCCCGCCGGAAAGAGTACGGCGGGCTGACGTTGTTTACCCAATTGCATTACCACTGCACGATAGCGCACGTGGTCTCGCCGGGCTGCTTTTATCCGTCGCCACGGGTTGATAGCGCCGTCGTCGTGCTGGACCGGCGCGACCCGCGGGTGCAGCTCGAGCCCGGGGCGCCGTTCCACGAGATCGTACGCGCCGGGTTCAGTCACCGGCGCAAAACGCTCCGGAAACTGCTGGCCGGCCAGGCGCAGGTGGACGAGGCGTTTTCCCGGCTGGGACTTTCCGCGACCGCGCGCGCCGAGGAATTGACACTGGAAGAGTGGATCGGCCTGGCAAACGCGTTGCGTGAAGCGCGCTAGCTGCTCTGGCCGGGTTCGACGGCGGGAACGGGCGTGATTGACTGTTGCTGCTGCGGAGCGAGTTTGAGTTTGCTCTTGGCCGCTTTGCCTTCCTTTGTCGTCGCCCAGCGTTTCCCGACGTACTCAAGGACTTTTCGTCCGAATTTTGACTCAATCCCCGTTCCCTCGCTGAAATGGAAGCCGACGTAATAGAGATCGGCGGCCGTGAGCGCCCGCTCCTTCTTCAGTCGCTCGAACAATTTGAAGCGCTTGTCTTGAAGCAGCGTTTGGAAACCGCGGAGCGCATGGTCTTCCGCGCGCAAGTGCGGCGCGACGTCCCGCGCGGATTGCTTGAGGTTGCAGACGCTCAGCTCGAACCGCAGTTCGTTGTCGAAAGTCTCCGACCGCGCGAGCTGTCGCAGGCATTCGACGGCTTTCGCCCATTTCTTGGCCTTCTTGTGTTTGAGACCGACGTCGCGGTAGACACTGTCAGCCAGCTTTGAATTGGCGTTCCGCAGCAAGTAGAGCAGCGGCTCGTGGCGGCGGTCGCCCCCTCCGAGGGCACGAGAAGCAAGCCCGGCGAGTTTCTTGAGCGTCTTCTTGTCCGCTGATTCGCCGTGCGGCTTGAGAATCTTTGCCAGCTGCCAAGCCGGCTCGAGCTTGCGCTCGCGCGCGAGCGCAGCGAACAACAGCTTGGTTGCGCCCTTGTGCCGCGCCAGCGCGCCCGCGGCGATTTCGCTGACCTGCGCGTCAGGGTGCTTGAGGAGCGACATCATCAGCCGATTGCCGGCTGCGTTGTCGGTCGCCGCCAGCCGGCGGGTGGCAAACGCTCGCACGCTCGGGTGCTTGCTCTTCAAGAGCTTGCGCCACTGCGAGTCGTAGGCTTTACCAAGCGACAATTTCTCGATGATGTCGAGCGCGTTCTGCACCACGTTCGGATAATCGGGTTCGCCGAGGTACTTGAACATCTGGCGGGCGACCTGGTTGACCACGGCACCTGAATACTGCAGGCCCTTGAGACCGAGGAGAGCGTTGCGGCGGATGTAACCGAGGTTCCTCGGCGTCGAGTATTTCAACAAGATCTTGCGCGCATCGGGGGCACCGGTGTAGCCAATGAGCAACAGGCAGGAAGTCAGCACCCGGTCGTTCTTCTTCACCCGGGCACCGTTCATGAACCTGACAACCTGTCGGTGCAGCGCCAAGCGGTCCTTCGGGGTGGCATCGACGATGTGACGGCGCACGGCCTGACAGGCTTCCTTGACCAACTCAAAATCGGGATCGAACAACACGTCGAGGATCAGCTGCATCGCCTCGCGGTTGTGGATGCGGGCGAGGATGTCGACGAGCACGCGTTTCTGCTGCGGGTTGGCCTTGATAAACTGATTGCGAAGGCTGGCGACGTTGTCGCCCCCCGCCCGGGCGATGATGGCGGCGGCCCGCAGCTTCGTTTCAACCTCCGGCGCCTCCAGCAAGGGCAGGACATAAGGGACAACCGCGCGCGTTTCCAGCGTTTCGAAGGCTTCCAGCACGTAGCGCGTCAGCAATTGGTTCGCGTCCTTCAGGGCGGTGCCAAGCGCTTTGACCACCGCTTCTTGCCTGGGACGAAGTTCGGTGATGACCATGGCCGCGGCGCAGCGCCGCATGCCGTCGGGGCTCTGCAGCATGCCACAAATCGTCTGGAGGATTTTGTCCATAGCCGGGGCGATACCGTACCAGAACCATGAGGCGCTTGCAATGCGGGGACGTTTTTTGTAGCCTGAGGGCGATGGCAACAAGTTCTGCTTGTGCAAATCCTTGTGTATGTGGTTGTTACGGGGCAGCAGATAAATGATTTCCTGCACGCTGAAACAGCTTCAAGAGATTTATTCGCAGCCGTTCTTTGACCTGATTCAACAGGCACGGACGGCTTACCTCGAGCACTGGAAGGGCGACGAAGTCCAACTTTGTACGCTGTTGAGCATCAAGACGGGCGGTTGCAGCGAGGACTGCGCATATTGCGCCCAGAGCGCACGCTACGATACCGCCGTCGAGCCGCAGCGGCTGATGGGCACCGAGGAAATCCTTGAGGTTGCCCGGCGCGCGCGCGCCGGCGGGTCGACCCGCTTCTGCATGGGCGCCGCGTGGAACGGTGTTCGGGAGGGAACGCAACAGTTTGCGTCCGTGCTCGAAACGGTGCGGGCGGTCAGCCAACTGGGCATGGAGGTGTGCGTGACTCTCGGCCATCTGACCGAGTCCGCCGCACAACAGCTGAAAGACGCGGGCGTCACCGCGTACAACCACAACATTGACACCAGCCCCGAGTTTTATCCGCAGATTGTCACCACCCACACGTTCCAGGACAGGCTCAATACCATCAAGGCAGTGCAGAGAGTGGGCCTGTCGGTCTGCTGCGGCGGGATCATCGGCATGGGTGAGAGCGTTGACGACCGGTTGCGCATGCTGGAAGTGTTGATGGCGTTCGATCCACCGCCCGAAAGCGTGCCGATCAACTGTCTGATGGCGATGCCGGGTACCCCGCTGGAGAATCAGCCGCCGGTGGACGTGTTCGAACTGGTGCGGCTGGTGGCGACAACGCGCCTCGTGTTGCCACGCTCGAAAGTGCGGCTTTCGGCAGGGCGCACGCGATTGTCTCGCGAGGCGCAGGCGCTGTGCTTCTTTGCCGGCGCCAACTCGATTTTTTACGGCAACAGGCTCCTCACCGCCCAGAATCCCGAGGCGGACGCCGACCGGGAATTACTCGTCGAATTGGGGCTGGTTCCACAAGCTCCTTTTTCGGATGTTCGCCCGGCGGTCCCTGAAAAGTCTGTCTTGCCACAAGCGATTTGAATCGCTATACTAAGTGTAGTAGCTCGTCGCGCCGCGAGCCCGTCGTGTGAGGAACGTGACTCTCGAGGAATTGAGGCTTTTACGGGTGGTCCAGGGCGTTCTCGTGCGCAACTACGTTGACACGCAGAAACTCAACGTGGAGGTTATCGGGTCGTCCGTTTACATCGAAGGCGAACTCTTCGTGTTCGATTATCATCCCGGCCGGAAAGAGGATCATGCCGAGCGCGATATGAGCATGAAGCGCACCCTGCTGCACATCGAACAACAGATTCGCAGTCTGGGTGAAGTCACCTACTTGGAGATGAAGCTTCGAAATTGGGAGCGGCGCGGGATGCAGTGGGTCGCCAAGCACGAGGTGACCTGAGCCGTCTCACCGGGAAGCCGTAGACTGGAACCGCTCGGGCGCAAACTGCTCGGCGGAAAGCGCAGCGTCGTAGTTCCCCTCGTATATTTCCAGGCGCGATTTCTCCTCGCTCGGCAGGCTCTGGTACGGCAGCAGGACCGACGCCTCCAGGCCGCGCGGGATCCAGATGTCGCCGATCCTCTTGAAACTGGTGATCGCAAAGCGGCGCGTTAGGGTCCCCTTTGCGTCGAATGCCTCTGCCCGCAGCAGCGCGAAATACTCTTCGTCGATCCACATCTTCACGCGGGCATACGGCTCGCCGTCAGCAGCGCTCTCGATCACGAAACAGTCGCGCCCCCGCACCCGACTTTCGCCGAGGAGCTTGGCGTTCGGCCAATGCAGGAACGGCAAGCCGAGGTCGTAATAGCTGAATTGTGAGCCGAGCAGACTCTTCGCACGCCGCGCGCCGGCCAGTTCGCCTGCGCCCCGCAGATAGAACCGCGGCGCGCCGTTAACGGGTTGAATCACGAGCGCTTCTGTTTGGCCGCCACGGTAAATCGTGCGCGTCTCGTTGGTACCGTTCCAGACGAGAATTTGCACGGGCACAGGATCGGCGTGGCCCACAAACAGCCGCGCCTTCAACGAAAAATCCTTTGTCGGCCGACTCGCCGATACCCGGGCCAGAATGATCTTTGCATCGGGCAGATTGTCGTTCGTGTCGGCCCTCGACGACAGTGGAAGCAGGGCCGTGAGCGCGGCGAATAGGAAATGTCTCATCACCGGCCTTCTTGTAGCGGAAAACGCTTGCCGCGACAAGCGTGCGTCGTTAGCCTTGACTTTGTGAAACCTCTGGACGGCATCCGGGTCCTCGATCTTTCCCGCATCCTGGCAGGGCCGTACTGTTCGATGTTGCTCAGCGATTTCGGTGCGGAAATCGTCAAGATCGAGAACCCTGACAAGGGCGACGACACGCGGGCTTACGGTCCGCCGTTCGTGGATGGCGAGAGCGTCTATTTCATGAGCATCAACCGCGGCAAGAGATCGCTCACCCTGAACCTCAAATCGTCCGAAGGCCGCGAGATTCTGACGAAACTGATCCAGCGTTCCGACGTGTTGGTGGAGAACTTCCGGCGCGACTTTTTGCAGAGCATCGGGTTCGGCTACGACGAAGTTGCGAGACTCAATCCGAAGATCATCTATGCCTCCGTCACGGGTTACGGTCACACGGGTCCATGGGCGGATCGGCCGGGCTACGACCTTGCGATACAAGGCCAGGGCGGCATCATGAGCCTGACGGGCAACCCGAACGGCCCGCCGTACAAGACGGGAACGTCGTTGGCTGACATCGCGGCGGGCATTTACGCGACGCTCGGCATCCTGCTCGCGCTCCACGCCCGCCAGCGCACGGGCCGGGGCCAGAAAGTGGACGTCTCGTTGCTGGATGGACAGGTCTCGTTCCTCACGTATCAGGCGGGCATTTATTTCGGGACCGGCAAATCGCCGACGCGCAAAGGCAACCGGCATCCGACGATTGTGCCCTACGAGACGTTCAAGGCGCGGGACCGGTACTTCAATCTGGCCGTCGGCAACGATCGGCTGTGGCAGCAGTTCTGCGGCCTCATCGCGCGGCCCGACCTCAAGACGCACGAGAAGTTCGCCACCAATCCCCAACGCGTCCAAAACCACGACGAACTATTTCCAATTCTGCAGGAGGTGTTCGCCGAGAAGGGCGCCGACGAGTGGCTCGGTCTCTTCGAAAAGAACGGCATCCCGTGCGGCGCCGTGTTGACCGTCGCCGAAGTCTTGGAGCATCCCCAGGTCCGAGCCCGAGAGATGGTCGTCGAACGCCCCCATCCGAAACTCGGCAAAGTGAGGCTGACCGGCGTACCCGTCAAACTCTCCGACACCCCCGGCGAGGCAACGACCGCGCCGCCGCTGCTGGGGCAACACACGGAAGAAGTGCTGAGGGAGTTGGGATACAACGCGGAAAGAATTCGTGAATGGAGGAAGAGCAAGGTGATTTGACGCGGTAGGGACGGACCGCCGGGCCGTCCGCGATTCGGCGCGCCCGGCAGTCGCGCCCTACCAAGGCGGAGCCAACATGATCAAGGGCATTGACCACATCGGGATCGCCGTCAAGAGCATCGCGGAAGCAAAAAAGTTCTGGGTGGACACGCTCGGATTGGAACTATTGCGCATCGAGGACGTGCCCGAGCAGAAGGTCCGGGTCGCCATGCTCAAAGCCGGCGAGACAACCGTCGAGCTTCTCGAACCAACCGCGCCCGACAGTCCGGTGCATAAGTTCATCGAGAAACGCGGCGAAGGTTTGCATCACGTGACGTTTCAAACCGACAAGTTGGCGGAACGGTTGAAGGCGCTCAAGACGGCGGGCGTGAATTTGATCGACGAGAGGCCGCGCGCCGGCGCCAGCGGGGCCGGCATCGCATTTCTGCACCCGAAAAGCGCCCACGGCGTCCTGGTCGAGTTGTGCGAACCACATGACTAATCTACTGCAAACTCTAGCCGACGCGTCAGCTTCGGCCGAGGCTTTCGCCCGCCTCAGGCGGGCAAGCGCCTCGGCTACAGAATCATGAGCGCTCCCACCGAACAACCCGGCAAATTCCCCTTCACCCGCGGCGTCCATGCGACGATGTATCGGGGGAAATTGTGGACGATGCGGCAATACGCCGGCTTCGGCACGGCCGGCGAGACGAACCGACGCTACAAGTACCTGTTGGCGCAGGGCCAGACGGGTCTCTCGATGGCGTTCGATCTGCCGACCCAAATCGGGTACGACAGCGATCATCCGATGGCCTTGGGCGAAGTCGGCCGCGTCGGCGTCGCCATCTCCTCGCTCGCCGACATGGAGCGGGTGTTCGGCGGCATCCCCCTCGACAAAGTCAGCACGTCGATGACGATCAACGCCACGGCGTCGATTCTGCTCGCGTTTTATCTCGTTCTGGCCGAGAAGCAGCGCCTGCCGTGGTCGAAAGTCTCGGGCACGGTGCAGAACGATATTCTCAAGGAGTACATCGCCCGCGGCACGTACATTTTTCCACCGAAACCGTCGCTGCGACTGATCGCCGACATCGTGGAATTCTGCGCGAAGGAAGTGCCGGGCTGGAACACGATCAGCGTCGGCGGCTATCACATGCGGGAAGCCGGCTGCACCGCGGCCCAAGAGATCGCGTTCACGCTGGCCGACGGCATCACGTATGTTCAGACCTGCGTCGAACGCGGCTTGGCGGTGGACAGCTTCGCCCCGCGCATCGCGTTCTTCTTCAACTGTCACAGCAACTTCTTCGAAGAAGTGGCGAAGTTCCGCGCGGCCCGTCGGCTCTGGGCGCACATCATGCGCGACCGGTTTGGCGCGAAGAACGAGCGTTCGATGATGCTGCGGTTCCACACGCAGACGGCGGGCTCCTCGCTCACCGCGCAACAACCCGACAACAACGTTGTGCGGACAACCTTGGAAGCGCTGGCGGCCGTGCTCGGTGGCACGCAGAGCCTGCACACGAACGCCAAGGACGAAGCCCTGGCGCTGCCGACGGAGGAATCGGCATTGTTGGCGTTGCGCACCCAACAGATCATCGCTTACGAGTCGGGCGTGACCGCCGAACCCGACCCGCTCGGCGGCAGCTATTACGTCGAGTCGCTCACCGACAAACTCGAGCAGCAGGCGCGCGAGTACCTCAGCAAAATCGACCACATGGGCGGCATGCTGAAAGCCATCGAAAGCGGTTACGTCTACAAGGAAATCTACCGGGCCGCGTACGAACACCAGAAAGCCGTGGACAAGAAAGAGAAAATTATCGTCGGCGTCAACGAATTCGTCAGCGGCAAGCCCGTGAAGGTGAAAACGCAAAAGATCGATCCGAAGCTTGAACCGCGTCGGCGGAAGGAGTTGGCCGCGCTGCGGAAGAAACGGAATGCGAGCAAAGTCGACAAGTGTCTGGCGACACTGGACAAAGCGGCGAAGTGTTCGGGGAACCTGGTGCCGGTCATCATCGATTCCGTTCGGAATTACGTGACGTTGGGGGAGATTTGTCGGGTGTTGCGAAAGGAGTTTGGGGAGCATCGGGCTTCGCACTCGATATGAGCAGGCTGGTTCGTCATGCTGAGCGAAGCGAAGCATCTCCCGGTTGCGAAGACGTGACCGCGTATAGTGAGACCCTTCGCTTTGCTCGGGGTGACAGCACTAAGGAATGAAACAGAGGCGTCCCATCAAGATTTTGATCGCCAAGGCCGGGCTCGACGGTCATGAGCGCGGCGCGCTGGTCGTCGCGATGGGCTTGCGCGACGCCGGGATGGAAGTCGTGTACACCGGCATCCGCAACACGCCGGAACAGATCGTCGCCGCGGCGATACAGGAGGACGTGGACGCCATCGGGTTGAGTTCGCTGTCGGGCGGTCACATGGCGCAGTTCTCCCGGGTGATGGAGTTGTTGAAAATGAAGAAGGTCAAAGGCGTGTTGGTTTTTGCCGGCGGCATCATCCCCGACGACGACGTCAAGAGGCTGAAGAAACTCGGCATCAAAGAGGTCTTCGGTCCGGGCAGTTCGATTGCCAGCATCGTGGAGTTCTTGAAGAAGAATGTCTGCCCGTGATTCAGTCTGCGAGGAGGCCTGACAGAGAAGGTACAGGCTAAGCCAATTTGGGGAGCCAAGTTTGTCAGGGACGGGAAGTATGACAAGGACGGGCGGCGAGCTGCGCTGTTGCGAGTAGCGCCGCGTGATGCTGGAACGTTGCGTGCTGAAAGATTGACGCAATGAGCCAATTGTGGTCATATGTAAGCGGTAGTGGGGAGAGCACCGATGGCATACTCATCTGACAAAATGCAGCACGTGATTCTCTTCTTCTTGGAGCGCATCAATAACGTCCATCTCGGACGCAAGAAGTTGATGAAGCTGTTGTACTATGTCGATTTCGATCATTACGAAATGCACGGCAAATCGGTTACGGGCGCGACCTACCGGAAACTTCCGCACGGTCCTGTTCCGAAGGAAGCAAAGCAACTCATCGAGCACATGGCAAAAAAGAACCTCGTGAAAGAGGTAAAGGTCAAGCGCGTAGACTACGCCCAGCATCGCCTGATCGCGCAAACTAAGTTCGATGCCTCTTTGTTCTCAGGTGAGGAGATTCAAACCCTCGAACGTGTCGCCAAAGAATGGGAGAATTGCACTGGCGGCGAGATTGAGGCTGCGAGCCATGCAGAAGCTCCTTGGTCGGCCACGAAAGACGGCAAGGATATTGACTACGACTTGGCGTACTATCGCTGTCCCACCGGAGAAGAACCGCTCGATACCGCACTGGCCAAGTCGCCCAAGTTTGCCAAATACGTCGCCGCGCTCCGCTAATGCCCGAGCCGTCGGCAACGTTCACCGTTGTACGCACTCCCGCCTTCGAAACTACAGTCAAGGATTACAGCAAAGCGCATCGTGGGCTTGACGACGACGTTGTCTGGCTCGAAGGGAAGCTGAAACTCGCGCCTGAGCAACTGGGTGAACGCGTCCCACAACTTCAAAACCTTGCTCTGCCCATCTTCAAGACCCGGTGCAAGGATAGCTGTTGCAAGATCGGACAATCGGGCGGCTGGCGAATTTACTACGCGATCAATAAGGAAGCGGGCAAAGTTTTCCTGCTGTTCCTGCATCACAAGAAAGAGTATGAAAATCCCCGTGTCGAGTTTCTCGTGCAGAAGTTGGAGAAGGCCTTTGAATCGGGACTGAAGCAACTCGAAGGCGAGTAAGCGAAGCGAACTCGCGCTGAGCTTCCATTTGATTATGACGGCGGCTCAATCAGAGGACACAACCCAGCGTTGGGCTCTATGGATTGACCTCGAAGGGTTCAGTGAGTTCCACGCTGAAGATCGCGCACCATCTTTGTTGTCAGACCTTGCATTTGATCTGTACGAGATCGGGTGCGGCTACTGTGACAATGCAGACCGCGACGGAATTGCGGTTTTCGTGCATCAATTCGGCGATGGCTTCATCCTCTACCCGTTTAACTACGAGCACTCTTTGGAACGGCCTGTGGCCGTTGCCGTTGCTGCTATGCTAGCCACCGCCTCGCGTGGCGGCTGGCTCAGGACGGCAATTTCCTACGGCGGCCTTAGCGATGTCGTAGGCTGGCATCACAAGGAGATTCAGGAATGCGTCAGACGAGAGAAGAACCTCGCGTTTACTCTCGGCGCTGGACCGGGCAAAATGATTATCACACCTGTCATGGGCGAAGGTTTAATTCGTGCCTACGGATTAAGCCACCGGCGCGATCAACCTCGAGGGCCGCAATTACTGGTTGACCGCAAGTTGGAGACAAGGTTGGAAGGCATCAATGGAAAGCTGTTGGAGCTTCAGCGCGATGACCAGTGCATTGTCATCGATTGGCTACGCTCGGAATTGCCTTTGGCGAAGAAACTCCTGGGGGCAATCCATAGCACTGTGCCCCCGGCGGATACTCTGGTTCAGAAACTCCGCCGGTACCTCACCGACAACCCGCTCCGGCAAGATTGGAAAGATGGTGCGGATATGCTGATCCGTCACAGGTCATGAACGGGACAGCGGGTCCTGTGGTAAAAATCGAACTGATCTGGGACGGGAAGTACGACAGGGACAGGCAGTGGAGTGTACGGCAGCGAGTAGCGCTGCCGTCCCAGACCGTTGAGGCGGTCAATGAGTCGACACGGGAACGGCTGCTGAGTTTGCTGCGCGATCTGAGCGCCGCGTACGGGGCGAAGGAATGGTCCAACCGGCGGAGCGTCTACTTCGCGGTCAGTGTTGCCTCTTGCACCAATTTGATCTCGCTGGCCGTAAGTCCGTAGAGCTTGTAGACAAGTTGATCAATTTCTTCGTCCGTGGCGGCGATGTCGCGCTCCAACTCGGTCAGATTGTGCAGTGGGGAGCGTTTCTTCATTTCGGCGAGAACCAGCTTGAGGGTTTTGAGGTGCGTCTCAACGTGGTGAACACCGTGCGACAGGAACACGGGCACTTCGATCTTCTCCAAGGTCAACGCAAGCAGTTTGCCGTCGCCCCATTTCTTTTTTCGGGCGTTGTCGCGCAGGAATTGCCGGATGCCGTAGAAGATGAAGAAGCGCAACTTCTCGTCGGCCACCGTCATGTCGAGGATCGGCCTCCAGTCGCCGGCAACCTGTGCGCTGACTTGAATCGTCTCGTCGTCCATCTCGCAACGGAAGCCTGTGACCTCGCCCATGTCGGTCGGTTTGATGTGGGCCTTCTTCTCGATGTGTTCGACATACTCCTGCCGGTTCCAATACGTGTCGCCCAACTCCCGCCACTCGTGTGGATGATTGTTGAGCGCGTCGGCGAATGCCGCTTCCACCTGGGCCTTTTGGTCGATTAGATCGCCGACGTTTTTGCCTAATTGGGCCAACTCATCATGCCTCCGCTTGTCCTGCGGTTTTTTCAACTTCAGAAAGGGCACGGGCAATCTGCGCACGTCATCAAGAATTACCTGAGCCTGAGCGCGCCCTTCTTCCTGAGAGAATCCGCGATAGAAGTACGTGAGGAGTTTGCTGTTTAGCAGAGCTGTGAGGAAATAGACGCTGTACCTCTTGTCCAGCAGGATCGTAGTGTGCACTGACCTGCCGGTATAGAAACCGTCCTCATCCACAGCGCAGATGATTTCATCAGCCGTCTGCCGTGAAACGATCTTCGGCTTTTTCTTCGCCCATTCGTGATTGACGCTGACACTCTCATTTTCGGACGCAAACTCGGAGTAATTGTGCCTGAGCCATCGAGAAGCTTTCGGCAGCACAATGTGTCGCTCAATATCTTCGCCTTTGATGAAAGGGTAGTCGTTCCGGTTCTGGTTTGCTCCCTCGTAAAAGATGTTCTCGGCAATCTTGCTGCGTGCCCGCTTCTGCCACCCGACTCCGTGCCGCTGGTAGTTGATGCCGACATCACGAGAGTCAGCGATCTTTGACAGGGGTTGAAAGCGATCAGATGCCAGAACGCGCCCAAGAAGCGCTCCCGTCGGTTGCCATGCCCCGTCCGAACCGGGCTTGATCATGCAGGTCGAAGTCTTAAGTTGGTCAACTTTCCCGTCTGGACTGGTTTTATATGTGACGCTGTAAGCAGCAACCGTCGTTTCCTTCTTGAGGCGCAAGATATGAGTGAATACGTCCGCATCACCGAAATGTTTGAAGAACTTGAAGTCCAGAATTTCTTCAACGGTCGAGATGGCAGAAACACGTTTGCGATAATTCTTGTACTTTGGGCCGCCAAGGCACGGATTGGGAATGATAAAGCTCATTCGTCCTTTTGCGCTCAGCAGCGATACAGCACGCTCAGTGAAAAATCGGAATACATCGTTGTTGCCGCTGCCCCCACTCTCAAATCCAGCAGTTTCGAGAGCCTTCTTTTCCTTCGTCGAGAGAATGTCACCGTATGGCGGATTGCCAACGATCACGCTGAAGCCGTTTCCGCCATTGGCAAACACCTCCGGAAACTCGATACTCCAATGAAGTGGGTGCTCGGCGCGGATGTCAGGCAGCATCTTTCCGATCGGCTCGTCCAGCGGCGTGGCGACTTGCCGGGTTATCTCGGCGGCCTCGCCGAGTAGCTTGCGTTTAACGTTGTCGTCGTCGGTCGCGCGCACGCGCTGACGAAGGGCAATGAGTTCTTGAAGCTTCTTGTCAGGCAGAGAGGTCTTCTCCCAGAGTCTTGCGTCGGGTACGTAGCCGATGAGAGAGTTGCCGACTTTGATGTTCTGGTTGAGGATGAGCGGCAGTTTGCGACCATTGGAACTGACCCGGTCGAAGGCTTTCATGATGAGGTTGACGCTGGCCAGTTCGGCGGCTTCTTCGTCGAGGTCCACGCCGTAGAGGTTTTCTTCGAGAATGATTTTGGGGAAATCGTGCAGCCGCTTCGGGAGCGATTTGATAGCGGCCAGTGTTTCAAGTTGCTCGCCCGGCTTGGTCTCTTTGTGCAGCCGGGCATTCTCTTTCAGGATGCGTTCGTTGCAGCGTTCGTAGAATTCCGCCAGCACGTCGAACGCGTAGATCAGGAATGACCCGCTGCCGCAAGCGGGATCGAGCACTTTGAGTTTTCGGGCTTCGTGGCCGGCATTCAAGCCGTGCTGCGCTTCGAGTTCCTTAAGCTTTGCGCCCAGCGTGTTGTTCACAATGTAGCGGACGATGTAGGGCGGCGTGTAGTAGATGCCGGCGCCCTTGCGGAGGTCACGGCGCTCCAGAAGCTCGATGTGTCCGTCTTTGAGGTCGAGGCGATGGCCGAGATAGGTTTCGTAGGTGTTGCCGAGAACGTCGGAACTGAATTTGCGGAAGCTGATCGCCGAGATCTCGGCCAGAAGCTGGTCGAGGCAATCGTTGCTGACAATGACTTGTTCGCAGGGATGTTTCGGGCTGAAAATTTCTGTGTTGTGCTTGCGATCCATGCCAGCGCAGAACTCAAGGAAGTCCCGGTAGAGCTTGCCTTCGGCGGCATAGCTGCGGCGCGCTTTAAACCCGGCGTGCATCGCTTCGATCACGCCGAAGTCGTCGAGCAACTCGCGGTCGTCGGCGTAGCGGATGATGACCAAGCGGTCGAGGATGCGCTGGACGACGCGACGTAACTTGTCGAGATCGGGCTGACCGTCAGTCAGTATGACCTCGTTGGTGCGGTTGCGGTCGAGAATGTCTTGTGCGAGCAGTTTGCGCCAGCGTTTCAAACTCTCCAGAAAGCCGCGGTCGAGGTCTTCTTTGGCCTGAAGCTGCGAGAGGTGTTCGAGACTATCGCGTTCGATGTTGGTCTTCGCGAGCCGATTGAGGTCTTCGATGCGGCGGGAGTAGTCTTGCGGATCGTCGAACGCGAGTATCAGGCGCTCTTGGTCGGCGTCAAAGACGTGAAGCCGCTCGAAGTTCGTCAGCACCGCCCATTTGATTTTCTCTTGCCGGGCGTACTTAAAAGCCTGCTTTTCCTCTGGTGTGCGGTCGCCGGTACGCTCGGTGGACTTCGGGATCAGACCGAAGCGTTTGACTTCAACGAAAACTTTCGGCTCGCCCCGGATTTCGAGGCCAATGTCCACAAATCCCGCTTCGCGAACATACTTCTCGCGGTTGTATTCGATTGGATTGTAGATGTCCCAGCCGAGGGCATTGAACAACCGGTCGATGAAGTTCGCGCGAAGATTTGCCTCGGTCAGGCCGGGGCTACGGTCGCGGGCGTACTGCCGGAGGAGTTCCGCTAGCGTTTCTTGCAGATTGGGCACGACAGCATTTAAGGCCGAATGAGGATTGTGGTCAAGACCTCAGGCTTTCGGTATGATGACGCAACCCTATGAATCCGGACCGCCAAGTCTTGACTAAGCTCGTGTCACGGCTCGAAAACGGCGCAGCGTTGCCGGCAAAGCTTTATGCAAAAACGGGTCGCGCTCGCGTCATCGGGATCACCGGTCCGCCGGGCGTCGGGAAAAGCACGCTGATCGGCCGCCTGATTGACGAGGTACGCCAACAAGGCAAAACGGTCGGCGTCGTGGCGATCGATCCGACGAGTCCGATTTCGGGCGGCGCGTTGTTGGGGGACCGGTTGCGGATGCAGCGGCACAGCGACGACGACGGCGTATTCATCCGCAGTTTGGCGACGCGCAATCACCGGGGCGGATTGACGGATTCGACGCCGCAAATCGTCCACGCCCTGGACGCCGCGGGATTCGACATCGTGATCGTGGAAACGGTCGGCACCGGGCAGGATGAAGTCGAGGTCGCGGAGGTGGCCGACACCGTCGTGGTGGTGCTGATGCCGGAGTTGGGCGACGAGATTCAGCGGGCGAAGTCGGGTCTGATGGAAATTGCGGATATCGTTGTGATCAACAAATCGGATTTGGTTGAAGATTGTAGCCGCGAGCCTGCTCGCGGTTTCGGGCTTGGCGATCTACGGTCGCGAGCAGGCTCGCGGCTACAATGTGTTACGTCGGCCAAAACGGGCGATGGCGTCGCGTCGCTCGTCGAGGCGATCAACGCTCAGTACGATTCCTTGGTACGTTCCGGCGAGTTGGCCAAACGCCGCGAGCGGGCGGCGCGCGCCGAGGTGATTCGGCTGTTGCAATCGCGGGCCGCGGCGACTATACTCCGCGCATTGGAATCATCGCGGGCGCAAAGCGTTCTGACCGACGTCGCTCAAAGAAAACTTGACCCATACGACGCGGTTGAGGAGTTGTCGAAAAAGGTTCTGAGCTGAAGTCAACAGGAGTTTTTGCCATGGCACCACAAGCTCTCGGCGAGAAGCCTCGAACGGCCACCAAATCCGGCCGCAATCTGCGCGTGTACAAGAATTTCATCAACGGCCAATGGGTCGACAGCGCGTCCGGCAAATCCGTGCCGAACATCAATCCCGCCAACGCCGACGACATCATCGGCCACGCCCCGCAATCGACGCGGGAGGAGGCGCAGGCGGCGATCGAACTCGCCCAGGCGGCATACCCGGCGTGGCGGAACACCGCGGCTCCCGCCCGCGGCCGCATCGTCGCGAAGGCGATTCAACTCTGTTACGAGCGCAAAGAGGAAATCGCCCGGATCATGACGCATGAAGAGGGCAAGATTATCCCCGAAGCCCGCGGCGAGGTGCAGAAGAGCATCAACCTGTTGGAGTACTACGCCGGCCAGGCATTTCGCATCGAGGGCCGGACGTATCCCAGCGAGATGCCCAATACATTCGTGTACACGATTCGCCAGCCGCTGGGTGTGGTGAGTTGCATCACGCCGTGGAATTTCCCGTTCTGCGTACCGGCCTGGAAGATCGCGCCGGCACTGGTGGCGGGCAACACGATCGTGTTCAAACCGGCCAGCAACACGCCGGGCTGCGCCGAGGCACTGGTGAAACTGTTCGAAGACGCCGGCCTGCCCAAAGGTGTGCTGAACCTGGTGTACGGCAGCGGCGGCGTGGTGGGCGACGAATTCGTAAAGAATCCAGCCGTCCGCGCGGTGTCGTTTACCGGCTCGTGCGAAGTGGGGGGCGAAGTCGCCAGACAAGCGGCGGCGCATTTGGCCAAGGTGACGTGTGAAATGGGTGGGAAGAACCCCGTGGTGGTGATGGACGACGCCGACCTCGATCTGGCGGTCGAAGGCACGGTGCAGGGCGCGTTCGGGTCGACCGGCCAACGGTGCACGGCGACCAGCCGGGTGATTCTGCACAAGGCGATCGCGGACAAATACGTCGAGAAACTCCTGGAGCGCGTGAAGAAAATCAAGGTCGGCGACGGTTTCGAGGAGGGCGTGAACATCGGCCCGGCGGTGGACAAGGCCCAGTTCGAAACTGATTTGCGTTTTATTGAGATCGCCAAGAAAGAAGGGTGTCGCTGCCTGATTGGCGGCGGCGCGCTCGCCGAGGGCCAACTGGCGAAAGGCTATTTTGTCGCGCCGACGGTGTTCGACAACGTCAAGCCCGACGGCACGCTGGCGCAGGAGGAAGTGTTCGGGCCGGTGCTGGCGGTGTTCCGCGTGAACGATTTCGAAGAGGCGTTGGCCGTGGCCAACAGCGTCAAGTTCGGTCACACGTGCTCGATTTACACCAGCGACGCGAATCTGGTGATGCGCTTTACCGACCGCATCGAGGCCGGCATGGTGCACATCAACCAACCGACCATCGGCGGCGAAGCGCAACTGCCGTTTGGCGGCATCAAGGCGACCGGGTACGGACAGCGCGAGATGAGCGAGGAAGGCCTGAACTTTTTCACGGAACTGAAGACGGTGTTTTACGATTACACGGGAACGAAAAGGCAGACGAACATCTATTAGGAAATGACCAAGGACTAAATCCTAATGACTAGGGAATGATCAAATGACCGAATGGCAAGAACGCAGAAAGCATTTGGCGTTGGGCCTTGGTCATTCGACTTTCAACCGGAGGGTGCAATGGCACGCATGGTACGCGGTGGACTGATCCAGGCAATCAATCCCGAACCGGGCACGGCGCCCGTGAAAAAAATCAAGCAGGCAATGATCGAGAAGCACGTGAAGCTGATCGATCAAGCGGCGAAGAAGGGCGTGCAGGTGTTGTGCATGCAGGAGATCTTCTACGGCCCGTATTTCTGCTGCGAACAGGAACTCAAATGGTACGAGTCCACCGAGCCGATCCCCGACGGGCCGACGACCAAGTTGATGCAGCGGCTGGCCAAAAAACACGGCATGGTGTTGGTCGTGCCGATGTACGAGGAGGAGGGAACCGGCACGTACTACAACACGGCGGCGGTGATCGACGCCGACGGCAGATACCTCGGCAAATATCGCAAGAGCCACATTCCGCACTGCAAGCCGGGTTTCTGGGAGAAGTTCTATTTCAAACCGGGGAACCTGGGCTATCCCGTGTTCGAGACCGCGGTCGGCAAGGTGGGCGTCTACATTTGCTACGACCGGCATTTCCCCGAAGGCTGGCGCTTGCTGGGTCTCAACGGCGCGGAGATCGTGTTCAATCCCAGCGCGACGACGGCCGGTTTGAGCGAGTACCTGTGGAAACTCGAACAGCCGGCCGCGGCGGTCGCCAATATCTTTTACGTTGGGGCGATCAACCGCGTCGGCCACGAGAAACCGTGGGACTTCGGCGAATTTTACGGCCAGAGCTATTTCTGCAGTCCGCGCGGCCAGATCATCGCCGAAGGTCCGCGCGACAAGGACGCCGTCGTCGTCGCCGACCTCAACCTGGATATGATTCGCGAGGTACGCAACGTCTGGCAGTTCTACCGCGACCGGCGTCCCGAGACGTACGAGGAAATGACGAAACTGCTGCCCTAGGCGAATCCGAATTTCGAGTTTGGCAGATGCAAGCGTCCACCCAACCGCTGGATGGTGTTATTGTCACCAACGGCATTCACGAGGTGACGCACGACATCTCGCACTCGCCGTATTGGAACCACGACATCGCGCCCACCCGGGTCAGCGAGCGCAAGTGGGGACTGAAAGACATCGCGGCGCTGTGGATTTCCATGTCGGCGTGCATTCCGACGTACATGTTGGCGTCGTCACTCATCTCTGAGGGCATGAACTGGTACGAGGCGGTGATGACGATTTTCGTCGGCAACGCGATCGTGCTCATCCCGATGGTCCTCAATGCGCATGCCGGCACGAAGTTCGGCATTCCGTTCCCCGTGTATTGCCGGGCGTCGTTCGGTGTGCGGGGCGCGAACATCCCGGCGTTACTGCGGGCGTTCGTGGCGTGCGGCTGGTTCGGCATCCAGACCTGGATCGGCGGCTGGGCGATCTACAAGATCTTCACCATCTATATTCCGTCGTGGGACAAACTCCCGCCCGTGATCGCCGGCATCAACGTCGCGCAGTTCGGTTGTTTCATGTTCTTCTGGGGCATCAACATGCTCGTCATCTACAAAGGGATCGAATCGATCCGCATCCTGCTCGACATCAAAGCTCCGTTGCTGATTCTGCTCGGTCTCGCCTTGCTTGCGTGGGCTTACAAAGCGGCGGGCGGATTCGGCCCGATGTTGTCCCAACCGTCCGCCTTCGTGCCGGGCGGGTCGAAGGCCGGTCAGTTTTGGGTCGTGTTCTTCCCCGCGTTGACCGGGATGATCGGTTACTGGGCGACGTTGTCGCTGAACATTCCGGACTTCACTCGCTACGCGCGCACCCAACGCGACCAGGTGATCGGCCAGGCGGTCGGACTGCCGACGACGATGGCGTTGTACTCGTTCATCGGCGTGGCGGTGACGAGCGCGACCATCGTGATCTACGGCGGACTGCCGATTTGGGACCCGGTGGTGCTGATCACGCGGTTCCAGAACCCGATCGTGCTGGCCGTCTCGCTGTTTGCGCTCTGTCTGGCAACGCTCGCGACCAACCTCGCGGCCAACGTCGTCAGTCCCGCGAACGATTTTTCGAATCTGTGTCCGTCGAAGATCACCTTCCGTCTCGGTGGCCTCATCACGGGCATCATCGGCATCCTGATTCAGCCGTGGAAGCTCGTGGCCGATCCGACGGGCTACATTTTCACGTGGCTGGTGGGATACTCGGCGTTGCTCGGGCCGATTGGCGGCATTCTGATCTGCGATTACTTTGTCCTACGGGGAACGATGCTGCATCCGATTCAGCTATACGAGCGCACTGGCCAATACTGGTACCGGAACGGGATCAACGTGGCGGCCATGGTCGCTTTATTCCTCGGTGTCGCGCCGAACGTGCCGGGGTTCTTGGGGACGATCAGGGTGGTCAATCCTGCGGTGGTCGGCCCGTTCCTGATGCACCTCTACGACTATGCGTGGTTCGTCGGATTTATCATTTCATTTGTTGCGTACTGGGTCATGATGTCATTCAAGAGAACCAAACCTGTGGCCGAAGCGTAAGCTTCGGTGGGGCCGAGGCTTTCACCCGCCTGAGGCGGGCAAGCGCCTCGGCTACAGAAGGGAGCAACATGCACATGAAGAGAACCGAAACTTTGAGCGCCGAACAAATCGGCAAGATGCGGGACGAGTACATTTTGCCCAGTACGATGCGGTATTTCCCGATGAACATCGTCAAGGGCGAGATGCAGTTCGTCTATGACGATCAGGGCAAGAAGTACCTCGACGGGTTTTCTGCCGTAGTCACCATCAGCGTCGGTCATTGTCATCCCGAGGTGACCAACCCGGTCGTCGAGCAGTTCAAGAACCTGCAGCACATGACCACGCTGTATTATCACCCGAACCTCGTTCGCTACGCCGAGAAACTGGCCAGCGTGATGCCGGGCGGTCTCAAGGTCAGCTTCTTCACCAACTCCGGGTGCGAAGCCAACGAACTGGCGGCGTTGCTCGCCAAGAATTACACCAAGAACATGGAGTTCGTCGGGCTTCGTCACAGTTTCCACGGGCGCACGTTGATGGCAATGACGATGACGGGCCAGTCGAAATGGCGGCATTCGTTGCCGTACGTGTTCGGCGTCACCCACATCTCGCCGGGCTATTGCTACCGCTGTCCGTTCGGCCTGAAATATCCCTCCTGCAACGTCGCCTGCGCGCGCGAACTCGAAGACGTCATCAAGTACAACACGTCCGGCAAGATTGCGGCGTTCATCGGCGAACCGATCCAGGGGTTTGGTGGCGTCGTCGATCCGCCGAAGGAATACTTCGAAATCATCTACGAGATCGTCAAACGCTACGGCGGCGTGTTCATCAGCGACGAGGTCCAGACCGGCTTCGGCCGGACCGGCGACAAATGGTGGGGCATCGAACAATGGGGCGTGAAACCCGACATGATTACCATGGCCAAAGGCATGGGCAACGGCATCCCGTTGGGCGGCGTCACCTGCACGAAGGAAATTGCCGAATCCATGCGCGACAAGGTCCATTTCAACACCTACGGCGGCAACCCGGTGAGCATGATGGCGGGCCTTTCCGTCGTGGAGTGTATCGAACGCAACAATTACATTCATAACGCCAAAGTTATGGGAGACCGGCTGGCGGCCGGTTTCGGCAAACTGATGCGCGACCACAAGATCGTCGGCGAACACCGCGGCAAAGGCCTGATGCGCGGCTTGGAGATCGTGAAGGACAAGGAAAGCCGGGAAGTCGCCCCGCAACACGTCCAGAGGGCGATGGAACTCTGCAAAGACCGTGGTCTATTGATCGGCCGCGGCGCGATGGCGGGGAACGTCATCCGCATCAAACCTCCGTTCTGCATCACCAAAGACGACTGCGACTTCATCCTCAAGACGTTGGACGAAGTGTTCAGCATTATCGAAAAAGGCTGAGCCACAGAGACCACCGAGGAGTTGTTGGTAGGGACGGGCTGCTGCCCGTCCGCTCCGTCGGGCAATCATCTTGGTTGCCCGCGGATTTTAGCCGCGGATGAACGCGGATAACCGCGAATCATTCGGATCCGCTTCTTCCACTGGACAAACAATTTCTCGCCGACGGCAGTTTCACCGAGAAACTCTACTACGCCCGCAGCCAGACCCGCCAACCGACGCAGTATTATCGCTGACTGCGCAAGCTCTCGCTCGCCGAGCTAGCTGGGTCTCGCTGTGTTACTTCGTTATTTCTTCTTCTTGGAACTTCTTCGTGATACTTGCTAAACTCAAAGTTCGACGATGTTATGAGCGGCGCGATTGATTATGAGCAACTATTGAACGAACTCGGGTCGCCTGGTAGGTACCATTCACTCAGGCCGAGCCAACGACATGTCCTGCGAGAGTACTCGACAAACTGGACTGGTCGACCCGATGTTGCTGTCGAATTGCCTACAGGTGCCGGCAAAACGCTCATTGCCCTTTTCATTGCTGAAGCATGGCGGCGCGAGGGGCAGACTGCTGCAATTCTTACAGCGAACAAGACTCTCGCTCGACAAGCTCGGCAGGATGCAAACGATCTCGGCATTCCCGTGGTGCTGCTTGAAGGCGGGAGGAATGACATTCTCCCTGCTGATAGACGATCTTTCCAAAGGGGCGCATCGATTGGGGTAATGAACTACTGGGTATACTTCAACCAGAATCCTGCAATTGACCCCGCCGATTTCTTGGTGATGGATGACGCACATCTTGCGGAACATTGTCTGCACTCCTTGTATTCCGTGGAGATAGATCGCTACAGACATTCGAGTCTCTTTGAATCTGTTGTGCGGGAGCTTGCAATACGGTTGCCGGAGAGTCGGGCCTTACAAGATGCTTTGGACGTCAATGCGCCACCCACTACGCCGCCAGAGCTGCTTTCATTCATAGACCAAGTGGCTTTTGCGGATCGCTTGCGTGAAATAATCGATGCGTCCCCAGAACTTGAGCTTCACCCAGATTTGCGCTTTCGTTGGGGACGGTTGCGCGATCGATTGGTAGAAGCGAACATATATGTTTCGCCGCGACTTGTATGGATTCGGCCAGGAATCTACCCGCTGCTTTCAAATCAGCATTACAACGAATGCTCGCAGCGAGTTTACATGAGCGCCACAATTGGCGACCCGAGCGATCTCGCTAGGAGACTGGGGACCAGCCCCGTTGAAAAAATCCCCGTACCTCCTGACCTTGCACACGCTACAAACGGCAGACGTCTATTGGTGTTGAATTCTGGAAGTGAAGGCGAGTTTACAAGAATGGGAACGGCGTTGCTGGCAGCGCTCAAGACTAATCCAAAGAGCGTTTGGCTCTGCACAAGCGGGGCTGAGGCAGAGAAGCATCGCACGCAATTTGTAGAGTTTCTGAACGGAAATGGCTTCGCTGGCCATTTGGCATGGACGCTGACCAGCCTTGGTGACGAGATAGACCAATTCAAAAGCGCGAAATCGGGGCACCTGTTTGTCGCAGGCCGGTTTGACGGCATGGACTTTGAGGGGAAAGAGTGCCGTCTAGTAGTAGTTCCCAAGCTACCACGTGCGATTAATCTGGAGGAAGAATTCCTTTGTGCATACCTGCGCGATGCCAAGTTTATGCTTGAACGCATGAACCAACGCATTATTCAAGCACTTGGCCGCTGCAACCGGGATGAGAGTGATTACGCAATTTACTTTCTGGTTGACCAGAAATTCGTCACCCATTTTGGCAGAGAGTCCCACAGGCGGGGAATTCCACCGAACATCATGGCAGAGATCGATATGGCAGAAGATGATACCGCAATAGACGGTAGTGACTTATCTTCTAAAGTGCGGGCATTTCTTGCAGGTGACTTCACTAGCTATGATGACACACTGAAGGGTTTGCATTGTAAGGTTCCCGCCTCCTCACCTGCCGATACGAGTAGCAAGTATGCTAACGACGAAATCGTCGCTTGGGCCGCTATGTTCGACAGTAAGAATTACCAAGTCGCTGCCGAACGCTTTGAGCGTTGTTGGGAAGCCGCACGTGCAGACAACCTAATTGAGTTGGCTGCGTATTACGGTTGGTGCCGCGCAAAGGCTTACTACCTGCAATCGCGGCTGCAGACTCCCGGAGCATTGGAAAAATCGCTAACCGCGCTCGAAGAGGCGATCCAACGTGGAGGCGTTTCGGCGTGGTTCAATCAGATGAGGGCTTCTCTTAATCGAGCACGCGTTGTGGAGGCACCCCTTACAGGTTCGACAGTTGCAGATGACTTTGGTGAAGTGGTCCTGCAACGCTTTGACGAGATCCTTGAACGATATGGGGCGAAGTCCACGAGGTTTGAGCGGTGGTGTCAAATCATCGAAACAGGCCTTAATTCAGACAAGCATGATGAGTATTCGAGTGCATTAGAACAACTCGGGAGTCTTATCGGGTACCACGCTGACCGACCGAAATACAGCGGGTCCGCAGATTGCAGGTGGCGAGGGGTATTTGGAAACCAGAAGGAAGCAGTAACGTTCGAAGTAAAGGTCGAGCATGAGTCATCCAATAAGATTTCTTCGACCGACCTTGGGCAGTCGCATAATCAAAAGGCGCGCGCCGAGGCCGAGTTTGCAGCATTGGGTTATAGCGTTCGCGGCACAATCGTGACGCACATGTCTGAGATTCATGCCGATGCCTTAAGTTCCACCGGTGGCATAAAATGCATTCAAAAGGTGGCAATACTTGCACTGTGGAAGAATGTTCAGAACCTGTTGAGCCGATATCGCTCACAATGGTCGGTGGACGATTTCGACGCAAGGCGTCTGGCTGCGTCATCAGTTCGAACTGGTTTTCCGAAGAATGGGTGGCTGACGCGGGCTCTGGATCGACCGTCGGTTTGGATTGACGAGGGATCTCTACTTGGCGAGTGGACCCGTCGAGCCTGATGGTCTAGCAAGTCGGGTCCGCAGTGGAATCGTGGCTGCACTTATCCCTCCACCACTGAGGATGAGTCGGGTCGCTTGCACTGCATCTATACTTGAGCGACTGAACCCATTCGGCGTCGGGCGGCAATACAATTTCCGGTGACTTCGGAACTTGGATGTCGAAGGTCGACGGCCCATACTTTACCGGTAGGTCTTCCGGAGCCAAAACCGAATGAAAAAGGTGGAGCAGCAAATCAGATGTCACGACAAAGAATGCAGACTCGACGTAGGGGATTTCGTGCAAGATTGGAAAGATCGGTTCGTAGAGGTCTTCAAGCATGAATAGAGCTGGACCGCCTTCTCCATTTGGTTTTCGCCAGCCCCATGTTACGGCGCCCCATCCCAGAATGCAGAGTGCGCGAACGACCTCAAGGCGCTTGAGGGTCTTGTTAATCTCGTAATACCGATCTACCAATTCTTTGAATGTGGTGCCGTCCCGCAATCCCGTTGCGATTATTGCGGAGTAGAGCGGATTCGTGAGACCATGACTGCACGAACTACCTTCCCGGTTCTCAACGGTTCTGTAGGCGTAGGTGCGGGGCCGATATAAGCGGTGGCAAGTCACGAGCTTTTCCATCGCCTCATCAAATGTAGCAAGATTGAGAGATTGCTTCACTTCACAAATTGCATAGACGCCATCAATCGGGAAGTGGACACGGCGGGACTGCGGAGTTGCGCCAGCCTTGACCGCTGGAAACCACATCTCGTTGAAGATCACCACGTCAAAGTCGCCGCCGGTCTTGCCCGTAAGGTCGTTGATCACACCCGCCTTCACAGCGTAACGCGTCGGCAGGATTTGCCGGAGTTCGTCACGGATTATGTCTTCAGTGCCCGGGCCAGAGTCATAGGCGTCCACGTTCATCGATTGCTCTGATTGTGCACGCAACAAGATTTGCTTCTCGGCATTTGCACATCTTGCTTGAAACGCGGAATGTAACGTACCAGACGCGTCCGACCGGGGCTGCCACCGAGTGGTATCCGGGATATCGGGAGTGTCGCTCATTCGATACCTACAGCTAGACGAGTATCATCACGGCCACTCGCTCACACGGCTCCACCACCGCGAAAGCCATTTCCGGTAATCAGCCGGTCGTGGCATGCGGCTTACAACGTCAGCTGAGCCCAGCGATTTGTCAGGCCAAAGATGAAGACGGTTTCTTAGCCCCAATTCTTTGGCCGCAAGCTGGACGATTTTCAGAGATTCCAGTGCGTAAATCTGCCACGATTCGCGTGAGGCGAACACTTCAGTTTTCAAACGCACTCCTCGTTCCCGCCCCTCTTCAGCCATGCGGGCAACGTTCTCGGCCCGAATGTTGATAGGCTCGTGGAATACAGTGACCGGATCCAGTTCAGTAATTGCGGTTAATGTTTCGCGCAAATCTCGCTCGTCACACTCCGGATAAGTCGGGGCCATTGCCACATAAACATGCAGGCCAGCTTCTTTGGCTGCGCGCAAAGTGGCCAAACGTTGGGAAGGGGATGGCGCTCTCGGTTCGTACACTCGTGCGAGTTCGTTGCTGAGAGTCGGCAAACTCATGCCGAACAAAAGCCGTTTCCCGAAGCTCTGGAACAAATCGAAGTCATTCCGAGCAAGCGGGCTCCGTGTGAGAATGCGAACATTAAGCGTCGACTTGTCACGGACTAATTCAAGTGATCGCCGCACAAGGAACCGTGCTGATTTTGCAAGCTCTCGCTGGCGCGCCACGTCAGGGTGAATGAAGTTTTGATACGGGTCGGTCGTGCTGCAGTAGATCACAGCTCGGTTCCCGTCGCGCTTGAGTTCTTTTCTTGGCGTCCGTTCCGCTGCACAAAGAGATGTTAGGAACTTTTCCTCATTCCATGGCCGGAGCAAAACATAATCCCCCCACTCTTCATCCGGATCCTTCACTCCGTATTGAGCCAGTCGCGAAGCTTGCTTGATCGTTGAAGCACTCGGTACGTAGCAAAAGCGGCACGCATGAGAGCACCCAATGGCGATGTTAAATGCCCAGTTCGAAAGGCTCTTGTACACGAAATTGTTCGGCGAAATCACAGCGGGAGCATGCCAGAATCCAACACGTTCGTTCTCCCCGTTGCCCGTGATTCTCTCCAGCCCAAGCTGGGTTGGTACCACTGGCGCGCGATGGCTCGGTGTAGGGCTTTGTTGTGTTGCAGATCTGATCATGGAATTCAATACACCGTCACGTTGTCATTGTCATTAGAGCCCGACATGCTGAGAACTTGGTTTGATTCGAGTTCTCGAAGAGCTTTGATCCATTCCTTCCTAGTGTAGTTCCAGCCAAATCGGTCGACGATCATTGCATATATCTTCCTGCATTGAACAGTACTCTTCAGAAGTTGTTCCATCACGAACAATTCCGGCAAATTGGCCACCAGAGTTCTCACGGCGGCCTTTTCGACTTGGTCGGCCGCTTCCTTATTGATTGTGAGCATTTCCAGTTGGGTGCCCTTATCGGGAAGCAACTCCGACTGCTCGCGGCTGTGACTTCGCCAAGTTCGCTCCACTTTGGCCATGAAATTCGCCATATATGTGTATCCATCGGCGAAATTGCAGAAATGTACGAGAAAGTAATGATGGCCACCAGTGTCAGGATTCCGGATAGGATAACTTAGGCTATAGGTGAACGGGCAGTGCTTCTTTACGAGATTCTCATAGCCATTGATCAGGGCTTGCCGGGGATCTTCCCCCTTCGCTAGAACCGCTTGGATCGCTTCGGCATCAGCCAAGTGTGAGACGCGTGACAGGAAAGCCTCCGCTGTCTTTCTGTGCTTCTCATCCAGGCTTTCGATGTTTGAAGCTGTCCACTGAATCAGTCGATGGACTCTCGTATCGTCGAACCTGACCAAGACCTCGGTAACCCCCTTCCGCTTTGCAATGGTGGCGAGAGTAGAAATTTCCGCTCCTTCCGTGCCGAACGGATCGATGAAGAAAAACGCAGGGTCGCCGTCGATGTCGGTCAGAATCTTGGGTAAGACATCCTCAAACCTACCATTGTAGTTCTGGACCATTCCGCTCGCCACATACGTCTTGGTCGCTTCTTCTAGGTTGGCAAACACTGACTTCTTCGCTTCTACGTTTATGCATCGTAGAACACCGCGTCGGCTTTCCTGCGGGGGACTCTCGGCCAGCTCGGCCGCAATGAGCGGAGACCCCTTTTCACCTTTGTCATAGCGTCCCTGTCCCGCGAATCCGTCAATATAATGCACATGCTTGCCAAGGCCGCCGAGTTTCCCCAAGAAAAGCGATAGATATTGCCCTAGGATCTTATGCTTGATACCCGACCAAGCTTTCAGTTCCGAGTGAAAGTCCATCGAGATTCGTGCTCCAACGCGGATTGTATCAATCTGATCAAGGCGGTCAACGCCGAGTCCGCGCGGGGATCATTGCCGTGCCTTACTTCTTACCGCCGGACGCCTTGGCCACGGCATCGCTGAGCACATCGCAAATCCGGTCGGCTTCGGCGGCGGAAAGCGTCAGGGGCGGCTGAAGGCGGATGACGTTGGCAAACGTGCCGCCGGCCCCAACCAGAACACCGGCTTCGCGACAGAGCCGGCGGACTTCCTTGGTCTCGGCCGCGGCCGGGGTCTTCTGTTTGTTTGCCGCCCTGACCCCTCGGCCTCTCGCGGACTCGGGTTTGACCAGTTCGACGCCGATCATCAGGCCCTTGCCTCGGACATCGCCAATCAAAGGCGTGTTCTCGGCGACCTTCTGCAATCGTTTCATGATCTGCGCGCCCCGCACCGCCGCGTTCTCGGGCAGTTTTTCGTCGAACATCACGTCGATGTTGGCCAGGGCCGCCGCACAACTGACCGGGCTGCCGCCGAACGTCGAGAGATGATCGCCGGGCTTGAACGCGCCGCCCACATCCGGTCTGGCGGTGAACGCGCCCAGTGGAAATCCGTCGGCAATACCTTTGGCAGTACACATGATGTCCGGTTCGACGCCGTAATGCTCGATGGCGAACAGCTTGCCGGTGCGTCCGAACCCGCTCTGGACTTCGTCGCAGATGAACAGGAGGCCGTGCTTGTCGCAAACGGCTTTGGCGTATTTGAAATAGTTATCCGGCGGAACGATGATGCCGCCTTCGCCGAGGACCGACTCGGCAATGAACGCCGCGACGTCGCCGCTCGTCTGCGACCGAATCGCGTCATCGATTGCTTCCGCGCACGCGGCAGCGCATTCGTCGGGCGTCTTCGTTTTGAACGGGCACCGGTAGAAATGCGGGGCCGGCGCGAACGCCACGCCGGACAGATACGGACCCGAACCCTTCTTACGCGCGAGGTTGCCGGTCACCGAGAGCGTGCCGACAGTGCGCCCGTGAAAACTCTGGGTCAGCGCCACCAGTTCCTTCTTGCCGGTAAACTGTTTGGCCAACCGCATCGCCCCTTCAATGGCTTCCGCGCCGCTGTTGGCGAAAAAAGTCTTCTGTAGCTTGCCGGGTGTGATCTCAGCCATCCGCTTGGCCAGAAGTCCCGCGGGCGGATTGTAATAAACGTAGGTGCAACAGTGGACCAGCTTGTCCATCTGCGCTTTCGCCGCGGCAACGACCTTCGGATGATTGTGACCGGCGTTGACGACCGAGATGCCGCTGAAACAATCAAGATAGGTTTTGCCGTCACGGCCGGTGATCGTCGTGCCCTGGGCACGCTCCACTTCGATCGGTTCGAAGCCGGCCACCATGCTCGTGATCATGTATTGGTCGTAGAGTTCTTTCGTCGTCATCGTTTCATCTCTCCCAAATTATCGCGGTTGTTCATCGGTTTATATCCCGGCATCCTATCAATTTTTCGGCCGGAAGTAAGGCAGGATTATGGGCGTGGATGTCGTCTGTAGCCGCGGCGTAAGCCGCGGAACGGACCGAAGCTGACGCTTCGGCCACACGGGACGACCGGTACACGAAACCGAAACTCACGTTTCGGCTACAGAAAGAATTGATGGCAGACGCGCCGCAGCGCGTCCCCGCCAACGGCACAAAAAAAGTGCAACGACGGAGCAGCTCAAGGAGGTCGTCCATCCCCATGCGGCCTTGGTAGAAGCGCACTTTGTCAGGACCGGCTGCTCGGTCGTTGCGAGGCAATGTACACCAGCACGCCCTCGAAGCAACCGGCAACAACGCCGATTGTTGCCTAGGAAATCCGCCTAGAATGCAACGCCGATCAGGGCATCTGTCGGACCCGGTAGAACCGGTTGGTTTGCGCGGCGGCATCGGGGTCGGTCACCAAGACGATGCCGCCGGTGCCGGGGACGTTGTTCGTCAACGGCGTCCACGACGGATTCTCGAGCGAGGAGGTCATCTCCACGAGATAGAGTTGGTTCGACGCGGTGGCGAATTGCAATTGGAAGTCAGTTCCGACGAAGCTCACGCCGGTGACGGCCGGGCGTTTGGGAAGAATGACGTAGTTCGTGTAAGCGCCAATCTGCGCCATCAGCGTGTCGCTCCCGCCGTAGGGCACCCCCGCGTGCGCGAGGATTTCCTGCTCGGTAAAATCCGGCACGTCCGCGCCGTAGCCGAGTCGGAACGCTTCCAGCGCCATGTTGGCGAACAACCCCTGAATCGTCGTGTGCGGATGCGCTTTATCGGCGACAAACGCCGCCGAGCGATTGGGGCTGTTGGTCGGGTTGGTGTCGCTTTGCTGGAGGTGGATGACGACGTTGCCAATCAAGAGCGTGGACTGCAGGTTGGTGTTGGAGCCGAAGATCACTTGCTGCAGGCGAAACGCATCGACGAGCGGGATCTGATATTTCTGGGCGAGGAAGGCGATGCCGGCGTTGGCTTGCTGGATGAAGCTGGAGACGCGTTCGCGTTTGCCGCCGTTGAGGTACAGGATGTTGTTGTAGACGGCCGGCGTTTTGCCGTAGTCGAGAATGTTGAACACGACCAGTTTCACACCGGTCGTTGAGACTGTGACGATTGCGGTTTCGATATTGGTCAGGATTTGGGCGACGTAATTGCTGATTTGGCTGGTAGACCAGGAGTTATCGTAGATGTTCAAGTAGGCGTTGGGGCTATAGGTGAGGAAATCGGGATTGAAATCATTCGCGCCGATGGCCAGCACGGCGTGCGTGATGCCGTCGGGGACGATCTGGGCCGCAAGGCCGCTGTCTTGGCCGTCCGTCAGGAGGTCGCTCGACGTGTCGCCCGAGAGCGCCCAGTTGTACTCGTAACCGGTGCGCCGGACCGTATCCCACGTGCCGCCGGGTTGACCGGCCTCGGCGGCGGTCGGGCCGATATTGACGCTGCGGTAGATGACGAGTTGTTCGGTCCAGTTCGTCGCGTATCCGCCGTAGCCTTCTTCGAAATACTCGTCGCTGAGGCTGTCGCCCATTACCCCCAGCGCGCCGATCTGTGCGCGGGCGGATGACGTGACGCCGACGGCGAGCAGACAGAGACTGACAAAAAGATTGCCGAATGAAGTTTTCATTTGGCTCTTGGCACTCGCGTTCTCCCGCGACCAAGACCGACCCGATGGCGTGGATGATACACGAACCGGGTGATTCTGCCAGCACAAATGCCTTGGTGGAATGAGGCATCTCGGTGGTCTATCGCAAACTGTAGCCGAAGCGTGAGCTTCGGAGGGGACTATGCCGAAACTCACGTTTCGGCTACAGATCGCATGTGAGGCGCGATGCCGAATCTTGCGTTTCGGTTACGGGGGAAGTGTCGTGAACCAGTTGCCTAAGCATCCGCATCGGCTGCCTGTCATTTTGCCACTTGAGGTGGGTGTGATTTACTACGTCACCTGTTGCACTCACGACCGCCGACGCGTGTTCACGACCGAAGCGCGAGTCGCCCTCGCATTGGGTGAACTCAGGGAAACTAGCCGAAGGCTCGCGCGGCTGGTCGGAGGCGTGGTCGTTATGCTCGACCATGTGCATTTCTTCTGCAGTCCGATGGACCGCGATGGCCACGTTTTACCCTCATTTGTCGGCGCTTGGCGAGCGGCGGTGACCCGAAGGTTGAGCGCCTCCGGGATTCATGGATCGGTCTGGCAGAAGAGTTTCTTCGACCACATGCTCCGGTCGGATGAATCCTACGGTAACAAGTGGGAATACGTTCGGCGGAATCCCGATCGCGCCGGTCTGAACGATTTTCGGCGGTGGTTCGAGATTGATCCGATTCGTTTCCGGTGATGAATACTGGAACCGAAGCTTGGCTTCGGCTACAGATCGGCACCGCAGAGAGAGCACCCGAAGCTTACGCTTCGGCTACAGGGGGCGGATTCAGGCAGCTTAATGTTCCTGATACCCGGGCGGCGCGCACTGCGGATTCTTCCCGAGGGCTACCTGGTATTGGCGCCAGCTCATCGGCTTTTTGCCGTTGGTCTTTTCGACCATCGTGATGCAGCCGTCGACGGGGCAAACGAGCATGCAGAGGTTGCAGCCGACGCATTCGGGTTCGTTAACGACCGGCACGCGGTGGCCGTTGCCCTGTTCGAGATCGATGCACTGGTGCGAGCCGTCCCATGCGGCGACGTGGCACAGCTCGCAGCCGATGCAGAGGTCGGGATCGATTTTCGCGATGATCCGGTAGTTGAGATTGAGATCGCCCCAGTCTTTGATATTCGGCAGCGCTTTGCCGATGAAATCCGTGCACTTCTGGTGGCCTTTCTCGTCCATCCAGTTCGACAATCCGTCGATCATGTCTTCGACGATGCGATAGCCGTAATGCATGACGGCCGTGCAAACCTGCACGCTGGTCGCGCCGAGTACCATGAACTCGACCGCGTCCTGCCACGTCGCAATGCCACCAATGCCCGAAACCGGGATGCCAATTTCCGGGTCCGACGCGACGGTGCTGACCATGTTCAGCGCGATCGGTTTGACCGCGGGACCGCAATAGCCGCCGTGGCTGCCCCTGCCGTCCACGGACGGCAACGGCGCGAGATTGTCCAGGTCGATTCCCATGATCGAGTTGATCGTGTTGATCAGCGAAATGCCGTCGGCTCCACCCGCGGCGGCGGCGCGTCCGATGAGCGCCACGTTGGTGATGTTCGGCGTGAGCTTGACCAACACGGGCACTTCGGCAGCTTGTTTCACCCACTCGGTGATCATCTTGGTGTACTCGGGCACCTGGCCGACGGCGCTGCCCATGCCGCGTTCGCTCATCCCGTGCGGGCACCCAAAATTCAGCTCGATGCCGTCGCAGCCGGTGTCGTTGACTTCCTTGACCGCTTCCTGCCACGATTCTTTTTTCGACTCGATCATCATGGAAACGATGATGGCGTTCCTCGGGTATTTCTTCTTCGTTTCCTTGATCTCGCGGATGTTCGTGTCCCATGGCCGCGCGGTGATGAGTTCGATGTTGTTCAGTCCCATCATGCGGGTCGGTCCGTAGTCGACCGACCAGAACCGGGAATTGACGTTGATGATCGGTTCGCCGAGCGTTTTCCACACCGCGCCGCCCCAGCCGAGGTCGAACGCGCGCTGGATCTGCGCGCCGCTGTTGGTCGGCGGCGCTGACGCGAGCCAGAACGGGTTCGGCGATTTGATGCCAGCCAGATTGATGCTTAAGTCGGGCATAATACTTTCCTCCACTGTAGCGGCGCTCTATGAGCGCCGTCGGTGGTCACAGACCGCCGCTACAGCCACGCTGTCATGCTGAGCTTGTCGAAGTTCGCCCCGAAAGCATTCGGGGCAGGTCTCTCTGTGCGAATAGAGAGACCCCTCGGCAAGCTCGGGGTGACAAACCAGACCCAGTTCTCACGCATACTGATACTTCGCGGTGTTGGCCACCCGGCGAAGAGTTTCGTCCTTCCACAATCCTTCCAAATCGACGTCTTTACCGCTGAGCTGCTTGTGAATCGCCCACGCGGCGCGTTTGCCGTGCGCCACGGCGTTGACCACTTCCCGGCCGCCGTTGACGCAATCGCCACCGGCGTAAAACTTCGGCTGGCTCGCCTGCATAGTCAACTCGTCCACGGCGATTCGGCCGCGATTGTCGGTCTTCAGCCCGAGCGTCTTCTGGATGAACTCGCGCTGTTTCTTCTGGCCCAGAGATTTGATGACCATGTCACATTCGAGTGTGAATTCGCTGCCGGCCACGGGCTCAGGCGCGGGCCGGCCCGACGCGTCGCGTTTGCCGAGTTTCATGCGGAGGCACTCGATGCTTTCGACGCAGTTCTTGCCGAGGATGCGCTTCGGTGCGGTGAGGAAGTAATAGACACAGCCGTCCTTCTTCGCGATCTCGTATTCGTAATCGTAGGCGGGCATCTCCGCTTCGCTCCGGCGATAGAGCACCATCACCATCTCGGCGCCGAGCCGCTTGGCCTGCGTGGCGGCGTCCACCGACGTGTTGCCCGCGCCGATCACGGCGACCCGACGGCCGACGCGTACGTCGCGCAGCTTCTGGTGCTTTACTTCGTCGATGAAGGTGATTGCGTCCACCACGCCCGGCAGATCGTCGCCGGGAATGCCGAGGTCCTCGGTCTGGCCGAGACCGATCCCGACGAAGATGGCGTCGTGGTCCTTGACGAGCTTGTCGACGGCGACGTCTTTGCCGACTTCGCAGTTCTGTTTGAACTTCACGCCGACGTGCTCGACGAGTTTGACTTCCTTGAGTGCTTCTTCGGCGCTCATCTTGTAGCGGGCGATGCCGTAGGTGTTGAGGCCGCCGGGTTTATCGTTCTTGTCGTAAATCGTGACGGCGTAGCCGAGTTGGGCGAGGTTGAACGCGCACGACAGGCTGGCGGGACCGCCGCCGATGCAAGCGACCTTCTTGCCGTTGGGTTTGCCGGCCTTGAACATCTGCTTCGTCTTGTCCCAATTCTCGTAAAACCAGTCGATCGCGAACCGCTGGAGCCGGCCGATCTGGATCGGCTCCGTCTCGCGTTCGTTGTACACGCAGGCGCCTTCGCAGAGAGAATCGACGGGACAAACCCGGCCGCAGCTCATGCCGAGGATGTTGGCGTTGAGAATGTCCTTGGCGCTGCCGCGCATGTTGCCCGAGGCGATCTTCTTGATGAACGCGGAAACATCGATGTGCGTCGGACAGGCCCGGGTGCAGGGCGCGTCGAAACAGAACAGGCAGCGGTTGGCTTCCACCTTGGCGTTGTGGGGCGCGAACGGCGGATTGATGTCGGCAAAATTCCGCTCGTACTCGGCGTCGGACAATTTCGGCGCAAGATTCTTGATCATGTCGTTCTCCGTTTGGGCGACCCATCGCCGCGGGGCCACCAACTGTCCCCGCGCTGTCAACCGATTATATGCGTCCCGCCGGACGGCGGCAACCGAAAATTCTCGCCTCGATCCCCTGGTGCGGCGACGTGAGTCGCGGCCGACGCTTTATGCGCCGCTACCGACTGCGGGTGATTCACTGGGAAATGCCGAGTTCGCGCTCCAGGGTTTCGTAGCGGTCGATGACCTGGCGGACGAAATGTCGTTTCTCGCGGTACGTGCCCGGGAAGAAACTGCCTTTGAATCCAGCGATGATGACGTGGCGCAGTTCGCGGGAAGTCATTTTCAGTTTATTGATGGCGATCTGCAATTCTTTGCACACGGTCGTGTTCGAGACGAGCCGGTTGTCGGTGCAAATGGACACCGACAGCTCGTGGTCGAGCATTTGCCGGAGCGGATGACGGGAAAGATCGCGCATGTGCGGGAGCGTTTGCGCGTTGCTGGTGAGGCAGACTTCGATGGTGATGCGCTGGCTGGCAATGTATTCGGCGAGCCGGTCCGTGTACGCCACCGGATCCGCGATGTTCGGATTCTGAATCATCTCGTGCGCGAACATCCACGTCCCATGGCCGATGCGGTTGGTGTAACACTTCGTGATCGCCTGAAAAATGGATTCCGGTCCGTACGCCTCGCCGGCGTGAACGGTTTTGCGGAGGAAATGGTCGTGGGCGTACTGATAGGCCGCGCTATGATCGTCGGCCGGGTAACCGGCTTCTGGTCCGGCCAGATCGAAGCCGACGACCGGCAAGCCTTTCTCGCGCGCCAACCGGACCGCGTGGCGCGCCAATTCGAGTGAAGCGGTCGTGCAGACTTGTTTCGGCGACGCCGCCGGCAACATCTCAAACAGGCGCGCGTGGTACGGCGACATCTGCGGCACAATGAACCGCATCGCGCAGACGATGATGCCGAAGTGGAACGGGATGTCGTCACCCGATTGTACCGCCCGGGTCCGATTGTGCTGGTTCTGGGCGCGTTCCAGTCCCCGGCACGCGGCCCGGACGACATGCTCCATGTCGAGCCGGTCGTGAATGTAGTTCTGCGGCGCGAACCGGACTTCGAGGTAGCGAACGCCTTCGGCAAGGTTGTCCTCTGCCAGCTCGAAGGCGATCCGTTCGAGGTTCTCGGCGTTCTGCATCACCGCGTGCGTGTAGGCAAAGCCCTTCAAATAATCCGGCAGGTGAGCGTAATGATCCTTGAAGACCAACCGGCGCATGCCGTCCTCGGTGTACGACGGCAGTTTGACCTTGTGTTTCTTCGCCAGCTCGATCAGCGTCGACAGACGCAACGAGCCGCCGAGATGCACATGCAGATCGGTCTTTGGTATGCGGCGGATGAACTCGCCTGGGATCGTCCGTGCGGCCATGCTGGGAATGCTGATAACACGCCGTTCCGAGCCGGTCGAGGAATCTCTGCCACTGGATTCGGAAACACAGTGGCGTAGGCGTCTCGCCCGCGGCCGTTTCCTAGATGGCTATCGAGCGGACTGATAGCAGAGAGTTGGCGGCTGTCGGCGTCTCAGAAATCGCGGCTGAACTTCTCGAGTCGTTCTTTCTCAGCAGCCTTCTTTGCTTCTTCGCGATCTTTGACGGCTTGGACGTGAGCCGTTTGCCATTCGTCATAGTAGAAGGTGACGTTGCCGTTTCAGCCCGGGTTCACCACTGCCTTCCTGCGCCCATCAGTTGCACGTGCTAGGCGGCTCTTCGAACGGGTTGCGGATTCGTACGCGGGACTTGACCTGTGGACTGGCTCAGCCAGGTTTCGAAGCGCGTCTCGCCGAGTCGTGCGTCATCGCCCGGAACCAGTGTTCTCTCGCTGAGTTTCGCCCCAGCGTAAAGCGCGTTTGGGTCAGCGATGACTTCGCGGGGATCTTTGAGTGCGGCCAAGCGTCGCCGAACCAGATCATCCACGCGAAACTGCTCCGGCCCCCCTATTTCGACAGTGCCATTGAGCGGCGGGCCTAACGCGACCCTGGCTACGCCACTCGCGACATCGTCGGCAGCCATCGGCTGGAAAAGAACATGCGGCAAATGCACCTTGCCGCCGGCCATGGAAATGTCGGCAAGGCCCTTGAGGAACTCGAAGAACTGCGTCGCACGCACGATCGAATACGGGATCGATGAGGCTTTGACCAGTTTCTCCTGAGTGATCTTGGCGCGAAAGAAACCGCTTTCGGACAGCCGGTCGGTTCCCACCACTGACAACGCAACGTGGTGTCCGACGCCTGCGGCCGCTTCATAAGTGAGGAGGTTACGAGTCGATGTTTCGAAGAACGCCAGCACGGCTGCGTCCTCCCAGGAGGGAGAGTTCGTTACGTCAACCGCCACCGAAGCGCCTTTCAGCACTTCGGCCAGCCCTTCGCCCGTAACACTGTTGACACCCGAACTGGGTGACGCGGCTACTGCTTCGTGTCCGTGCTCACGAAGCCGATTGACAAGTCTTGATCCGATGAGTCCGGTACCACCGATTACTACGATTTTCATGATTTATCCTTTCCTTTCGACCGAAGCATTTCGTTCCCTCCTTGGCTTGGCGGAACATGACTGTACTCGATGCGAATTCATCGCCACCCTCTGCGACCTGAATTACCGTAGAGCTATCAAGCCGCCAGGGCAATCGGGAGAAACCGGAATTTCGATCAGGAAATCGCCCTAATCCCATTGGCAACGGCGGGCCAGCCGCGAACAGTTTGTCATTCCGAGCCTGTCGGAAGCCGAGTCAGACGGAGGCCGAATCATATGAGACGCTGATGGGTAATGGGCAGCAAACTCCGCCGTTGTGTGCGGCAAATCTCTGCAGTTTGCTGAAAAGGTTGGCTGAAACTTTGTGGCGCCGCGAATCGTATTCACGGTTCTTTCCGGACGCCAGTCGTCAAGAGTCGAGCGTTGACCCCGACTACAGCAGGCATCACTGCTGTCCAAAATAATCTGATTTTGGACAGATAGCGGCTGTATTTCGGCCTGTTTTCATTGGTCTGAGGCCTGCCTCAGGATGAGGTTGTCTGTCGTTGTGGCTGGATGCTGTCCAACATCAG
>Ga0335081_10001509_pt1 | contig 37061 bp, 32 predicted proteins | sample Lox_Sample_35_FD_206713 | JGI IMG/M metagenome (GOLD analysis project Ga0335081, IMG submission 206713) | Soil microbial communities from Loxahatchee National Wildlife Refuge, Florida, United States - Lox_Sample_3.5 | ecosystem: Environmental > Terrestrial > Soil > Wetlands | place: USA...
ATGCCGATGTCGCCGAGCGCTTTGGCTGGGTGAACCGCACGCTGGACGATGACGACCTCGATTCGTTTGTCGATACGCTTGCCGGGCGTTTGGCCTCGTTCGATCGTGAAGTGCTGGGTGCGGCGAAGGCCCAGATCAACCGGTTCGGGGTTCCGACCGCTGCCGAGCTGCAGTCGAGCAACGACATGATCTTCCCGATGCTGGCCTTGCCCAGCGCGCAGGCGCGCCGCGCCAGGCTCCGTGGAATCGGATACGGGGTTCCGAGTGACTTTGAATTGAACTTCGGGCGATACCTGCCTTCGTTCGGGCCGACGGAAGACTAGCACACGGATACGCGGCCTGATGCTGGTCCACAACTCTTCGCTCGAATCCTCGGAAACGAGCGCGCAGTAAGCGGGAGCGTCATTCGAGAGGAGGATAAGATGAGTGAGGCAGGTATCACTATCTCCCCGCAAAAGGACGAGCCAGTTGTTGCGAAAATAGACATGAAGGTTGAGGTTGTCGTGATACCCGTATGGGACGTCGACCGCGCCAAAGCGTTCTACGCGAGACTAGGATGGCGGCTCGATCGCGACTTCCGATTCGCCAATGGCCTGCGGGCAATCCAGATCACGCCACCCAGTTCCGGGTGCTCGGTGCATTTCGGGACGAACCAAACTCAAGGACCCTTAGATGTTCGGCGGGAAGGGTTCGCAACCTCGGCCGCGCCCGGTTCATTTAAGGGGTACCTCGTCGTCTCCGATATTGTGGCCGCTCGGAATGCGCTGGTCGCTCGCGGTATTGAGGTAAGCGAGTTCTTCCATGTTGCCGGTCAAAGCGGCGTGTCCGCCGGTCTCGACCCCGAGCGCCGCAGCTACAGCTCCCGAGCCTTCTTCGATGATCCCGATGGCAACATCTGGATTCTGCAGGAGATCACAGCACGGCTTCCTGAGCTCGTTGACCATGGTGCGACATCGTTCGGCTCGGAAAGCGACCTGGCCAGCGCAATGCGCCGCGCGGCTGCAGCCCACGGTGAGCATGAGAAGCGCATCGGACAAAAGGACGCAAAGTGGCCAGACTGGTATGCGGCGTACATGGTGGCGGAGGCAAGCGGGACGGAGCTACCGAAATGACCGACCCGATCGACTTGGTTTCGATCTAAGGAGGCGCCAAGCGAACGTGACCTGATCGGAGGAATCATGAGCACCGCCACCGGCTCCTCTCTCCTGCAACGCGAACCGCACCTTCTCGGCGAAACCGTCGTCGTGATCGGCGGCAGCGCGGGCATCGGCCTCGAAACCGCTCGACTGGCCCGTGATCTGGGAGCGAACCTCGTCCTCGCCGCCCGCAATCCCGAGCCCCTTCGGCGCGCAGCGAGCGAGCTTGGCGCACAACACAGCGCGGCCTTTGACGCTACCGACTTCGCTCGGTTGGAGCGCTTCTTCAACGAGCTCTCGGATCGGATCGATCACGTTCTTCTCACCGGTCCCGGGCCTTACTACGCCCCGCTGGCCGAGTTCGACTTTGACAGGGCGCGCCGAGACGTGGAGGCCCATCTTTTCCTGCCGATGCAGGTGGCTCGCATCGCGAGGAAAAAGGTTCGTGCGGGAGGAACGCTGCTCTTCATGGGCGGCACCGGCGGCCGCCACACCGCGCCAGGAATGTCGCTGATCGGCGCTCTAACGGCCGCAATGCCAGCGTTAACGAGGAATTTGGCAGCCGAGATCGCGCCCGTTCGCGTCAACCTCATCGCTGCTGGGTTTGTGGACACGCCATTGTCGGCATCTTTGCTCGGCAATCAGCTTGAGGCCCGCCGTGAACAACTCCGCACTACGCTGCCGATCGGGCGCGTCGTTGGGCCGGCCGACATAGCCGCGCTCGCCGTGCACATAATGACCAACACGGCCCTTACAGGCGGCACTTACGATATCGACGGCGGGCAACAGCTCGTCGAGCATTAGCCTTCTGTTGTGGGGAATCCGCGTCAGCCACATAGGTTCGTCGCTCGCAACAGTATTTGTTCGCGATCGCCAGAAGCGGCGAAAGAGGGCGAGGGAGGCATAGTCAGAGGACGCGGGATGATAAGAAAGACCCGCTTTCTTAGGTTGCCGTGAGCTTTAAGAGCGCGTCGGCATTCGCGTGGAAAATCTTGACCTTGTCGGCCGGACTGATGGGTGCGCCCTTGAGCCAGGTTACGCCCTCCTCGTTCGAGCCGTATGGATAATCGACCGAGAAGAGGATGCGCTCCGGCCCCAATTCCATCATCGAACATAAGAGTGCCGGGGTCGAGAACAGACCGCTCGTGGTAATCCAAAAACGTTCGCGGAAAATGTCCGCGAAGCCGCTCTTGCCAAGCTGGTGCTCGAGCGCACGATCGATGCGAGGCAAGTGGAAAGGAATGGTCTCGCCCATGTGGCCGAGGATGATTTTGAGCCGCGGATGGCGCTCGAAGATGCCGCTGATGATGAGCCGCATCGCCGCGGTTGCGGTCTCGGCGGCAAAGCCCCAGGCCGCGCCCATCAGCACCGGATAGTCGCCGGCCTTGTTGGTGTAGTCCTTGAACCAAGCATCTACGACCGCTTGATGCGGGATCGCAGGGTGAAGATAGATCGGGACGTCGAGCGCCTCGGCGCGCTCGAATATGGGCCAGAAGCGCTTCTCGTCAAGGAAGGCATTTTGCGTCAAGCCGCTCACCATCGCGCCCTTGAAGCCGAGTTTCAGGACGCAACGCTCCAACTCGTCGGCCGACGCCCTGGGATCGGCGGTCGGCAACGCGGCGAAACCGGCGAAGCGGTCGGGATGTGCGCGGCAGGCCTCATAAAGCCGGTCATTTGCCTCCCGCGCGAGCGGTACCGCCGACTCTGCGTCGAAAGCCTGGGTCGAGGGCTGTACGTGTGAGAGCACTTGCACATCGACGCCGGCAACGTTCATGTCGGCGATCCGCTGATTGCCGAGATCGTCGAGCTTGGCATAGGGCTGGTGTGGCCGCGGTTTGTAGTAGCCCTCAAAGCGGCTGCTGATCGCGGGAATGGCGAAATGCTCCTCGAGCGCAACGATCCTTTGCTGCGTCAGCATGTCGTTCCTCCACTTAGCGACTTTTCGAGATAAATCGATGTTCCGATCGTCTGGCCCAGCATGCGCGAGAATGCCATCAGCGTTGTCGCAGTCCCGCGTCGTCACAAAGGCGGCTAATCGCTCAGCGTTTCAGGAACGAACAGTTCCTCCGGCGTGAAGCGGCGTTTAGACACGCCCTGCTCTTGGTGGTACCGCAGGAAGGTATCGAGCGCTTTGTGGTTCTTTGCGAGCCCATAGGGCCAGAGATCGTCACCCATCAGTCTGCGATTCTCCTCGCGATGTTCGGTGAGCCAGGGCACCATGAACAGCCGGTGCATGTTCGCCTCTTGCAGGCGGAAGAGCTCGGTGGCCTTGTCTTTCGATTCTTTGAGTGCCTTGTAGAGCGACTGCGCCACCCACGGGTTCTTGCGATAGACCTCCTTGCGGATCGCGACGATGTGCATGATCGGGAAGATGCCGGTCTCGCGGAAATAGGCGCGTTCCACTGACTCGGAATCCTCAAACAGGCGGCGCACGACCGGACCGTGCTTGAGATAGGACGGGGGAACGAGCGCCGACACAAGAGCATCGATCTCGCCTGCTTCGAGCATCTGGTCGAGCGTTCGCGTGCTGCCGATATGTTGCCACCTGATATTGGGAGGCGGCTTGAGCGGGAACCACTGCCATTCCCCCATCGGCTGATCGACGCCGCCGATCGAATACGTGTAGCTGTCCGTTGGTACCCCGTACTCATCGGAGAGCACGCCCTTGGCGAAGGTGCCGGCATCATGCCCGTAAACAAACAGCTCGCCGACCCGCTTGCCGATCAGATCCTGCGGCTTCGTGATGCCGCTGCGAGCGTTGACGTAGATGGCGCCATGCACGAAGAGCCGAACGGGATAGACGGGTATTGCGACAAACGGCGGATCCGGCATGTGCAATGTCGCAAGGTAAAATGTGATGCCCAGTTCGCAGGCGTCGAACTGTCCCTCCCGTAGCGCCCGCTGGAACGTCACCGCAGGAAAGTTTGGCTCGTAAACAAGGTCGATGCCTTCCGGACGGACGCGGCCGTCCATCAGGGCATGCATCCGGTCGTAATTCCAGCAGGAGAAGGTGAGCTTGAGGTTCGCCATGTCCGCCCCTCGCATTAACTTGGCCAAGAACCTATCACATGTTTTGCGTGGCGCGAGTCGTCGCCGCGGATCGGCTTCGTTGACCGGCCATGGAAATGAACATAGCCTGACGGCGAACGAGTTGCGCAGCGGGAGGATGACGATGCGGCGCGAAGTGGCGCCCGAGGACGGCAAAGGCCGCCAGAGCGGCCTTTTCTTTGGCTGGTGGGTGATGCTCGCCAGCTTCGTCGGCATGGTGTTCGGAACGGCGGCGGTGCTGGTATTCAGTCTCGGCGTCTTCATTCAGCCGCTTCAGCAGGAATTCGGCTGGACGAGGGCACAGATCTCGGTTGCTGCCGCGATTATCGTCTGGGTGTCGGTCCTGACCCAGCCGATCCAGGGAATTCTGATCGACCGCTACGGCGTCCGCCGCGTCGTGCTCCCGTCGATCCCGATCTTCACGGCGCCATTGGCGCTCCTCTATTTCCTGCCGTCCAGCATTTTTGTTTTTTACGCCGCCTGGGTCGTGGTCACGATCTGTGGGCTCGCGCTCTGGAATGGCTCATATAACAAGGTTATGGCGGCGTGGTTCGACCGGAAGCTCGGACTGGCACTCGGAATCGTATCCGCGGGCCAAGGGGCGGGCGCGGCAATTGTGCCGGCGCTCAGCCAGTTCCTCGTGAGTCATTTTGGATGGAGGCTCGCCTATGTGGGATTGGCTGCCGTAACGTTCTTCGTCACGCTGTTCTTCAACACGCTCTTCCTCCGCGACAAGCCCTCGGACATTGGTCTCCTGCCGGATGGTGAGCGCGCGCCGCGCTCGCGATCGCGGAGCGTGCCAGCCGTCGAATCGGGCTACACGTTCCGCCAATCGGTGCGCTTGAGGACCTTCTGGATCATCGCTGCGGCATTCTTCCTGCTGGGCACAATGAGCACCGCGATCGTCACGCATCAGGTGCCGATGCTGATCGATGCCGGGTTGCCGGCACAAAAGGCGGCCTACGTCGCTTCAGCCTTCGGCGTCAGCCTCATCGTCGGCCGGCTTATCGCAGGCATTCTGCTCGACTGGATCTTTGCCCCTTACGTGATGATGGTGACGCTGTTCGGCCCGATCGCCGGGCTCGTCATGTATGCGAACGGCAGCACCGGCAATCTCGCGTTCTTGTGGTCCGCTTTCATCGGCTTCGGTGTCGGCGCCGAGTTCGACGTTCTGGGCTACATCATCCCGCGCTATTTCGGCAGGCAGGCGTTCGGCAAGCTCTATGGCGTTCTGTTGTCATCGTTCCAATTCGGCGGTGGAATCGGTGCCGCAGTGTTGGGCGTCATCCGCACAACGCATGGCAATTACGCGCCCGGGCTGTGGGGCATTGCGGCGACGACGTCGGTCGCTCTGCTGCTCTTCGCCGGATTGGGTCCTTACGCGGTTACGGTACCATCCTCAGTCGCGGGGAATGCCACGGATACCGCGAACGCGCGCGAACCGATATGACGACAGAAAACGAACGGATCGAGCTGCGCGGCCTCACGCTGAGAATACGTCGCGCCGGGTCTGGACCGACGCTGCTCTATCTGCACGGCTTCGACGGAGCCGCGGCGGCCGTAGCGGTGACCAGCCGTCTCGCCCAAAATTTTCGCGTGCTCGTTCCCGACCATCCGGGCATGGGTCAGTCCGACATCCCGTCGTGGCTCGATACGATCCACGATTTTGCGTACTTCTATCTCGACGTCCTCGACGAGCTTAATCTCAACGACGTGCATCTCGTCGGGCTCGACCTTGGCGGCTGGATCGCCCTCGAGATCGCGATCCGGAGCGTCGAGCGGCTCCGGAGCGTGACCTTGATCGGGTCGGCCGGCATACATGTCAACGGCGTGCCCAAGGGCGACCTGTTCATGCGCCCCCCTGACGTTGTCCTCCGCAGCATGTTCGCGGACCCCGCCAAGGCCGATGCGCTCCTCGCGCACACGCCGACCCGCGAGGAAGAAGACACACTCATCAAGAACCGGTTCACGATCGCACGCGTCGGCTGGCACCCGCCACTTGCCGATCTGCATCTCGCAAAGTGGCTGCATCGGATCGCGCTGCCGGTTCACATCATTTGGGGCGACAGCGATCGCTTTTTTCCGATCGCATATGCGCGCGAATTCGAGCGCCTGCTTCCTGGGGCGCGATCGACGACGATACCGGAATGCGGTCATGCGGTGCATATCGAGAAGCCGGAGGCCTTGGCCGCGGCGGTCGCCGCCTTCATCGAGGAACACGCGCGATGAACTTTTTCTACTTCCATTTCATGCCCTACCTTCATCTCGATCCGAAGATCCGTGCTGAGTACGATTCGTGCTGGATGGTCCTTCCGAACAGCGCCTACGACCCGAAAAAGGGACACGAACTCTACAACCGCTACCTCGACGAGCTCGAACTGGGCGAGGAGCTTGGTTTCGACGGCTTGTGCCTCAATGAGCACCACTCCACCGCCTACGGCATGATGCCAGCGCCGAATCTAATCTGCGCCGCGCTCGCCCGTCGCACCAAGCGAATCAAGATTGCCATCTTGGGCAATGCGACAGCGCTCCGTGATCACCCCCTGATGGTCGCGGAGGAACTTGCGATGCTCGATAACATAATGGGCGGACGTCTGATCTGCGGGTTCGTACGCGGCATCGGCGTCGAATACCTGGTGTGGGGTGTCAACCCGACCTTTTCGCACGAGCGATTCCATGAGTCGCAAGAGCTGATCGTGCGCGCTTGGACGGCGACAGAGCCGTTTGCGTTCGAAGGCAAGCACTATCACGTACCATGGGTGAACATTTGGCCGCGCCCCTTCCAGGAACCGCATCCCCCGATCTGGACGCCGACCAATGGCAGCACGGAGACGGTTGAGTGGGCAGCCCGTGCCGATCACCGTTACCGATACCTGCAGAATCTCAGCGCGGCAGACGCGTGCAAGCGGTACATGGCGCTCTATCGCGACGTCGCGGCTCGAAACGGCTGGGAGGCAACGCCGGCGCATCTCGGCTGGGGCTGTCCGGTCTATGTCGCCGAAACCGATGCGATCGCGATGCGGGAGATGAAGCCCCACATCGAGAATTTTTATAACATGTTCTTTCGCAATCCGCCGCACCGGTTCCTACCGCCGGGATATATGTCGCTTGAATCGATGCGACGCCTCGCGGTCGATAAGATCCCGGTCTTTGGGCCGCAAACGATCGACAACCTCGTGAAGCACGGCGTCGTGCTTTGCGGCAGCCCCGAGACTGTCAGGGAGCAGCTCGCTCACAACGCCAAGGATTGGGGCTTCGACACTCATATGGGCGCATTTCATTTTGGCACGCTGCCACACGAACTTACTGTGAAGAGCCTGAGCCTTTTCGCAGAACACGTGATCCCCTATGTGCGCCACGTCAATCAGCCCTCGCCGGCACACCCAAGCGCGGTGCATTAGATTTTCTTAGTTCACATCTTTCCCCGATTCTTTCAGCGTGCGCCCGCGAGGTTATCGGATGCGTTGGGGCCGCTTTCGGTGATTCGTCAGAGCTGACAAGGAAAGCGCAGAACCGGCGCGATTGACCGCAAGCGGACGTCAAGCCGGCGCTTAGCCTGAGCGTCGGAGCGCGTACATATCCGGGATGATGTTCACCCTACCGCGCCTTCCCTGCGGCGCCCATTGCAGTCTTTTAGCCCTACGGACCTACGTCTCCGAAGCGGACACGCTGGCCAGAGAGACTATTCACACCGATTGCACGGAAACTGGCACTCATTCGCCCTGATTCGGCTGGCGAGGAATGCGCGCGTTGAATCCTGATCGGAGAAGGGGATGGAGTCCCCCTATCCGCCGAAGAGGGTGCCTGCCGCCTTTCCCGTTCGCTCTAGGAAGCTTCTGTTGCGATCAGAACACAGCCATCAGAAGAGAACGATCACCAAGACCGCGATCAACATCGCTCCGATGAAAGCTAGATAAATGTTGAGGAGGCCTGACTGGATGTTGCGCACGCGATCGGCCAGTTCGACGACAAGCTTCTCGAGCGGGGCGAAAAGATACGCTCCGAAGATTGGCGCGACATCGTGGCTGAAGACGAGCCGTCGGACGAAATAGCGCCGGCCGTTGGTTTCGTGAGCGAGCTCATGCTCAGTCGCGAGGGTCGGGCGGTAGACAAAGCTGTAGAAGGTGCGGAGCGCGTTCGAAAACGTGAGCGCCGTGGTGGCGGCGCGCACTGGATGCAACTCCCGACCCCCGTACCAGACAGGGACGAGGCGCAGGGGAAAGCGCCGACTCCCTAACAAAAGAGCCGCCGGCAGGAGGGCAAGGAGCGGCATCACCACGACGAGCAGGGTCGGCGATATGAAAGCGAAGGATCCGGGCGCCCGGATTGGCGCACCGGTGGCCGGGACGAGGACCGGCCCCGTATGCATATTCTGGACGGCCGCCGTCGCGAATTCACTCGTAACAGCTGGGCCGAGTGCGTTGAGCCAAACTGGCATGCCGACCGCCAGTCCAAGAACAAGCAAGCCAAGTAACCCGACCGCGAGTGCATTCGCGGTCGGCACGCCGGGCGTCTTGTCGGCACGCCCCAGCAACCCGATGCCGAACACTTTTAGGTAGGTGGCGAACGAGACCGCGACCGTCAAAGCCAGTCCTGCACCGGCAAGCGCAGCAGTCATCCGACTCCCGAGGCTCGCAAGATGGAATCCTTGGAAGAAGGTCTGGAACAAATACCATTCGCTCACAAAGCCCGCCTGTGGCGGCATCGCCGCAAGGCTCATCGCAGCAAAGAGCGCCCCCATCCCGTAAAGCCAAGAGCTGCGCTTCAGGATGCCTCGCTGGACAAGCCGGTAGTCGCCCGTCGCGTGATAGGCACCGTCCGCTGCAAGAAGCAGTGCGCCCTTTGCAAGCGCGTGCCCGGCGAGATGCAGCAGCGCCACAGTCCAAGCGAGACTCGCGATGTCCATTAAGCCGTCGTGCCGGAACATCAGCATTGCACCCAGGAGGCAGACCGCGATTGACCCGTTCTCGGCCGAGGACAAGCTCAGAAGCTCGCGCCATGATTCCTGCTGGAAGGCGTAGAGCGCGGTCAGGATCGCACTCAGCACCCCGATCGCGACGATGACTATCCCTGCGATCGAAACGGGCAGCGCGTGGTCGACCGGTAGCCATTCGAGGAGACTGCGGCTCAGGCCGAAGAATCCGGCGTTCAGAACCACGCCCGAAAGGAACGTGCCGGTCGCGCCGCTGGCACCGCCGTAGGCGCCGGGGAACCACTCATAGAACGGCAGCAGTCCGAGCTTGGCGCCGAACCCGACCAGCAGGAGGAAGGCGACGAAAAGCTGTTCCCAGCGCGGCAAGGCGCGAGCCGCGGCTGCAAAGTCGCCGAACGACAGGGAATTCGCGTGCCCGGCCAGGATGACGAAGGCGAGGATCAAAGCCACGGCGCCCGCTTCCAAGAGCGCGAGCATGAAGAGGACGGGTCGCCCGGTCTCTGGTGCGAGGTCATCGCCGAGGATCATGAGCGCACCGCCGAGGCTCATGACCTCCCACGCAACGAGGAAGCTCCCCGCATCTTGCAAGCCGAAGACGCCGAGCGCACCGATCAGGCTGAACGCCGCGCCGACACCCCATGTCGATTGCCGTGGCGCGGGCGTTCCGAGCCAAGCGGCGACGATCGCGCTCGCGAGACCGAAGCCAAGGAGCCAAAGCGCCTCAGGCGGGGACCGGAAGACGGCGCTGTCCGGGCCGATGCCGAGTGGTGTTACCACGCGCGCCGAGGGGTTCGGCAGCGACAGGAGAGTCATGCCGAGGATCGCGAGACCGCCCAACCCAAGGAGCAGCCGGACCAGGCGAGGCGCCTGGCCCGTCAACGCGATAATCGCAGCGATGAGCCACGCGGCTACCCCGGCGGCGAGCAGATCATTCGCCAAAGCGGCCTCCCTTGACCCGCTGCGGCGCGCGGTCGAGGAACATCAGCAGCGTTTCGATAATGGCGGCGGGATTGGGTGGGCAGCCCGGCAGATAGACATCGACGGGCAGCACGCCTTCGAGGCCGTTGCCGCACGCATAGCCGCCGCCGGCGATCCCGCCGGAGACGGCGCAGGTTCCGACGGCCATGACCCAACGCGGCTCGGGCATGGCGTCGTAGGCGCGTTGGAGCGGATCTCGCATCGCGTAGGTGACCGGTCCCGTGACCAGGAGCAGGTCCGCGAAGCGCGGTGACGGCGTGAAGAAGATGCCGAACCGATGCAGGTTGTAGAAGGGATTGTTGAGCGCTTGCAGCTCGGACTCGCAGCCATTGCACGATCCGGCATCGACGTGCCGGATGTGCAGGCTGCGGCGAAATCCGTCTTGCGAATAGAGCGATCGGCGCTTCGACCCCGGACTTTGGACGCGCTCCGACAGGATCAAGTCGGAGCGCTCGCGCACGCCGAATGCCCAGTCGAAGGAGGAGCGCGCCGCGTCGGCGGGGCAGGCCTCGACGCAGAGCTGGCAGACAACGCAGCGACCGTAGTCGACGGCGAGCCGCTCCTTGCCGGTCCTTTCTGTCTCTATGGTAATCGCGGCGGTCGGGCACACCGAGGCACAATCCTGGCAGGAAGGCGCACAGGCCTCAGGCTCAAAGCGCGGCATGCCGAGTACGTTCTCCTGGCCGGACTGATTGCCCTCGCGCGGCCAGGGCGTCGTCGCCTTGCCCTGCTGCAGTCCGAAGAACGTCCAGAGTGGCATGTGCTCGTCCCCTACCGGTCGCATCCAGCCACGGTGAGGCCGAAGCTCGCTTCGTTGATGGCGTAGTCCATCATGTTGGTCGCATGCACAGTGAATGGGAAAACCCGCCAGTTGGAGAAGGACGGCGACTTGATCTTGACGCGGCAAGGCGTGCCGTCGCTGCCGATATGCACCGCGTAAAACAGCGACCCACGCGGCGATTCGGCCCACCCCAGCCCTTCGGAATGGCTCGGCGCGACGCAATCGGTCTTCACTGGGCCATCGCGAAGAAGGTCAAGCGCATGGTGGACCATGCCGATGCTTGCGTCGATCTCGGCCATGCGGACCTGCGCGCGCGCGTGTGCGTCGCCACTCGTCTTCATTGGAACTGTAATCGTCAATTCCGTATAGGCCGCGTAGGGATGGTCGCGTCGCAGGTCGCGTTCGAACCCCGACGCGCGCTGGATCGGCCCTGTCGCGCCCTGGTCGGAGGCGATGTCGTGCGGAAGGATGCCGGTGGTAATCAGGCGATCGAGATGGCTGTTCGTATTCTCCAGCATTGTGATGTAACGCGATATGTCGGCGTGCAGGCGCTCCAACTCGGAGCCGAGCCATGGGCCAGGATCGAGGTCGCGGCGGAGACCGCCCGGCACGAGGAGTCCCCGCAAGAAGCGGCTCCCCGTGAGCTTGCCGTTGATCTGCTTCAGACGCTCTTCGAGCAGCTTGCCTTGTGCCTCGCCGACCTTGAGCGTGGTCGTATTCGCGAGATGGCCGAGATAATGGAGGTGATTGTAGAGGCGCTCGAGCTCCGCCAGCAGCGAGCGGAGCATGCGGGCGCGCGGCGGAACGTTGCACGCGGCCGCCTGCTCGACCGCCTGACAGAAGGCAAGGGCGTGCGCGAAGCTGCCGACGCCGGAGACGCGCTCGGCCAAGAGCGCGCCATGTGACAGTGAGCGCCCTTCGAAGCGCTTCTCCATGCCGCGATGCTTGAAGAAAAGCTGCGGTTGGAAATGCAGGATGTGCTCGCCGACATAAAGGAACACGAGCTCCGCCGACTCGACGACGTCGGCCCGCACGGGTCCAAACGGCAGCCGCTGCACGTCGGGACTGTCGATCTCGGGCAGCGCGCCTTCCTCGGGTTCGAAGGAGAGGAGCGTATCGGCGGGATAGGTTGGGTCGAAGGGCGGCCGTACCGGACGTGCGCCCTGCTGCAGGACGAGGCGCTTCGGCTCCGGATGGCCGCGGAATTCGAGGCCATAAAGGTCCGTGATCTCGCGCTCGTACCAGCCGAGGAGCGGGCTGATCGGTGCGGCGCTTGGCACCGGGTCTTGCGGCGTACAGCGCCACATGAAGAAGTCGTCGTTCGGTCCGCGGCTCGCCACATAGCGCAGTTCGAGCTGTCCAGGAGCCGGACACCAGGCATAGACCATTTGCATGCGACCGCCGCCGCGCAACAGGTCGCCTATCACCGTGGGGACCTGCTCCGGTTCGATTGGGACGACCTCGATCCCGCCCCGTGTCGTGACGTCCGTCATGGGCCCCCCGACAGTGATTGAGCGGTGGAGGCCAAGTATTGCCACATGGCATTGGGCCACCAGAGTCCGAGGACCAGCAGCGGAACGAGGACGATCCACATGGGCACGGCGCACCACGCGCTCACCGCGCCGCTCGGCGCCGGCTCGTCCCGCGGGCCGTAATACATGCGCCGGAAGTGGTTCATGAATCCGACGAAGATCACGATGAGCAGGAGCGCCATGACGTATACCGCCCATGAGAAGGACGGCTTGAGCCCGGCCCGCATGATCGTGAATTCGGAGAGGAAGAGGCCGAACGGCGGCGCTCCGGTGATGGCGATGGCTCCGGCAAGCCAGAGCGCGCCCGCGACGGGGAAGTACCCGCCGACGCCATTGATCTCCTCGATGTCCCTGGTGCCGTAGGCGCGCATGACATTGCCTGCGCCGAAGAACATGAGAGACTTGTTCAGAGAGTGATTGAGCATATGGTAGAGGGCACCGGCGATCCCGAGCGGACCGCCAAAGCCGAAGCCGAGCGCCACGACGCCCATGTGCTCGATGCTTGAATAGGCCATGAGCCGCTTGATGCCTTGTTGACGCACGATGAAGAGTGCGCCGACAAAAAGCGACAGCACCCCGAAGGCGACGAGGATGAGTTCGGGCGCCTGTCCTAAATCCGCGGCACGTGTGATGGCGAGGAAACGCACGATACCGATCATCGCGGTGTTGAGGAGCGCGCCTGAAAGCATGGCGGAAACGGGCGCCGGACTTTCGCTGTGGGCGTCCGGCAACCACGTGTGCATGGGCGCGAGACCAACCTTCGTGCCGTATCCGACGAGCACGAGCAGGAACGAAAAAATCAACAGGCTCCGATTCATCTTTGGCGCCACCTGCGCGAGCGCGGCCCAAGTCATCTGGTAGGTCGGACCGAGTGCAAAGCTGCCATTCCAGTAGAAGACGATCGTGCCAAGCAGCGCGAGGCTGATCCCCGCGGACACCACCATGATGTATTTCCACGCCGCTTCCATGCTTTCCGCCTCACGCTCGAATGCGACAAGAAAGGCGCTGACAATCGTCGTCAGCTCGATCGCAATCCAGTAAAGGCCGATGTTGTTCATGAAGGGCGCGACAAGCGTCGTCAGCGCGAAACCCGCAAACAAGGCATAGAAGCGGTAGAGCCGCCTTTCTTCCTGCAGGAGGCGCATGTAACCGATCGCATAGACCGAGGCGACGAAATAGACGATCGACGTGCACAAGATCACCCACACTGCGGCGCGGTCGATGACGACGTAATCGTCCCAAAGCCGGCTCGCAGGCGCACCGACGAGGACGGTGAGCACCAGGGCGCAGCCGAGCGAGATCACACTCGCAATGAGGTTCAGCGCCTCGCAGGCTCTTGCATGGCGGACCAGGAGACAGGACAACGCCGCAACGAGCGGCGCGAGCACCAGCGCGAGGGCAAGGCCGCCGATAAGGTTCATCCGACCAACCTCTTCAAAGCGAGGATGCTCGTCGTCCCGGCATGGATTTCGAGATAGCGCACGAGGACGCCGAAGCAGGCTACGACGACGAGCAGATCGAACAGGATGACGAGTTCGAGCAGCAGCGGCATTCCCGGCACGAGGATCTGGGTGCCAATTTGGATGCCATTCTCGAGCACGAGCAACCCGAGCACCTGACTCATCGCTTCGTGGCGCACGGAGAGTATGAGAAATCCGATGAGCGTCATCGACAGCATGACGGTCAGCGCAAGCACGGTGATGGGTAGCTCGACGTTCAGCCGCTCCGCGACGCGGAAGGCAACGGCAAGCGCAAACACGACGAAGAGAGCGCCCACGACGATGCTCGAGCTCGGTTGGAGGACGGCGTGGATCTCCCGATCGACCTCGAGACGGCGGATGATGCGCCAGAGCAGGAGCGGCAGGACAATGCCGCGGAAGAAGAAGGTGAGTGCCGCGATGCCGTAGAGTTCCGGATAGCCGCCGAAAAAGGCCGCCGTCGCCGAAAGCATGGCAATGATCCAGGATTCGGCCGCGAAGGCATAGAGATAGTTCTTGAGCCAACGCGATCCGAGCATGACAAAGGACAGCAGCAGCGTTGCGATCGCCTCGAGGCTAAAAAGCGACGACGCGAGAGGGCTGAGGTGCTGGATCAGCATGGGCGCTAGAAGATTTGGGTTCCGATGATTGCCAGGATGGCGAGCAGGAAGGACGCGGCGAGCGGCTCCTGATAGCGGTAGAAGCGAAGACGGGATTGCGCGGTCTCGACGAACACTACGACACAGCCGACGAGCGTGAATTTGACGATGAGCCCGGCGGCCGCGCCCAATGCGCCGATGGCCGTGCCCTTGAGCGACAGCGCCCAGGGCAGAACGAGCACGTTGCAGAAGATTGCGTAGAGAATGAACTGCTTCATCGCCGACGCCCATTTGAGGAGCGCCAAGAGCGGCCCCGAATATTCGAGGATTCGCCCCTCCTCGATCATGTAGACCTCGATGTGTGTGCTCGAATGAATCGGCATGCGGTCGGTCTCGACGAGCAGCAGGATGAAGAACGCGGCAACGAGAAAGAGATGAGCCGGGCTGAAATAGGCGGGCCAGCTCGCGACGAGAAGGTGATTGACGACGAACGGGATCATCGCCTTGGCGAGGAGCGTGATGCCGACGAAAACCAGGATGAGGGTCGGCTCCGCCAGAATGGAGACCATCACGGCTCGGCTCGAGCCGATGCCGCCATAGGCGCTCGATGTGTCGAGTCCGGCGAGGATGATGAGAAAGGACCCGAGCGTCAGGATGAGTCCGCCGCCCAAGATGTCGCCCATGTCCGAAAGCGGCAGCGGAAAATCGGTGAGCACCGGGATGAGGATTGGCACCGTGAGCATGCAGGTAAAGGCCACGATGGGCGGCACCCAGAAGAGCCAGGACGCCGTTTCGGGAACGACGATCTGCTTGTGGAAGAGCTTCCAGAGATCACGGTAGGGCTGGAAGATGCCGGGACCTTGGCCGCGTTGGACCCGTTCCTCGAACTGATGGATGATGCCCTGGAGCAATGGAGCCAGAAGCAAGACCGTCAAGACTTGACCGATCTGCAGCAAGATCTCCCGCGTGTTCATCGGGGGTCTCCACCGCGGCGGAGGCGATCTCTCTCGCACCGGCGCACCGCCTGCCACAAAACCGATGGGTTTACGGTGTTCCGCCTAAGATGGCGCGCATGCGGATCGATGAGGTATACCCAGGCTCTCGGCACGCAATACCTCCTCGCGCCTGTTTGGCGCAAAGAGGAGTCATTGGCCCTGGGGGCGGTTAAACGGTGAACCCCACCACCGTGCCGAAAGCATCGAGGGTCGCGGACTTCTTGTCAATGGACACCGATGCAAATGCTGCCTCGTCCTTGACGGGATCGCGCCCGCGACCGCAATCTGGGCGCCTATAGGGGATGGAGTTCCCCTAGATCCGCCCCTGAGGCTGATGACTCCTACCACGTGACCGTTGACGGCGGCGACTCGCATACGGCGTTCTGCGACCGTCGCTCATCGTTAGCATGAGGCGTGGTAAGCGAGTTCGAACCAGCGTGAAATTGCAGAGCCAGCCCGGCACTGGTTCAGCTAACCCGGCACGTCGTGTGAAGACTTGGCCCCTTGAGGGAGCATCGAGATGCGAGGCTTCATAACTCTGGGGTGCTTGATCATTGATCGGCCAGCTGTGACAGGCCGCGGCGCGCCGTTCGTGCGCGACTTGTCATCGCCCGGCCGCAATGCCAATCGGGGAGAACAAGAATGCGGGGCGTGAACGATCGAAAAAGTGCCAACCGTGCCCAAGCGCGTCACATATAGATAAGCTGGCACCCTATGACGTGAGACCGAACTCTCATCCAGAGATGAGCGGAATCTGATCGGCATTTGAGCCTGTCAGGCTCGGTGGTGCAACGGGACGGGGCGTGTAGCTCCCCAACAAGCGCAGCGACCCGTTCCGTTGCTTCGCGGGATCGCCGAGCTTGGCATAGATGGTGCGTGGAACGTTGCCGAGTGCGCTGTGTGGGCGCACGGTGTTGTAATCGAGCTTCCAGGCGGCGAGCGCGATGCGGGCGTGGGCTAGCGACGCGAACAGCGTCTCGTTGAGCAGCTCATCACGAAGCCGGCCCTTGAAGCTCTCGATGAAGGCATTTTGAGTTGGCTTGCCGGGCGCGATGGACTTCGTTTATGACCAGCTCGCGACTGGCAGGAAGATCCGTGTGCTTGCGGTCGTCAATACCTTCTCGCGATATGTGCCCGTGATCGATCCGCGATTCAGCTACCGACGTGAAGATGTCGTCCGGACGCTGATTCGTACACGGCGAGGATCGTCACGGCGAAGCAATACTGCGCTCGCAGCGCGTGAGGGAGGCGCATCGTAGTCAGAAATTGTGGTGGTCCGATCCTGTTCGCCGGCCTCCGGCTCGGGCCCAAGGAGAGGGCCGTCGCCGTAATTCTGGGCAGCTGTGCGTGATCCGCGAGCAGTTATCGCGGAGTGGTCTTTGCACTGTCCTGCATTTTCTCATCTGCTTACCTGGCATAGGGATTGCTACGGTCGACGTGGCGCGATCATCGGCACTCGAAAAGGGTGAGGCTGAACCATGTTCCTCGACTCTGTCGACCAGATGGCCGCCACCGCCGCGGCAAAGGTTGCTTTCTTGAAACGCTCGCCGGGCGGATTCTGGGTCAGCTCGATGATGGCGGGAGCCTATGTCGGCATAGGCATCCTGCTCATCTTCTCGGTCGGCTCGGACGTCGATCCCGCCTACCGCTCGCTAGTCATGGGATGCTCGTTCGGCATCGCGCTGACGCTCGTCGTGTTCGCCGGTTCCGATCTTTTCACCGGCCACACCATGTATATGACGCACGGTGTGCTGCGCGGCCGCGTCAGCCTCGGTGATCTCGCCTCGAGCTGGGTGATGACGTGGCTCGGCAACCTTGCAGGCTGCGCTGTGCTCACCGCGATTTTCATCTATGGCGGCGGCGGCAGTGTGCTCCATTCCAAGAGCCAATGGCTCATGACTGTCGCCACTGCGAAGATGACGGCGCCCGCGCTCAGTCTCTTCTGCCGCGCCGTCCTTTGTAATTGGCTCGTGTGCCTCGCGCTCTGGATGTCGGCGCGGATGACGAGCGATTCCGCCAAATGTATCGCCATCTTCTGGTGCCTCTTCGGCTTTATCGGCAGCGGCTACGAGCATTCGGTCGCCAACATGACGCTGCTGCTGGTGGCCCTTCTGGGTGATCATCCCGCGACGGTGACCTGGGGCGGGTTCGCCTACAACATGGTCTGGGTCACGTTCGGCAACGCCGTCGCTGGCGCCGGTTTTATGGGGCTTGGCTACTGGCTTGTCTCGCGTCCGAGCGAGCTGCCAGCGAGCGCGCTCGTGGGCGCGGCGGAATGATACCGAGCGACAACGAGGGGTTCACCGAAGAGCAGAAACAGTATCTCGACGCTTTTCTACGGGGCATCGCAGCGCGAGCGGGCGGGGCCCCGGCCGGCGACAGCGCGCCGTCCGACATCCATCGCGCGGCGCAGGACCGCTTTATCGCCGCCGGCAAGAAGCTCGTGGCCGAAGAGGAGGTCAAGCGCAAAGGACATCCTCTCGACATGTGGGACGAGCTTATGGCCGAGGCGGCGGAGGGCCGCTTCCCCAAGGGCACCGACGTATTCCGGCACAAGTTTTTCGGCCTCTTCTATGCGGCGCCGGCGCAGAACGCCTTCATGTGCCGGCTGAGGATGCCCAACGGCATCCTCATGTCGTATCAGCTTCGGGCTGTCGCCGATATCGCCGAAGCGCATGCCGGCGGCTATGCCGATGTCACCACCCGCGCCAATTTGCAGCTCCGCGAGATCATGCCGCAAAGCATCCTCGCGGTGTTGACCGCCGTGACCGATGCGGGTCTCACCTCGCGCGGCGCGGGCGCTGACAACATCCGCAACATCACCGGCAGCCCGACGGCTGGAATCGATCCGCAGGAGCTCGTCGATACAAGGCCGCTCGCGCGCACGCTCCATCACTATATCCTGAATCATCGCGAGCTCTACGGCCTGCCGCGAAAGTTCAACATCGCCTTCGACGGCGGCGGCCGTATCGGCGTGCTCGAGGACACGAACGATATCGGCTTCGCTGCGGTTGCCGTGCCCGAGGGATCGGGGGTCCCAGCGGGCGTCTATTTCCGGATGCAACTAGGCGGCATTACTGGGCACGGCGATTTCGGGCGCGATGCGGGGGTGCTGCTGACACCCGAGGAGTGCGTGCCTGTTGCGGTCGCGGTGGTCCGCGTGTTCATCGCCCATGGCAACCGCACCGACCGCAAGCGCGCACGATTGAAGTACGTGATCGAAGCGATGGGGCTCGCTCCCTTCATGGCCGCAGTCGACCACGAGCTGGGCCGCAAGCTCACGCATTTCGGGCTCGAGGCCTGCGTGCCGCGCGGGCCCGTGGTGAAGCACGGTCACGTCGGCGTCCATCCACAACGCCAGCTCGGCCTCAATTATCTGGGCGTGGTGCTTCCGGTCGGCCGGCTCATCGCCTCGCAAATGCGCGGCCTTGCCAACGTCGCCGCTACTTATGGGAGCGGTACGATCCGCCTCACCGTGTGGCAGAACCTCCTCATTTCCGACGTGCCCGATGCCAGCGTCCCCGCCGCAAAGGCGGCGATCGAAGCGCTCGGTCTCGGACTTGTCGCGAGCGCGGTGCGCGGCGGGCTCGTCGCCTGCACAGGCAATACGGGCTGCAAATTCGCCGCGACCGACACGAAGGGGCAGGCGATGGCGTTGGCAGACTATCTTGATCGTCGCGTTGCGCTCGACCGGCCGATCAATATCCACCTGACCGGCTGTCCCAATTCCTGCGCCCAACATTATGTCGGCGATATCGGGCTTCTCGGCGTCAAAATCGGAAACGAGATGGTCGAAGGCTACGCCGTGCTGCTGGGCGGCGGCGCCGGAGGCGAGCGCGCGCTCGCGCGCGAGATCTACTCCGAGGTGTCCATGGCGGACTTGCCGGGCACGATCGAACGCATGCTCAAGGGCTATATCGCGCACCGCCGAGACGGCGAAAGCTTTCACGATTTTACCGCCCGGTATCCGATCGAGACGCTGCGCGCGCTATTCGACACCGCTGACGGCATGGCGGCCTGAGTCATGAGTATCTACGTGCCGATCATTCCCGAAACCGCGCCGTTCAGTCAGGCGCAGCGCGCTTGGCTCAACGGCTGGCTAGCGGGGTATTACGCGCCGGGGGCAGAAGTCGCGGTGGCGCCTGCACCTGAGATCCTCGATCAGCCTTGGCACGACATGACGCTCGGCCTCGAGGAACGGTTAATCCTCGCCGTGGGTCGGCCATTGCAGAACCGGCTCATGGCGGCGATGGCGCAGCAGGATTGCGGCCAGTGCAGCTATCTTTGCGAGAGCTATGCAGCCGCAATCGCTGCGGGCATGGAGAAGAATCTCGCCCGTTGCGTGCCGGGCGGGCGCGAGACGGCTCGGGCACTCAAGGAGTTGATGGAGGAGCGACCGGTCGCAGGATCGGGGCCACTCCCCGGTCCAGCTGCGCCGGCGTTGGCGCCACAACCTGCAGCGCTGATCGCGCTCGCGCGCCTTGAGGCCGCAATTCCCCTGAACCGTCCTGGCTCGCAGAAGGACACGCGTCAGGTGGTGCTGGACCTTGCCGGCACGGGGCTCGGCTATGAGGTGGGTGACGCTCTGGGCGTGCAGCCCGAGAATTGCCCTGAGACGGTTGCCGGTATCATTGAGTGTTTGGGCGCCAAGTCCGAGGACGAGGTTGACTGTCCCGACGGCGGTCGGCGGACGCTCGCCGAGTCGCTTCTCAAATTCTGCGACATCGGCCTGGTGTCCGACGCCGCGGTCGAAGTCCTTGCCACGCGCGCGCCAGAGGCCAATGAGTCGCAGCGCCTTCAAGCGGTCGCCGAAGGCTATCCCGGCGCCAGCCCGGTGGATGCCGATCTCCTGGAACTGCTGTTGACCTTTCCCTCGGCGCGGCCGCCGGTGCAGGAGCTCGTTTCGGCGCTATCGCCGCTTCAGCCGCGGCTCTATTCGATCTCTTCCTCGGCGAAGGAGGTGGCAACATCGGTACATCTTACCGTTGCCACCGTGCGCTACGACGTTCGCGGCCGCCCGCGCAAGGGCGTCGCCTCAAGCTACCTCACCGAGCGCGTCGAAAGTGGTGGGAGCGTGCCGGTGTTCGTCCGAAAAGCGCTCGATTTCCGGTTGCCCGGAGACGACGACGCGCCGATCATCATGATCGGGCCGGGTACCGGGATTGCGCCGTTTCGTGCGTTTCTTCAGGAACGCCGCGCCCGCGGAGCGCGGGGCCGCAACTGGCTATTCTTCGGCGATCAGCGGCGCGACTACGACTTCCTATATGGCGTTGAGCTTTCCGAATATGTGCGTGACGGGTTTCTAAACGAGCTCGATCTTGCCTTTTCCCGCGATCAGCCGCAGCGAATCTATGTGCAGCAGCGGATGCGCGAGCGTGCGCGCGAGCTCTGGGATTGGCTTGAAAATGGCGCACATCTCTTCGTGTGCGGAGCCGTCGCAATGGCGCGCGACGTTGATACCGCACTCGCCGCGATTATCGCGCGGCAGGGTGGCATGGGTTCTAGCGCGGCCAAAGCCTATCTGGCGAAGCTCGCACGCCAGAAGCGCTACGTGCGGGACGTATACTGATGGCTTTTATGGCTTTCCCGCTTTTCCTTGATTTGACCGGACGGCGTTGCGCAGTCGTCGGGATGGGTGTCGAGGCCGATCGCAAGGCCGAGCTCTTGCGGCGCGCGGGTGCCGTAGTGTCGCGGAGCACCGCTTTCGATCCTGATCTACATTGTAATGTCACCATCCTCATCGTCGTGGGTCTTTCGACAGACTTGGCGGCGAAAGCCTCAGCAGCGGCTCAAGCGCACGGTGTACTCGTCAACGTGGTCGATCAGCCATCGCTGTGTGGCTTTACGATGCCAGCGGTCGTGGAGCGCGCGCCGGTGGTGATCGCGATTTCTACATCCGGAGTAGCTCCGGTGCTCGCGAAGGCGCTGCGCATCGCACTTGACCGCGTGCTGCCGGCCCGTCTTGGCGATCTCGCGGCGCTGGTTGGTCGATTCCGAAAGCTCGTATGCCGTCGCATCGAAAATGCGAATGCGCGCTGGCAATTCTGGTGCCGCGTCTTCACAGGAGAAGTGGCACGCGAGATCGCTCTTGGACGCCCTGCGGAGCGTGCTCTGCTCGAGGAACTCGACCGCTTCGCGTATAAGACCGAGACACGCGACGCAGCCTGAGTCGCGGCAGCCACTGGCGGGTTGCGGCGCTCCCGGTCAAGGCACAGGGCGCAGGCCGATTCCGTGGCGCGTGGTCCCGCGGCTGGGCTCGTACAGGTGGCAAGCTGCCGCCATCGGCGACTAGGTGCTCAAGCGTCCGTCTTCAAGCCATGAGCCACGCCGATGTTGGTCAACGACCCGACTTGGGCAGAATGGAACTCGTACGGCTGAAGCATTTAGCCGATAACGGACCGACTGCTTCTCGGCAGCCGAAGAGTGGGAGCAGACATTCAATTCGCTACAGGCGTCATCTAAGTTTGACCCAGAGCCCCGTGACCCGCGCTTATGTTGGCCGGGTTTCACCCGACCAAACCGGTCTCTTGAGCTAGATCAACGCTCTTCAGGCCGTTCTGCTATTGATTCTTATTCTTGATTTACCGAAGGACCGTTATGGGCGCGGGATCGATACGGCGCGATCGCGACAGATTTCCGGGGCGGGTCGTCGCCGTTCGTGGTTCCGTCGTCGACATTCGCTTTGCGCCCGGTGAACTGCCGGCGATCGATGACGCGGTCGAAATCGAGCAAGATCAAGGCCGCATGCTTGTCGCGGAGGTCCAACAGCACGTTGATCTAACCACCGTACGGGCGGTTGCGCTCGAAAGCACGGCGGGACTGCGTCGTGGCGCGACGGCACTTGCATTGGCGGCCCCTATTCGCGTCCCGGTTGGCGAGGCTGTGCTCGGGCGGCTTTTGACGGCTATTGGAGAACCCGCCGACGGCTTGCCCCCTTTTCCAGAAGACATTCGCCGGCAGCCGATCCATGCACCGGCTCCACAGCTCCGGAGCCAGGCCGGTAGCCTCGAGATCTTCCGAACCGGCATTAAGGTCATCGATCTCTTGGCGCCCCTTGTGAAGGGCGGAAAAGCCGCAATGTTCGGCGGCGCCGGGGTCGGAAAGACGGTCCTGATCATGGAACTGATCCGGACTACGGTTGAGGTCCATTCAGGAATTTCCGTCTTCGCCGGAATTGGCGAGCGCTCGCGCGAGGGGCATGAGCTTCTATTGGAGCTGAAGACGTCGGGTGTACTTAAGCAGACCGCGCCTGTGTTCGGACAGATGAACGAGCCTCCGGGTGCACGCTGGCGGACGGGTCTTACCGCGCTGACCATCGCCGAATATTTCCGCGACAATGCGCATGAAAACGTCCTGCTTCTGATCGACAATGTCTATCGGCTGGTACAGGCCGGGAGCGAAGTGTCGGGCCTCCTCGGTCGGCTGCCATCGCGCGTGGGCTACCAGCCGACCTTGGCCAACGAGATCGCCGAGCTTGAGGAGCGAATCGGCACAGCAGGCGGTGCCGCAATCACGTCGATCCAGGCCGTGTACGTGCCCGCGGACGATTTCACTGACCCCGCCGTCGCGGAGATTTTCAGCCACCTCGACTCTTCCATTGTGCTGTCGCGCGCGATGGCGAGCGAAGGCATGTATCCGGCAGTCGACCCGCTGGCCTCAACGTCGAGCCTCCTCGATCCGCGCCGGGTGGGCGAGGCCCACTACCGGACGGCGCAAGAGGTTCGGAAAGCGATCGCCCACTATCGCGAGCTCCAGGAGATTATCGCACTTCTGGGCATTGAGGAGCTGAGCGCCGCAGACCGGACGGCGGTCAAACGCTCCCGGCGCCTGATGCGCTTTCTCACCCAGCCCTTCATGGTCACCGAGGCCTTCACCGGCAAAGCGGGACGCTCCGTGGAATTGGCGGCGACACTCGCTGGCTGTCAGGCGATCCTCGACGGCGAGACGGATGATTGGGCGGAAAGCTCGCTCTATATGATCGGTGACCTCGCTGAAGCGCGTGAGCGCGAGCAACAGGCCAAGGCGGCCCCGTGAGGCTCACCGTTACGACCCCACTCGCCATCGTCGTCGAAACCGACGACGTGGTCCATCTGCGGGCCGAGGATGCGACCGGCTCCTTCGGCATCCTGCCGGGGCATGCGGATTTTCTTACTGCCCTCACACTCTCGGTCATGAGTTGGCGCGATGGACACGGCAAGGAGCATCACGTCGCAGTTCGGGCCGGCATGCTTCGGGTCCACGGTGGGGATACGATCGCTGTCGCAACACGCGAGGCGGTGCCTGGCGAAGATCTTCGGCAACTGGAAGCGGATGTCATCCGCCGCTTCCGCGAGGGCATCGCCGAAGAAGCCGCAGCGCGGACAGACGCGCAGCGTCTCTATCTTGCGGCCATTCGGCGTATTCTAAATTACGTCCGACCCGACCGCGTACTGGCTCCGGCGGCCATGCCGAGCTCCCTCCGGTCCGAGGGGCTCGAGCAATGACACGGCCCGACAACTCGCAGCGCCTGCACGAGGCAGTTCGGACACGGCGCGAGCGCCAGGAAAGAAGTGCGCGCGAAGGCGAACGCTCGATTGGTCAGAACCTAGCGATGATCGGCGCCCTGGGCTGGACAGTCGTATTGCCGACATTGGCAGGCATCTTCCTCGGCCGTTGGCTCGACCGAGAGCTCTCGTCCGGGATCTTTTGGACGCTCGGCTTGCTCGTCGTCGGGCTTGCGGCGGGATGCGCCCTCGCGTGGAAGAGGATGCACGTCGAATGATGCCTTTCATCTCCACGGGCATTTCCATAGCTGCGTTCGCAGGAGCAGGGTTGCTCCTGGGCCTCGCGTATTTTGCCACCTTGTGGCGCACCGTGGCTCTTTTGGTCGACGGATCATCGTGGCTCGCTCCCGCCGCTCTCACCTTAGGCAGGATGGGCGGTCTCGCGCTGTTTCTCGGGATTTCGGTCCGGCTCGGCGCCCTCGATCTGATCGCCGCCTTTATCGGCGTCGTCGTCGCGCGGCTCGTCGCCCTGCATGTCGTACGGAGGGCCGCCTGAATGGAGACTTCACCACTGACGAGCGTTGTCCTGTTCCATGTCGGGCCGATCGCGGTCACGCGGCCGGTGGTCACCACGTGGGTCCTTATGCTGATCCTTATTGCCGGATCATCGCTGGTGACCCGCCACCTGGGCTTGCGACCGACCCGGCGTCAGGCGGTGGTTGAGCTGATCGTCACCGGGCTGATGCAGCAGATTGGCGAGGTAATCCGCAAGGATGCGCGGCCCTTCCTTCCGCTGCTCGGAACGCTGTTCCTTTTTCTGGTGGTTGCCAATCTGTCGGGCGTGCTTCCGGGCGTTGAAGCGCCAACCAGTAAGATCGAGACCCCGGCGGCGCTTGCACTCATTGTCTTCGCGTCCGTGCATTACTTCGGCGTGCGCGCTCACGGGGCGATCGGCTACCTGGCGAGCTTCGCCAAGCCAAAGCTCGTCATGCTGCCGCTCAACGTGATCTCCGAGATCACCCGCACCTTCTCGCTCATGGTCCGCCTCTTCGGCAACGTCATGAGCGGCGAATTCATCATTGCTCTCGTCGTGGCGCTCGCCGGCCTGTTCGTGCCCGTCCCGCTGATGGTGCTCGAGGTGCTGGTCGGCCTCGTGCAGGCCTACATTTTCACAGTGCTGGCAACCGTCTTCATCGGCGCCGCTGTCGGCAGCGTCGAACGCGGCTAGGAACCCAGGAGACTCCATGGACATCAAACTCATCAGCATCATCGGCGCGGCAATTGCGGTGTCGATCGGCTCGATCGGCCCCGCTCTGGCTGAGGGCCGATCGATCGCGGCCGCCATGGATGCCATCGCGCGCCAGCCGGAGGCCAGCGGCACGATCTCGCGCACTCTCTTCGTTGGCCTCGCGATGATCGAGACCATGGCGATCTACTGCCTGGTCGTGGCGCTCCTTCTTCTGTTCGCCAATCCCTACGCTGCCGGCTGAGATGAACTTCGACTGGTCCACGCTCGCGCTTCAGACGGTCAATTTCGCCGTCCTGGCTTGGTTGCTTCACCGCTTCCTTTACAAGCCGGTGTTACGCCTGATTGATGCTCGCCGGGCCGATGTCGAGCGGCAATATGCAGACGTCGTGGCAACCAACGCCAAGGCTAATGTCGAACTCCAGCGCATCGAGACTGAGAGGGCCGGCTTGGCGACCGAGCGCGAAAAAGCGTTGAAGGAGGTGGCGGCTCAAGCGGAGCGGTTTGCCGAAGAGCGGCGCGCCAAGGCGCAGCAGGAAGCGAATGCTCTCCTCGACGGGGCACGCCAGACCATCGCCGACGAGCGTGCTCAGGCGCGCTCCGAGACGCGCAACGCGGCGCTGGATCTCGGCATCGAAATTGCTCGGCGTCTACTTTCCGAAGTCCCCACGGAGCTGCGTGCCGAAGCCTGGTTGGAACATATCGAGCGGCACATCGCCGCCCTCAGCCCCGCGGAGCGCGACGAGCTCAGAAACAGCTCAGCATCTGGGGCCGGGCTTCACGTGGTCACCGCCGCAAGGCTGCCGGATCAAACTAAGGAGGAATGGTGCAAACGGCTTCACAAGGCGCTGGGAGACGATGTCATGGCGACGTTTGATGTCGATCCAGCGTTAGTCGCCGGCGCCGAGCTGCATTTCCCGACCGCGGTCCTGCGCTTTTCCTGGCAAAGCGCTGTGGCCGACATGCGCGCGGAGATCAACGCCGATGACAACCCTCGATGACGAACTGCGGCAATGGGTTGGCCGCAGCCAGGACCGCATACGAACGCTAACCCTAAAACCGCAACTGGAGCACATCGGCCGCGTTATCCAGGCGGGAGACGGGGTCGCCACCGTTGCCGGCCTGCCCGATACCCGGCTGGACGAGTTGCTGACATTCGAAGGTGGTGTGCGTGGACTCGCGGTCGACTTGCGCGAAGACGCGATCGGTTGCGTGATTCTCGGCGAAGCGGCGCAGATCGCAGCGGGGAGCTTGGTGCGCGGTACCGGCGAGGTAGCGCGGGTTCCGGTGGGAGAGGCGCTTCTCGGCCGGATCGTGGACGGTCTCGGCTCGCCCCTTGATGGCGGCAAGTCGCCTGCCGCCGAGATGCTGGCACCGGTCGAGCAGCCCGCGCCTGCAATTGTCGACCGCGCGCTTATCACACGGCCCCTTGCGACAGGCCTGATGGTTGTCGACGCAATGATCCCGCTTGGCCGCGGTCAGCGCGAGCTGATCATCGGCGACCGGGGAACTGGCAAGACCGCCGTCGCTGTCGACGCCATGATCAACCAGCGTTCGAGCGACGTCATCTGCGTTTATGCGGCGATCGGCCAAAAGGCGTCGTCCGTGGTGCAAGTGGTCGAAGCGATTCGGCGGTACGGCGCGCCGGATCGTTGCCTCTTCGTCGTCGGAGAGGCGAGCGCGGCACCCGGTCTGCAATGGATCGTGCCTTATACCGCCTGCACTATGGCGGAGTACTTCATGGGCAAAGGACGCGACGTTCTGCTGGTCATCGACGATTTGAGCAAGCACGCCGCCGCCTACCGTCAGCTCTCTTTGTTGCTGCGTCGGCCGCCCGGCCGCGAGGCCTATCCGGGCGACATCTTCTACATTCACTCGCGGCTATTGGAGCGCGCGGCCAAGCTCTCGCCCGAGCGCGGCGGCGGCTCGCTGACGGCACTCGCGGTCGCCGAAACGCAAGCCGGCAACATCAGCGCCTATATCCCGACCAATCTCATCTCGATCACCGACGGGCAGATCTATCTCGATCCGCGCCTGTTCTACGAGGACCAGAAGCCGGCGGTCGACGTCGGCCTTAGCGTCTCCCGGGTGGGAGGCAAGACGCAAGCGCCCGCGCTTAAGGCCGTCGCGGAAAGCTTGCGGTTGGAATATGCGCAGTTTCTGGAGCTCGAGGTCTTCACCCGGTTCGGCACCATGGTCGATGAGCGGACACGGAAGACCATCGAACACGGTCGTCGCATCCGGGCCGTGCTTGCCCAGCACCAATTCGCGCCGCTCAGCCTAGGTGAGCAAGTGGCGCTCCTGTTCGCGGTCAGCGAAGGGCTCCTCGAGCCCCTACCGCTCGCTCAAATTGATCCTTTTCGCGAACAGCTGCGCGAATGGCTTGCCGAGCACTGCCCGGACGTTGCGGCCCTGACCGACACGGCGGAGCCGCTAGCGGAAGATCTGCGCGCTCGCCTCAAAGAAAGTCTTCGGGCGCTTGCGCGTTCGCTCGCCGATGCGGAGCGTACGCCCTCGGAGCGGCCGCGGTGACGCGTCTAGCCGAGATTGAGGCTCATATCGGGAGCATGGCCGAGCTGCTCGACGTCGTCAGCGCGATGCGTTCTCTTGCCGGCATGCGCCGGCAGGAAGCCCACCACGCATTGGCGGGCGTGCGGCGCTACGCCGACGTCATGGCGGCGGCGATCAGCGATGCACTTCTCCTGGCGCCGGGCGATCCAGAGCACCTCGCGTCAGGGCCGGCGCAGCGGGCGCTCGTCCTATTTCTGGCGGAGCACGGCTTCGTCGGCGGCTTCAACGAGCGCCTGATCGATGTGGCCCGACAAAATCTGAAGCGGCGGGATGTCTTACTCATTGTTGGAAGTCGTGGGGTCGCCCAGGCCGTCGAGCGCGGGCTTAAACCCAACTGGACCTCACCAGCGCCGACACGTACCCCGGCGGCGATCGACACAATTCGTCGTGTCACGGCCGAGCTCTATCGGCGCATCGCCCGTGGCGAGATCGGCAGAATCGAGATGATCTATGCCGCCGCACAACAGACGGGCATGCCAAAGATCGAATGGCGGCCAATATTGCCGGTTGATCCCAGGCCGGCGCGCACCGGCACCGCACGGCAAAAGCCGCTGCACAATCTTAAGCCGGCGGTACTCGTCGAAACTCTCATTTCGGAATACGTATTTGCGTTGCTGACCGAAGCGGCGGTTGAATCGATCGCAACCGAAAACGCGGCCCGGTTTTCGACAATGGAGTCGGCCCACGACAATGTAGGCAAGAAGCTTGACGAACTCCGGCAAAGCGCTCGCGAGGCCCGCCAATCCGAAACTACATCCGAGTTGTTGGACCTTGTCACGGGAGCCGAGGCCCAGACTCAGGCTTAAGAGCAATTGAACCGAGTGGGATCGCGCCGTCTTCGCCCACAGCATGTCCAGGTTGGCCTTTGCCGATGCACGAATGTCCTGGACGCTATGTCCGCTTGTGGGAGGATAACAACATAGCCTCAGCGACTGAGATGGACGCAAAGCTGGAGGCGAGCAGCGGAATTCGTGACCTTAGAGGCTGCAAGTAACCCTGGTTGCGCTCCTTCACAACCAACCCATCCGGTCCGCATCTCCGTTCGAGAAAGTTGGTTGCAGGCCCCCGCAGCCACGTCAATTTGCTCAAGCCCGTCGCTATCTGCGACGGGCTCTTCCTACTCGCCGCGAGCCGCAGCATGCCGGCGAACGCCCCCTTCAGGTCGATGCGCAGTGCTCCGTCTTCGGGCGTCAGTTTGATTTCGTCTAGGAGATCCAGAAGAATTTCAGTGGCCGCTACACGCGTCTCCTGCTGCAGCAACGCGTTATGCAGGTCGGTGACCTTGCGACGGTAGACATCAGCAAGCCGCGGGCGGACGAGCAGCAGGCGATCGTCGTGTGACCCGGAAAGCAGTGCGTCTATTTCATCTTGCCGCGCCTCTAGCCTCGATAGCTCGTCCTTCAGAGTACGGGCTGCTACGCCCTCCGTAATCGCGTGAACAAGCTTGCGCAACCGGCGCGCCAGGGCTGCGCGCTCCTCCTCGAGCGCATGGCGCTTCGCTTGCTCACCCGCCCTAAGGCGATTGATCTCACGGTGAAACTCGTCTGATCGGCACAGCTACCGGAGCATTCTCCGGTCTAACGAAGACCTCGCGCGATACGTAAAGTCGCCCCCCGAGCGGATCGAGAACGGCTCGATGGTGGACCACATCGGCACGTCCTGCCCATAATGCGGCTTGGCACGCACTTCGCGGACGCTCTTGCAAAGGCGGCGCAACGCCGCGGAAAATCAATGGGATGAAGCGATGACACGTATGAAAGGCGCTGACCTAATCACGGAACATCTGATCAGAAATAAAATTCCATATGTCTTCGGCATTTGCGGACACGGCAATGTCGGCATGCTTGATTCGCTGCACGCGGCGCGTGAGAAGATCAAACTCGTATCGCCGCGCCATGAGCAGGTTGCCGGACATATGGCGGATGCCTATTTCCGTATCCGACACCAAGCCGTTGCGACCCTGACGTCGTGCGGTCCCGGTTCGGCCAACATCGTCATGCCGCTCGCTGTCGCGCTGTCGGATTCCTCGGCGCTGCTGGCCATTACCGCGAACGTGCCGACCCAGCAATTCAACCGAAGCCCGTTTCAAGAGATCAATCGTCACTACCAGGCGGATTTCGTCAACGTGATCCGTCCGGTCGTCAAGCGAAGCTTCCAGCCGACACGTGTCGATATGCTGCCGCTCGCATTGCGCCAAGCGACGACCGCGATGCTGGCGGGCCGCCCGGGTCCCGTGAACATCGATATTCCTTTCAACGTGTTCCAAGAGGAAGACGAGGTCGACGCGCCGCCGCCATCGCCACCGCATGGCGCACAAAGAAGTGGCGCCTCGCCCGAGGAAATTTCCGCGGCCTGCGACTTGATCGTCAACGCCGAGCGCCCCGCATTGTTCGTCGGTCATGGCGTCACGCTCGCAGAAGCCAGCATCGAGCTGCAAGCGTTGGTGCGCAAGCTCGCCATTCCGGTAATCTCTTCTCCGAACGGCTTCGGCTGTATCGACATGACCGATCCGCTCTCGCTTGGTTTCATCGGCCGCAACGGTGCGTTCCCGGCCAATCAAGCGGGCCGTCATGCCGACGTGGTTATTGCCCTTGGCGCCCGCTTCGACGACCGATCCGCTTCTTCCTGGTTGCCCGGGTATTCGTGGAACTTCCCGCACACGAAGCTGATCCACGTCGACGTCGATCCGGAGGAACTCGGCCGCAACTATCCCCCGGACATCGGAATCATCGCCGATGCGCGGACCTTCTTGCGACAGCTTCTGACGGAGGTTGACCGGCGCAATCCGCCGCGCAGCGGAGCCTTGAAGGCTTGGCACGCGGCAATCAAGGAATGGCAGAAGGCGTGGGAAGCCTTCACCCGTCCAAATTTCGAGATCCACACGACGCCGATCCGGCCCGAGCGTGTTGTCGCCGACTGCCAGGCCGTGCTGCCGGACGACGCGATCCTCGCATGCGATGTGGGGGTCAATCACAATTGGTACATGCAATTCTGGAAGGCGCGCCATCCGCAGACGATGCTCAACTCGTGGGGTTTTTCCGGCATGGGGTTCGGCACGGCCGGTGCGCTCGGCGCCAAGCTCGCCGCGCCCGATCGGCCGGTGGTCGCGATCGCAGGCGACGGCTGCTTCACCATGGTGCCGCACGTGCTGTGCACTGCGGTCGAGTACGACATACCGGTCGTATGGGTGATCTGGAACAACTTCGCCTGGGCCTCAATTCGTGACATCCAGTACGGCATGTTCGGCGGGCGCGAACTGGGCACCGCATTTTACCAAGGCGCCAACCGGAAACCCTACAACCCGGATTTCGCGGCCTGGGCGCGGGCAGCCGGCGTCGAAGGTAGGACGGTGACCAGATCGCAGGATTTCAAGGGCGCGCTCGAGCATGCGGTAAAATCGAACAAGCCGTTCGTGCTCGATGTGCATGTCGATGCCGAGGTTCGCCCGCCAGCGACCGGCGCGTGGCAGCTGCCGCCGACGCCGTATAACGAGCCAGTGTTCGGGGAGCGGTGGCTACCAGGCGAGCCGACACCCACGAAATAGCCGCATGACGGCGGAGGAAGTGGCCGTATTGGCTGAATGCAGAACCGGACGGCCGTAGGTTAAAAAAGCCTTCCTCCGGCGTCTGGCCGGACACTCCTCGTGCGCCACGCCGTGAGCCATGCGCAAGCCCAGGGCCGCACACCCGCCCCGTTATTAGAGCGGCGCGCCGCCCGGCTTTGTAAGCCACATGAAGGCCTTCTTCGTGGCGTCGTACCGCACGACGATCGCGCTCTCGGGACCAAGCCCGCGCTCCGGGTTCGCCTTGAAATCGTAAATCCCGTTGATCCCGGCGAAATCGGTAAGGTTGGCGATGTAGTTCCGGATCTGTGCGGCGGTGGCGTCAGGGCCCAACGTCTTGAGCGCGCCGATCACGATGAGGCCCGCGTCCCAGCAGGTTGCGACGATATTGTCGGCCTTGAGCCCGTGCTTCGCGAGTGCAGCGTACATCGTATGCTGCGCCGCTTCGACCCTCGAGTCGAGCTTCCACACCCCCTCGTGCTCGGGAAATACGTCCGAGGCCATCACCAATCCCTTGGGCAGGAAGGATGACCATTGCTCCATTTGCGCGAAGACCTCATTGCCGCTGGTCGGGGCGACATCGATGTCGAGTCCGGCCTGGATCATACCCTTGAAGACGGTCGCGGCCGGGGATCCGGTAACGCCCGCAATCATGGCCTGTGCGCCCGAGGCCTTGATGCGCTCGATCTGCGCCGCGACGCTGATATCGGTCGGATTGAAATGCTCGCGCGCGACGAGCTTCACGTCCTTGTTCTCGGGCCGGGCCAGAACCTCGTCGACCGTGCGATCGATGTCCTGGCCGGTCGCATCGGTATTGTCGAGCGTGGCGATTTTGGTCCACCCCTTCAGCCGGTAATAGCGGATGACCGTCCCCGTTTGATCGAGCCCCGCGGCGCCGGACGAAAAGACGAAGCCGCCAGGTTTTGGATGAATGGCGGGCGACAGGCAATAATCGACTGGGCCATTCTCTACGAGCGGCTGGATCGCCCGGCACATCGCCACGAGGCTAGATCCAATGATGACGGCGGGCTTGTCGGCGAGTACCTCGCTCGCGAGCTGCACCGCCACCTGCGGACTCGACTGATCGTCGTGATAGGTGAAGTGCAGCGGTCTTCCCTTGATCCCGCCCGCGTCGTTCACCGTCTCGGCAAGGATATCGAGGCTGGCCCGATGGCCTTGGCCGAGGAAGGCCCCGCCTCCGGTCAGCGGCAAAATGACAGGCACGTCGTAGGGCTCCGCCGCCGACGCGGTCGTGGCGGCACCGGTTGCAAGAGCAAAACCAAGCGCGAACGAGGTGAATTTGCTTTTCATTGTGGTTTGCTCCCGGTTGACATCACGTGCTGGATTGAATCGTTCGAGTAAGGTCGCGAATCCCGCGTCGTTCGTTCCTTATGCCGCGGGTATCTCGATCTCCGGGACGGCCGGCACCTTGTCCCAGTCGCTGACTGGATCAAATCCCGAAAGAAACTCTACGTGACCCATGGTGCTGCCCCGACCCGACGCGATCAGGGCCTTTTGCTGCACGGCATCGCGCAGGTGCTTGAAACGCGCGTTCGCAAGCGAGATGCGCTGCACCGCGTGGACGCGCGGGATGCGAACGCGGCGGAAATTGGCGCAGGCTTCCTCCACGTCGCCGCGGCAGGCCGACATCCAGCGTGCCAGGATGTAAGCATCCTCGAACGCCTGGCACGCGCCCTGTCCCGCGTTTGGCAGCATCGCGTGCGCGGCATCGCCGACGAGCTGGATGCGGCCACGGCCCCAATTCTCCGTGAGCGGCCGCGTAAATAGGCCCCATTTCGAGCATTCGGTGACAATGCTCAAAATCTTCTCGAGCCGCGGCTCGGGGTTGGGGAAGGAACGCCGCATCTCGTCGGGATCGCCGCGGGTAGACCAGCCTTCGTCCACCCATTTGTCGGTGTCCTCTTGCGTGACGACGTTCACGAGCTCCTTGCTGCGAATATAATAGGCGATGAAGTGGCACCCGGGTCCGACCCATTGCACGTGTCCGGTGGGCTCGAGACATTCGGGCGGCACGTCGCTGCCCTTCAGGAGCGCGCGCCACACCATTTGCCCTGTATAGGTCGGATCATCGTCACCATAGAGCGCGTGGCGGACCACCGAACGTACGCCGTCGGCGCCGATCAAAGCCTCAGCTTCGTGGTGCGCGCCATTGGTGAAGCCGAGCCTAACCCTGTCGCCGCGTTCCTCGATTTCGGCGATGCGGTGGCCGAGATGGATTGTCGCGGGATCGATCACGCTCGCGAGCGCGTCGATGAGGTCCGCGCGATGAAAAGTATAGTGCGGCGCGCCCCAACGCACCGCTGCCTTGCCCCAGTCTCGGAATTCCAGGAATTCGCCCGTATTCATGTTGCGCGTGTAGATGCCCGGCGACTGCCTGGCGACGGCGGCGATCACTTCGCCAAGGCCGATCGCCCGCAACGCCTTGGTGGCGTTGGGACTGGTACCCACCGCGGCACCAATCTCGCCCAGCTGCGGCGCGGCTTCGAAGACTTCCGTGTGGAAGCCGTGAACATTGAGCGCATGCGCCACGGCAAGGCCCGCGAGCCCGCCGCCGACGATGGTGATCGCGCGTGCCTGCGTCATCCAATCTCATTCCTTTTCGGTGCGCGTTAGAACCAGTGCGCGAAGCACAATCCTACGCCTGTGAGCGCGCTCGATCGATATCCCGCAATGTACTCAAGCCAGCCGAGATTGAGCTTGCGGATGGCACCGGCCGCACAAATCCAGTTGCGGATTTCCGAGGTCCCGCCCCGGAGCCGCGCGGGATCGAGGCCGGCAAGGAATTCGAGGTCCTTGCGTTTGAGCGCCGCGATCACGGACTGGTCGAGCTCCTCAAGCACGGTGAAGTGGCTTAGCCCACCCGAGGCCATGATGCCGATCCGCGCCGAGCCGGGGAATGTCTCAGCCAACTCGCCGATCGCGATGCCGAGATCAAGGCTCCGTGCCGGCGTCGGCTGGTTCGGCGGGTAATAAGTGTTGAGCATCACCGGCACCATCGGCACTGCTCGATCGGCGAGGTAGAGCATCTGTATCGAGTTGAAGGCATGACCCTCGCTCTGCTGCCCCGTGAGAGCCTCGATCGCCGTGATGTCGAAGCCTTTTGCGCACAGGCCCTCGACGATGTGGCGGCCCAGGGCGGCGTGGCAGGGATAGTGCGCGTCGGCGCCCTTCGGCCGGCGGTTCAGGCCGGCGCGCGCGTACCAGTCCTCGGGCGGCATCACCGGCTGTGCAGCGTTGCGGATCGTGGCGCCGTAATAGATCGCGATCGCCGGGCGGCACGCGTCGCCGAAGAGTTCGCGCTGGTCGTCGCCGATGACGATGATCGCGTCGAGGCGCGCCTCGGCGATGGCGTCCTTGAGTGCCATCTGCGCTCTCATGGTCGCGGAGAAGCGCTCCGTGATTGCAGCCTTCGCCATCAGGGTCTCGGCCTGGGGCATGGCGCGCGCGAGGAACGTTGCATAGTCCGCGCGGCGGCCGTCGGGCTCGTAAAGGGGCGCCTTCACGTCGACATGGTCGAAGCGCTCTAGCCAATGTTCGAGCCCGGCGAACTGCATCGTGCTGTGGGACGAGCCGAAGGCGGCAACGATGGGCATGGCAACCTTCCGACGATCAAGAGGGCGAGGGCGTAGGGCCGGCCGCGCGCCCTTCGGGTGGCTTTCCTACCGCCTCCTGCGACTCAATCCGGAGCGCAAGTGCCTGCCCGCGTGTTTCCCGAGCGTAAAGCATAAAGCACAAGCCGGCGAGCAGGCCGCAACAAGCGAGGAACAGGAATGCCGGGACCACCGCTCCGGCCGTGGCCTTGGGTGTGACGAAATTGCCGCCGCCGGCGATGAGGCCGAGGCACAACGGCCCCTGGATCTTGCCGATCCCGTTCAAGGCCTGCACCAATCCGAAGCCGCGCCCAGCGAGCCGCACCGGATGAGGCTCGAGCAGCTCGATTATATCGGCCATGCTTCCCCTCCGCCCTGACCGGCGCCAATGTCCCTATACGCGACCCCATAGAATCTTGCTTGCCCGGCGGGCACCTTCGGCGAGCGCATCGAATTTGGCCCAGCAAATCGATGGATGACCGACGCGGGGACCAAGGCCGCAATCGGTACCGGCGATCACATTTTCACGTCCCAGCAGATTTGCGTACCGGACGATCCGGTCGGCAACGAGATCGGGGTGCTCGATGAAATCGCTGGAATGTCCGACAACGCCCGGCACGAACGTCGTACCCGGCGGCAGCTTCACGGTCTCGAATACGCGCCATTCGTGTTCATGGCAGGGGTTGGAGCACTCGATCGAATAACTGCCCGCCGTCACACGGAATATAATATCGATGATGTCCTGCAGAGGGATGTCGTCATGGTGCGGACCATGGAAACTCCCCCAACATACATGCACCCGAATATTCTCGCGCGGCAACCCTCGAAGCGCGTGGTTGATCGCCTCGACGCGGAGCGCAACATAGTCGCGGTAGGGTCGCACCGTCATGTCCGAGTAGCAGTTCCATGCATCGAGGAGGTCGGGCGCATCGACCTGCAGGAGAAAGCCGGCGTCCACGATGGTTCGGTACTCCTCGCGCATCGTCTCGCCGATCGCAAACAGAAACTCCTCGTCGTTGCTGTAGTATCGGTTCGTCAGCCAGTGTTCGATTGCGCCGGGGCTCGCTGCGGATAGAAACCGCTCCGCCGCCGAAACGTCGGTGAGCGCGGCTTTGAAATTCGCCAAATCGCGGGCCAAGTCCTCCGCGCCGATGTAATGCAACGACGCGGTGCAGATCGGCCGCGTGGGCTGCGGAGTGTGAAGCCATGGCAACGGCCGTGCGACGAAATAATCGGCGAACCTGGTCCGGTCGCGCGAGGTGATGTCGAGGCGGCGACCTTCGGCTGCTGGCCGCATCTCGAACCCGCCGATGCGCGAGCGGGCATACTCGGTGAATGAGCTCTTCGAGAGTTCGCCATCATTGACGCTGTCGAGCCCACAACGCACTTGCCGCGCCACCGTCTCCGCGACTGCCGTCCTGAGGCCCGTTTCGAACTTCATCGGATCGACGGGTTCGCCACGCGACTTGGCAACCACCCACTCGCGCAGCTCAGTGGGCCGGGGCAGCGCTCCGGCGTGTGTCGAAAGGATGCGATCGACGCTGTGCATTAATGGAGGCCGCCACCGAATTTGCTGGCAGCGCTCCAGCTGCTTGTGTCGCGATCCCAGCGCACGATCACGGCGTCGGCCTCGGTAAGGCCGCGCTGGCTTCCGTCACGGAAGTCGTAGATGCCGATGATGCCGGGATAATCGTGGAGGTTTTCGATATAGTCATGAACCTCTTGTGCGGTCGGCGTCGGTCCCAAATGGCGGAGCGCGTCGATGACGATGGAGGCCGGATCCCAAGGCAAACCGACCTGCACGTCCATGGTAAGCCCTGCCGCTTTCAAGGCGTCGGCGAATGTATGGACGGCCTCAAGCGCCTTCTCGTTCCGCGCCATATCGACCGCGTAGCCGAACCCCGCGAAATACACCTCTTTGGGCATGAAGCCCTTATATTGCAGAAGCTGCGTCGTGATCATGTTCGCGCTCGTGGATATCACTGGCAAATCGAGCATGCCTTGGGCCGCCATTCCGCGAAGCGCGGTGGCGAACGGCGCGCCCGGTACCGAGATGATCAGTACCTGCGGATGCACCGCACTGAGTCTCGCGAGCTGCGCGCTCACGT
>Ga0335081_10001510_pt1 | contig 37059 bp, 38 predicted proteins | sample Lox_Sample_35_FD_206713 | JGI IMG/M metagenome (GOLD analysis project Ga0335081, IMG submission 206713) | Soil microbial communities from Loxahatchee National Wildlife Refuge, Florida, United States - Lox_Sample_3.5 | ecosystem: Environmental > Terrestrial > Soil > Wetlands | place: USA...
TGCGGCCGGTCGTCGAGGTCGAGCTTGATGTTCGTCGCGGCGGTCAGGTCGAAGCCGAGCTCGGAGAGGGTGGCGAGGCACACCTCGGTCGCACGCTCCTTGGTGTAGGTCGCCTCGAGCGGCGAGAGGCGGCGCATGTAGGACATGTGGTGGCTCGTCGGCTGCTCGGCCCGCTCTGGGCCGAGCAGCCGGTCGAACCAGCGGTCGCGCAGCGGCACGAACGCCACGGTCAGCCGCCCACTCGTCTCCTCGAGCACCGCCGAGAGCCCGCGCAGCGAGATCCCCTTCTCCTCCTCGTTGCGCTCGACTGGGTCGGCGATCCCCGAGAGCTCTGCCTCGAGCTCCTCCCCCGCCGTCATCAGCTCGAGCCGGTCCTGGTTGAACGAGGCGTTCACCTCGGCCTGGAGATCGCCGAGCTCCTCCCGGTCGGTGTAGGAGGGGAGCACGGCGAGCTGCGCCTGCGCCGCCCGCAGCGGCAGGTCCTCGCCGTGGAACCGCACCCGCGCGGCCAGCATCCGGTTCTCGAGCTCGTCGGACCACTCGACCAGCTCATTCGCGATCAGGCCGCCCTCGCAGGTCTTCCGCAGCCGGTAGAGATGCTCGCGCTCGTCGCCCGTCGCTTCCGCCTCGGCTGCGCGGAGCGAGTCAAGTTGCGCGCGGCTGAACAGATCGGCGTAGCGGCGAACGATCTCGGCCTGCTCGGAGGTCTCCTTCTCCCCCACCCGCACCGCACGCGATTCCTCCGAGCGCTCGAACATGTAGCGCCCGAGGCGGCTCTCGAACTCGGAGGGCGTGCGGACGGCGGCGACAGCCACAGGGCTACGCTAGCCGAGCGCGTGGCGGTGAGCCGCCGTGACGAGCTCCGCCGGGTCGAACGGCTTCGGCATCACGGCCGTCGCCCGCCCCTCGTATGTCGTCATGTCGACGGTGCCGCTTACGAGCACCACCGGGATCCCCTCGGCACGCAGCTCGTCGAGCAGCTCGTCGGACGCGCCCACGCCGAGGTGGAGGTCGAGGAAGACGAGCGACGGCCGCTCGGAGGCGACCTCGTCCCTCGCCTCGTCGAGCCCTGCCGCCTCTCTCACCTCGAAGCCTTCCAGCTCGAGGTTAACCCGGCAGACGAGCCGCAGAGCCGCGTCGTCCTCGACCAGGAGGATGGAGGCGCCGGCATCGTTCACGCCCGGCGATCGTACTCGATCGAAACCGCGCTAAGATGCCGACCGTGGCGCCCGAAACTCAGGCGGGGGAACGCTACGCGACCCAGGTCGGAGAGCTCTGGAGCGAGCTCTCGCAGACGCTTGCGCGCCTTGACTCGATCGCCGCCGAGCCTGACCTGCTCGACGAGGACGAGACGGTCGCCGCGCTCCGCGGGCTGCAGTACCGGCTCCACACGGCGGGCGAGTCGACCCTCGGACTCTCGCCGCCGGCCTCGGCCGAGACCGCTCACACCGAGCTTGCAGCGGCCCTCGCCGGCGCGCGCGACGCAACCGGGGAGGTGGCCGAGGCCGCCGACCTGCACGGGTGCCAGGGCGTCGACGCGATCCTCCACGAGTGGCGTGGTGCGCTGTTCCGCGTCCGCCTCGCCCGCCTGCGCCTGACCGGCGGGAACCCGCCGGGAGCGCCGGCCCAATCGCAGCGACCGAGGCTCGCCGCCCCGGTCGCCGCTTCCGCGCTCACGATCGGCGGCACGGCGGCATTCGCGATCGGCGCGACCGCAGGGCCGTGGCCCCTGTGGGTGATCGGGATGCTCGCAGTCTGCGTCTCGCTGCTGCTCTACCGGCCTTGATCCGCAGCCGCTCGTAGCCGCGACAGCGACTCGTCGCGCCCGAGCAGCTCGAGGCTCTCGAACAGCCCGGGAGAGACGTCCGTCCCCGTCACCGCAAGCCTCACCGGGGCGAACGCCTCGCGTGGCTTCAGCCCCTCCGTTTCAGCGAAGCCGCGTAGGGCCGCCTCGATGGCAGCCGCCACCCACGGGTCGACCGCGCCGAGCACCTCGGCCGCGGCCGCGCAGATGCGGGGATCGGCGCCGACCGAGCTCACGGGCTCGAAGAGGAAGCGGACGCGGTCGGGGTACTCGGAGAGCTTCTCGAGCTTCGGCTGCACGAGCGGAACGGTCTCGCGGACCCGCTCCGCGGGCCAGTCGATCCTCTGCTCGCCGAGCCAATCCAACAGCCGCTTCGCGTAGTCGTCCGCCGGGAGCTCGCGCAGGTAGACGCCGTTCATCCAGTCGAGCTTCTTGTAGTCGAAGGTGGCCGGACTGGGCCCGACGCGGTCGAGCGAGAACCGCTCGATCAGCTCGTGCGGCCGCATCACGGTCGTCCTGTCGTCGTAGCTCCACCCGAGCAGCGCCAGGAAGTTCATCAGGGCTTCGGGTAGATAGCCGTCTTCGCGGAAGGCGTCGATCGACACCGCGCCGTGGCGCTTGGAGAGCTTGCGTCCGTCGTCGCCGTTCACGTCCGGGGCGTGGGCGTACACGGGAAGCCCGGCGCGGAGCGCCGTCAGGATGTTGATCTGCGTCGGGGTGTTCGAGATGTGATCGTTCCCGCGGATCACGTGGGTGATGCCGTCGAGCATGTCCTCAACCGGTGAGGCGAAGTTGTAGGTCGCCCGGCCGTCGGAGCGGACGATCACGAGATCGGCGAGGTTCTCGTTCGCGAACTCGATTCGGCCGCGGATCGCGTCGTCCCAGCCCACCGTGCCTTCGTCGGGCATCCGGAACCTGATCGCTCCTTCATCGAGGTAGGCCGTGCCCTCGTCGACCAGCTGCTCGGCGTAGGCGCGCACCTCGTCCATCCGGTCGAGCTGGAAGGTGACCGGGCCGTCCCAATCGATGCCGAGCCAACGCAGCGAGCTCTGGATCTGCTGCGTCGCCTCGGCGACCTCGCGGCTCGTGTCGGTGTTCTCGATCCGGAGGCGGCATTCGCCGCCCTGCTGCCGTGCGAACAGCCAGTTGAACAGAAACGTCCGCACACCTCCGATATGCAGGAATCCCGTCGGGCTCGGCGCCATGCGGACGCGAACGGTCATCCCCGGATCTTAGGATCAACCGTGTTGACGCAAACCGCCTCTCGTGGATGGCAGACGCTCGGGGCCGGTGCCGCGTACCTCGCCGTCTCATCTGCCTATTTCGCGATTCCGGTGCTGCCACGGTTCGGCTCGGACGAGGTCGGGCTCGGCGGCGACCCGCAGATCTTCGTCTGGTACCTCGAATGGTGGCCGCACGCGATCCTGCACGGCCACAACCCGTTCGTCACCCACGCGATCTGGGCGCCGAGCGGAAACAACCTCGCCTGGTCGACCTCGGTTCCCGGGCTCGCGCTGCTGCTCGCGCCGGTGACCCTCGCCACAGGCCCGGTGGCCGCCTACAACGTCGCGGCAGTCGTCCTGCCGGCGTTCGCAGCGACGACGGCGTTCCTGCTCTGCCTGCACCTGACGCGATCGTTCTGGCCGTCACTCGCGGGCGGGTACGTGTTCGGCTTCTCGAGCTACATGCTCGGGCACGAGCTGGGACATCTGCACCTGACCTCCGTCTTCCTCGTTCCGCTCGCGGCGCTCTTCCTGCTCCAGTTCCTCGAGGGGCGAATCGGGAGGCGCGGCCTGGCGGTGCGCTTCATCCCCCTGCTCGTGCTCCAGCTCTCCTTCAGCACGGAGGTCTTCTTCACCCTGACGCTCGCTCTGGCGGCCGGGCTCGCGATCGGCGCGTGGACCGTTCCGGGCGCCCGGCGGGCGCTCCTCTCGGCACTCGTCCCCCTCGCCGGCGCCTATGCGGCGTGCGCCGTGGTCGCAGGGCCGCTCCTCTACTACGCTCTCACGAGCTACCAGGGCGTCGTCACCCCGACCGGCAACAACCCCGCCGACCTCGTCACCTACGCGTTTCCGACGCGCATCACGGCGATCGGCGGCAGCCTGGCCGCCCATTTCGACCCCCACATCCCGTTCGTCTCGGCCGAGGACGGGCAGTATCTGGGGCTGCCGCTACTGGCGATCGTCGCGCTCTTCGCAGTCTCGCGCTTCCGACGCCCGGGCAGCCGGTTTCTCGTCGTCTCGCTGGTCGTGGCCGGAATTGCCACACTCGGCTCACCGCTCGTCGTCCGCGGGCACCATCTGTTTCCGCTTCCGTGGGCTGCGATCCGCTGGCTGCCGCTCGTCGACAACGTGATCCCAAAGCGGCTCGCACTTTTCGTATCCCTGGTCGGGGCGATGATCGTCGCGCTCTGGGCGGCCTCGCCGTCGGTCTCACGGTGGCTGCGCATCGTGCTCACAGCCCTCGCGGTTGCGGCGCTCTTCCCCCACCTCGGGCTCGGCTACTGGCACGAGCGCCCCTTGCGGCCGGCCTTCTTCGCCGACCGTCTCTACCGCCGCTGTCTGCGGCCGGACGAAAGGGTGCTGGCCTTCCCCGTCGACAACGACCCGCTCCTCTGGCAGGCAGAGAGCGGGTTCGCGTTCAACCTGGCGAACGTCGGGCTCAGCGACGCCGTCCCAGAGAAGTTGCCCCAGCGCAGGACCATCCTCGCGCACTTCTCGAACGACGTGCCGCCGGACGGCGGCTCGGCGCTCGTCTCGGCCGCGCGGCGCGCGGGTGTCGCCGCCATCCTCGTCGACCCCCGGGCGGGAGCGAAATGGCTACCGCTGCTCGCCCCGCAGCTGCACGGGCGGCGTGTCGGCGGCCTCGAGGTGTACCGCGTCACGCCCGGACCTCCGACGTGTTCCAATGCGTAGGCGATGGAGTTCGGCGGCCATATGTCCTCCGCAGGCGGGCTCTACACCGCAATCGACCGGATCGAGGCGATCGGGGGCGACTGCGTCCAGGTGTTCACCCAGAGCCCGCGCATGTGGAAGCCGACCGTTCACACGCCCGAAGCGATCGAGCGCTTCAAAGCGCGCCGCGCCGAGGCGGGGATCGGCGGCGTCGTCTGCCACGCGCTCTACCTCGTGAACCTCGCCGCACCCGACGACGAGATCTACCGCAAGTCGGTCATCGCGATGCGCGCGACCCTCGAGGCTGCGACGGCGATCGAGGCGGACGCGGTCATCTTCCATGTCGGCTCGCACCTCGGCGCCGGGTTCGAGGCGTCCCTCGAACGGGTGACGGCGGCGCTCCGCGACGTGCTCGACGGCTACGGGGGCGACACCTGGCTCGCCATGGAGAACTCGGCCGGCCCCGGCGGGACCATCGGTCGCTCGATCGGCGAGCTCGCGATACTGGTCGACGCACTCGACCGCCATCCGCGCCTCGGGATCTGCCTCGACTCCTGCCACCTGTTCGCATCCGGCTACGACGTCCGGGACCCGGCGGCGGTGGCCGAGCTGGTGGCCGAGGTCGACGAGTCGATCGGGCTCGACCGCCTCCGCGCGCTGCACGTCAACGACAGCGCAACGCCGCTCGGCTCGAACCGCGACCGCCATGCGAACATCCTCGAAGGCGAGATCGGTGAGGGGCTCGGCGCGTTCCTTGCGGACCCGGCCTTCCAGGACCTCGGCTCCTACATGGAGGTCCCGGGCCGGGGCGACGGCCCGGACAGGAAAGAGCTGAAGAAGCTCCGCGCGCTCCACGCCCGCTGGACCGCAAGCCGGGGTCAGACTTCAGTCTGACCCCGAATGGAAAGCGCCGCCTTGTGACCGTGCGACCCTGAGAGGCGTATGGAGCGTGTGACGAGCTTCGCCCAGGCCGCCGAGAGCCACCTCGACGATGTCTACGGCTACCTCGCCTGGTTCACCGGCGACCGGTTCCTCGCAGAGGACCTCGCCGCTGAGACGTTCGAGCGCGCGCTCCGGCTCTGGCATCGCTTCGATCCGAAGCGCGGTTCGGCACGCACCTGGCTGTGTCAGGTCGCGCGGACGACCGCGCTCGACCACTTCCGCTCCGAGAAGCGACGGCAGCGACGCGAGCAGCTCGCGGCGGCGCCGGAGCGGTTCGAGGAGCGACCGCTCGAGGGGCTCTCACCCGAGCTCGAAGCGGCCCTGCGGAGGCTCACGGCCGGTGAGCGCGAGGTGATCGCGCTCCGCATTGTGCTCGACTTCGACGCACGCTCTGCGGCCGGGATGCTCGGCATCTCACCCACCAACTGCACGACGCGCCTGAACCGCGCGCTCGCCAAGCTCGAGGAGGCGCTCGATGTCGCGGCCTGATCTCCTGACCCAGCTCCGCGAGACCCGGCCCATGGCGCCAGCAGAACTTCGCGAGCACATCCGCCGCATCGCCGCGGACGCCACGCCGCCGACGGGGCGGCGCCTGACCTGGCGCCGAGCGCTCTTCGTGGCGATCCCGGCCGCGGCCGTGGTCGCAGGAGTCGCCGTCCTGGGCTCGCAGCGGAGCCATCCGACCTACAACGCCGTGCCGACCCACACACAGCCGCCCTCGAAGGCGTTCGCTCTGGCCCCCACCAGCGCCACTACAGGGACGGCGAACGCGGAGACCACCCTCCCGGCCCCGAACCCGAATCGCGTGCAGCGGATCTCCGCCTCGCTGCAGCTGCGGGTTCCGAACACCCAGGCCGTTTCCGACGACACGAAGCAGGCCGTCGCGATCGCGCGTGCGCTCGGCGGCTACGCCAGATCGCTCAACGTCGATGCCCAGGGGCGCTCGGGCTCTGCCACGATCGTCCTGCGCATTCCCAGGCAGAACGTACAGCGTGCCGTCTCTCGGCTCTCGGCGCTGGGGACGATCGTCGGCGAAAACGTCCAGATCCGGGACATCACCGCCCAGGTCGATGCAACCGCGCAGAGGATCACGCGGCTCGAGCAGCGGCTCACCTACTGGCGGGGCCAGCTCCAGACGATCGACGTGGAGAAGCACATCGCCTCGATCGAGGCCGCGATCGCGAGGCTCAGGCGCGGGCGGGCAAGCACGATCCAGGCCGCGAGCTACGCCACGCTCTCGCTGCAGCTGACGACGAAGCCGGCACCCGCACCGGTCCACAACGGGCACGGACCACTCCACGGGCTCGCCGTCGCCTTCCGCTGGGTCGGGATCGGCGCGGTCTACGTGCTCGCGCTCGGAGCGCCGCTGCTGATCCTGGCCGGACTCGCCTGGCTCGTCGTGCGCGCCGTGCGACGGCACCGTGAGAACGAACTGCTCAGCTCATCCTGAGCTCGGCGGGTCTTGAGCTCAGCCCGTCTTTATCTGGGCGAAGACGCGGAACGTCGGCTCCCCGACCGGCAGCTCGCCGAACTCGGGGTTGACGCAACCGGTCTCGTCGGAGCGCGAGGCGTAGGTGCTCTCGACCTCGGTCTTGCACATCGGCAGGGGCTCACGCACGGCCCGGATCGCACCGAAGCCCGCCGACCGCCGCTCCGCGGCCCGGAGCATGTCGAGATCGATCTCGACCTCGTAGACCTTCTGCATGCATCCGACGTACGTCTGGCCCCACGCCTCGTACGAGTAGACGAACGGGCAGCTCTTCTCGAGGCAGGCACCGGGATAGACGACCTTGTCGCAATGGACGTCGCAGCGGCGGCACTGCATCTCCGCGTGCGGGTGCAGTGGGAGCGATTTCGCCGCAGATTGGGCCGACATGCCAATGATTGTCGGCACCGAGCGAAGAATCTTCAAGACTTGACTTTCCCGCACCGGGCGGGTAGTCGCTGCGTAGGCTTGCCCGGTGGCGCGGAGTCTGTACAGGGCGTCCCTCGCGCTCACCCCGGTTGTCCTGCTGGCCCGCTACGCGTTCCACGCGACCGGCGCCGTCCTCTTCGTGCTCTCCGCCGCGACGCTCATCCCGCTTGCGTTCCTGATCGGCGAAGCAACCGAATCGGTTGCCGAGCACGCAGGGTCGCGCGTCGGCGGCTTCATGAACGCGAGCTTCGGGAACGCACCCGAGCTGCTGATCGCGCTGTTCGCGATCGGCGACGGCCTTCCGAACGTCGTCCGCGGCTCGCTCACGGGCTCGGTCGTCTCCACGGCGCTCGTCGTCCTGGGCGCGGCGGTCGCCTACGGCGGCGGGGGGGAAATCGACCGGCGCTCGCTCATGCTCCAGGTCACTTTGCTCATGCTCGCCGTCGGGCTGTTCCTGATCCCGTCGATCCCGGGCTGGCACGGCGACCCGGACCGGCACAGCCTCTACCTCCTGAGCCTCCCGGTCGCCGCTGCCCTACTCGTCCTCTACCTTGCTGCCACAGCCCACAACCTGCGCGGGCCGAGCGCCCCACCGCCGGAGGGCAAGGCGACTCGAAGATCGCAGAGCCTCCGGCGCGCCTTGCTGGCGCTCGGAGTTGCCACGGTGGCCACGGCCGCCATTTCGCACGTTCTCGTGCACTCGCTCGAGGCGTTCGTCGACCAGCTCGGGCTGTCGCAGTTCTTCGTGTCGGCCGTGATCGTCGCGCTCGTGGGCAACGCCGCCGAGCACGGCGGCGCGATCGTGACCGCCCGGCACGGCCACTCCGGGCTCGGAGCCGAGATCGCCGTCTCGTCCTCGACACAGGTGGCCGTGCTGGTGACACCGGTGATCGTGCTGATCTCGGGCCTCGTGGGCCACGGCCTGACGCTCTCGTTCCGGCCGGTTGAAATCGCAGCCATGGGCGGCGCGGCGGTCGCGGTCGCGGCTGTCATCAACGACGCCAGGGCCAGGCGTTGGGAGGGTTTCGCGCTGCTCGGAGGCTACGCGATCGCCGTGGCGGCGTTCTGGCTCGCCGGCGACCGCTGACTCAGGCCGGGGTTCCTTCCTGCCGGCGCGTGAACCTGTACCCGCCCCACACCATGAGCTCGCCGCTCTCGACCCGCAGCCGCTCGCCGCGCTCCCGCCCCGAGACGACCCTGTAGCCGCCGCCGGCCTGGGGCTCGAAGACAGCCGGCTTGATCCGCTTCGGCGCCCCCGGGATCGATGCAACGAGCTTTCCGTTCCGCCATGAGAAGACGAACTCCTCGCCCTCCGACCACCAGCGCCCGAGGATCGCCGCCACCTCGGGCGGAGGTGGGCTCTCCGGGCGCCAGGGTTCGAGATCGGGCGGCCAGAGCTCGAGCGTGGCCTCGGCGAGCTCGAGCACGATGTCCCTGATCGGGGCACGAGTGCCCGAATTGGTCAGGACCGCGCCGCCGGTCCTGGTCTCGCGGTTCACGTACAGCCCGGCGAGGAACCCCGGCATCGCGCCTCCGTGTCCGCCGAACACGCGTCCTCCGTGTGCCACCAGCTCGATGCCGAGCCCACGGCCAACCGTCCAGTCGTCCGGGTCCAGCATCGCCTGGGGCGACCACAGCTCGTCGGCGGTGGCCGGGTCGAGCACGCCCGCGCGGCCCTCTGCGAGCACGAGACCCCAGGCGCAGAGATCGCCGGCGGTCGACCAGAGCTGACCCATCGAGGCGACCCCGCCGAGATCGGTGTGCGGTTCGCGTAGCACCGTGCCGGCAAACTCGTCGACCAGGTAGCCGACTGCACGTGGCTCATGCTCCCGCCAGGTGGTGCGCTCCAGGCCGAGCGGGGCGAGGATCCGCCGGTCGACGTACTCCTCGTACCTCTCGCCGGAGAGACCCGCGACCATCTCGCCCAGGAGGCCGTAGGCGAGGTTCGAGTAGTGGTGCGCCCGTGCCGCCGGAAGCACGAGCTCGTACTCGCCCATCGCGCCGAGCATCTCCTCGATCGTCGGCGCCCGTCCGGAGACCCACATGTCCCCGGGCTCGCGCTGGAGCCCCGAGAGGTGGGCGAGCAGGCGCCGGATCGTCGGGGAGCCGTTCGCGATCACGGGCAGGTGCTGCTCGAGGCGATCGTCGAGGTCGAGCTTGCCCTCGTCACGCAGCTGCATCACGGCTACGGCGGTGAACGTCTTCGTGATCGAGCCGATCCGGTACTGCATCTGCGCCGTAGCCCCGATCTCCGCTTCGCAATCGGCGAGACCGACGGCGCCCGACCAGACGATCTCGCCCGCTCTGACGACGGAGGCCGCGACGGACGGCAGCCTTTCGACCTGTCGCTCGCGCAGGACCCGCTCGAGCCGCGGCGCGAGCTCGTCAGGCGCGGGCAAGGAGCCCCAGAGCCGAGGGGACGAGGTCGAGTGCGCGATCGACATCGTCGTCTCCGACGTCGAGGTGGGTGACGGCGCGCAATATCCCCGGATGGACGGTGCCGCTGAGCCCGACCCCGGCGTCGGCGAGCCGGGCGATCGCTTCAGCCGACGTCAAGCCGAGCGAGCCGGCGTCGACCTGGACGAAGTTCGTCTCGACCCGGTCCGGATCCACCGGAACGCCTCTCTGCGCCCAGCCGAGCGCCAGCCGGCGGGCACGGGCGTGGTCGTCGGCGAGTCGTTGGACATTGTGCTCGAGGCCATACAACCCCGCCGCTGCGACGATGCCCGCCTGGCGCATCGCGCCGCCGAAGCGGTGCTTCTCGATCCGGGCGCGAGCCATCAGGTCGGTCGACCCCGCGATCACCGCTCCGAGCGGGCAGCCGAGTCCCTTGGAGAAGCAGAGCGTCACCGTGTCCGCGAGCCGGCCCATCTCGGCGGCCGGCACGCCCGTGGCGACCGAGGCGTTGGCGATACGGGCGCCGTCGAGGTGAACGGCAAGCCCGAGCTCGCGCGCCGTCTCGACCACCGCGCGGAGGTCCGGAAGCGGCCAGACCGCGCCGCCGGAGGCGTTGTGCGTGTTCTCGAGCGCGACGAGAGACACCGTCGGGGTGTGGAGCCGATCCGGCGGCCGAACCGCCGCGGACACCTGCTCGGGCGAGAACCGCCCGCGGTGGCCGGGAAGCCCGCGCGTCTGCAGACCGGTGTGCACCGCAGCTCCACCGAGCTCGGAGATCATGATGTGCGCCGTCTCCTCGACGATCAGCTCCGTGCCGCGCTGTCCGAGGATCGCGAGCGCGATCTGGTTCGCCATCGTCGCGGTCGGCAGGTATACGGCGGCTTCTTGCCCGAGGAACGCTGCGGCGCGCTCCTCGAGCGCGATCACGGTCGGGTCCTCCCGGCGCTGCTCGTCGCCCACCTCGGCGGCCGCCATCGCAGCACGCATCCCCGGCGACGGTTTCGTCTGGGTATCCGAGCGTAGGTCGATCACGGCCTCAGGCTAGCCTGATCCGGATGAGCGTTGACCCGTACGCGCTCCCCGACGATCTCCCCGTTCCCGAGGACGACGGCGCCGCCGACCACCTCCCCGGCGCGACCGTCCCCCGGGTCGTCCTCGAGTCCTCCGCCGGGCCTGTCGACCTCGCCGAGCTCTGCTCCGGCCTGGGGGTGGTCTATGTCTATCCCCGCTCGGGGCGGCCCGGCGAGCCGCTGCTCCCCGGCTGGAACGAGATCCCGGGCGCCCGCGGGTGCACGCCCCAGTCGTGCGCGTTCCGGGACCGCGCTGCCGCGTTCGGCAGGCTCGGCGCGCGCGTTGCCGGCGTCTCGGCGCAGACGCTCGACGATCAGATCGAGTTCGCGGAGCGGAACGGGATGCCGTTCCCGGTGCTCGCAGACCCCGAGCTGAAGCTCCGCGACGAGCTCGGACTGCCCACCTTCGAGACCTGCGGGCTCGAGCTCTACAGGCGGATGGCGATCGTCGCCGAGAACGGACGGATTGCGAAGGTCTTCTACCCGGTCTTCCCACCTGACCAGAACGCCTCCGAGGTCCTCGCCTGGCTCGCGGGCGACGCTACGGTGGAGCGGTGAACCTCGAGCTGCTCGACGAGGCGCTTGCGGACGAGCCCGCCTACCGGGCGCGGCAGGTGTGGGAATGGGCGGCGCGAGGCGCGGGCTCGTACGCCGAGATGACGAACCTCCCTGCCGGCCTGCGCACCACGCTCGAGGAGCGCGTGCCGTTCTCCTCCCTCCGGGTCGAGACCGAGTCGCTCGCACGTGACGGGACGCTGAAGGTCCTCTTCCGGACCCACGACGGTCACCTCGTCGAGGCGGTGCTGATGCGCTATCGGGACGGCCGGCGCTCGATCTGCCTCTCGTCGCAGTCGGGTTGCCCTCTCACCTGTGCCTTCTGTGCGACGGGGCAGATGAGATTCGGACGCAACCTCACCTCCGGCGAGATCCTCGACCAGGCCCTCCACTTCCGCCGCCTGGAGCCGATCGACCATGCGGTGTTCATGGGCATGGGCGAGCCGATGATGAACCTCGAACCGGTACTCGAGGCGGCGCGGCGCCTGCCCGACCTCGGCGTCACCCACCGGCGAACGACGATCTCGACGGTCGGTTGGCTCCCGGGCCTGCGACGCTTCGTGGACGACGTCGACGAGCCGATCAGGCTTGCGCTGTCGCTCCACGCATCCGACCCGGCCCTCCGGAGCAGGCTGATGCCCGTGAACGCCCGCTTTCCCCTCGCAGACGTGCTCGGCGAGTGCCACCGGTACGTCGAGCTGCGCCGCCGCCGCGTCTACGTGGAGTACGTGATGCTCGCCGGCGTGAACGACGACTCCGAGCAAGCCGAGGAGCTCGCTCGCCTGCTCGGGACGAAGGCGTTCAAGGTCAACCTGATCCCGTACAACCCGACCGGACGCTTCGAGGGCTCATCACGAGCGGCGATCGCGGCGTTCAAGGCGGTGCTCGACCGGCGGCGCGTTCCGGCGACGGTCAGGCTCACCCGCGGCCGGGAGATCGCTGCCGCATGCGGGCAGCTGGCGGCGGAGGGCATGAGGGTCGCTTCTGGCGCGTCCGCCTGAAACGCGTTACGCTCGAGCTCCGGCAGACAAACCCCAAAGGAGCGCGCACATGCGTCGGAAGTCCACCCAGATTCTGTCCATCCTGCTCGTCCTCGTCGTCGTGCTCGCCGCCGCCGGCTGCGGCAAGAAGAAGAGCAGCACGACAACCTCGACGACAACGACTACGACGACTGCCGCGGCCGCGACGACCACTGCGGGGGGCTCGACGAGCACGGAAACCACGGCAACCGCGCCGACGACGACGAGCGCCGCCGCCGGCCTCGGAGCGCTCGCATCGGCCGCGAACTGCAAGTCGATCGCCGACCTCGGAAGCGAGTTCTCGAAAGCACTCCAGGGTGCGAACGGCGATGTCCAGAAGGAGGTCGCGCTGTTCCAGCAGTTCGCTGCGAAGACGCCCTCGGACATCAGGCCGGACTTCGAGACGATCGCCAACGCGCTGGCGAAGGTCGCCGACGCGCTCAAGGGCGTGAACCTGAGCGGCGGCGGCACGCCCGACGCGGCCACGCTCGCGAAGCTTGCGGCTGTCGGACAGCAGATCAACACGCCCGCCGTGACGCAGGCCGAGAAGAACATCTCCGCCTGGGCGGCGAAGAACTGCCACGCCTAGTCGCTGATCTTCAGGCGGCCCGCACGCCCTCGAGCGTGCGGGCCGCCGGGTGTCACTCCTCCTCGAGGTTCAGCGCCGCCGAGTTGATGCAGTACCGCAGGCCGGTCGGATGCGGTCCGTCGGGGAAGACGTGGCCGAGGTGCCCGCCGCATTCGGCGCACATCACCTCGGTGCGCACCATCCCGTAGCTCGTGTCGACCTCCTCGTCGACCGCCTCATCGCTCGCGGGGGCGTAGAACGCGGGCCACCCGCAGCCCGAGTCGTACTTCGCGTCGGAGCTGAACAGCTCTGCGCCGCAGCCCGCGCAGCGGTACGTCCCGGGCTCGAAGACGTGGTCGTACTCGCCGCTGAACGGCGCCTCGGTTCCCTTGTCGCGCAAGATCCGGTACTGCTCCGGATCGAGCTGCGCGCGCCACTCGGACTCGGTCTTGGAAACGTTTGCCAATCGTTCTCCTTCCATCTCCGTCAGGGCATTGTCCCTGCTTGTAGATGAAAACGACGGAGGACCGCTGCCGGTTCCCGACTCGCTCGCGATCAAGATCGGATGCAGCCCGCCGCTCCGCCGATCAAGGGCCATCGTCGAAGCGGTGCCGGACAACGAGCTCTTTGGCGGCACGGGCTTCGTCCAGCCTCCCGACTGGCCTGCCGTGGGGAGCCGAGTGGATCTCGTCGGGACTCTCGGCCGCCTCGCGGGCGATCTCGAGCATCGCGTCGGCAAAGGCATCGAGCGTCTCCTTGGCCTCGGTCTCCGTCGGCTCGATCATCAGCGCCTCGGGGACGACGAGCGGGAAGTAGACGGTCGGCGGGTGGAACCCGAAGTCCATCAACCGCTTGGCCACGTCGAACGCGCCGATACCGTGCTTCTGCTTGAGCGTCCGCGCGCCAAGGACGAATTCGTGCATGCAGAGGCGGTCGAACGGCAGGTCGTAGGCGTCCTTCAGTCGGGCAAGCAGGTAGTTCGCGTTGAGCACCGCTGTCTCGCTCATCTCCGTGAGCCCGGGGCCCCAGGCGCGCATGAACGCGTACGAGCGGACGAAGACCCCGAACGGTCCCGAGAAACCGCGCACCTTCCCGATCGAGCTCGGACGGTCGTGGTCGAGGTAGTAGCGGTCGCCGTCGCGCTCGACGACGGGCCGGGGCAGGAACGGAGCGAGACGCTCGCGTACCGCGATTGGCCCGCCGCCTGGACCACCGCCACCGTGGGGCTGGGAGAAGGTCTTGTGCAGGTTGATGTGAACGATGTCGAAGCCCATGTCGCCCGGGCGGGAGATGCCGCACACCGCGTTGAGATTCGCGCCGTCGTAGTACATCAGGGCACGGGCGGCGCGGAAGACGTCGCGGATCTGCTCGATGTTCTCGTCGAAGAGACCGAGCGTGGACGGGTTCGTGAGCATCAGGCCCGCCGTGCCCTCGTCCACCTTCCCGCGCAGGTCGTCGAGGTCGATGTTCCCGCGCGCGTCGGTCTTCACGTGCGTGATCCGATAGCCGGCCATGGTGACGCTGGCCGGATTCGTGCCATGGGCCGTATCGGGGATGACCACGTTCGTTCGCCGCTCACCTTCGCCGATGCTCTCGAAGTGCGCGCGCATGATCAGGAGCCCGGTGAGCTCGCCCTGCGAGCCGGCGGCCGGCTGGAGGCTCACGGCGTCGAGGCCCGTCACCTCTCGCAGGATCTCGGCGAGGCGCCATTCGAGCTCGAGCGTGCCCTGGGCGGCGTCGTCGTCGGTCAGCGGATGGAGGTCACGGAAGCCGGGCAGCCCGACCAGGCGCTCGTTGACGCGAGGGTTGTACTTCATCGTGCAGGATCCGAGCGGATAGAAGCCGGTATCGACGCCGAAGTTGCGCGTCGAGAGCTCGGTGAAGTGCCGGAGCACCTCCGGCTCCGCCATCTCCGGGAGCCGGGGCGGCGCTCGGCGGGCGAGCCCGAAGGGCACCTCGGGAACCGGCAGGTCCGGCTTGGGAACCCCCAGTCCGCGCCGGCCGGGGCGGGATTTCTCGTAGATCAGCTTCACGCCGTGGCCCCGACACCGGCAAGCGCGTCGGCGAGGCGGTCGATCTCCGCTGTCGTCCTCCGCTCGGTGACCGCGACAAGGAGCGCCGTGTCCATTCCGGCATAGTCCCGTCCGAGCGCGTAGCCGGGGTTGACGCCCTGGGCCCTCGCGGCGCGGATCGCCTCCCGGGCGTTCCGTCCGGTATCGACGGCAAACTCCTTGAAGGTTGCCGCATCTGCAAACAGAGCCTTCACGCCGCGCTCTTCCAGGCGAACCTTCGCGTACGCCGCGAGTGCCATGCAGGTCTCCCCCGTCTCGCGGAGCCCCTCGGGCCCGAGCAGCGAGAGGTGCACCAGGCCCGCCAGGGCGAGGAGGGTCTGGTTCGTGGTGATGTTCGACGTCGCCTTCTCGCGCCGGATGTGCTGCTCACGGGTCTGCAGGGTGAGGACATAGCCGCGGTCTCCTGCGGCGTCCACCGTCTCGCCGACGATCCGACCCGGGAGCTTGCGGATGTAGGGCTCGCGGGCGGCGAGGAACCCGTAGTGCGGACCGCCGTAGCTCATGAAGTTCCCCGCGGACTGGCCCTCGCCGATCGCGAGCGCACAACCGTAGTTGCCGGGCGCCTCCAGCACCCCGAGGCTGATCAAGTCGACGTGGGCCACGGGCAGCGCCCCTGCCTCCGCCGTCACCGCGGCGATGTCGGGCGCCGGCTCGAGGCAGCCGAAGAAGTTCGGCTGCTGGAAGATGACGGCGGCGGCATCGCGAGCGGCCTCCCGCACCCGGCCCGGATCGGTCGTACCTCCCACGTGCGGCACCTCGACGATCTCGAGCCCGAACCCGCGGGCCAACGTGCGGACGACCTCGCGCACCTGCGGACTCGTCGCCTCCGTGATCACGACCTTCTCGCGACCGGTAACCGCTTTCGCGACGAAGCACGCATCCGCGGCGACCGTCGTGCCGTCGTAGCCCGACGCATTCGAGACGTCCATCCCGGTGAGCTCGCAGATCGCGGTTTGGTACTCGAAGATCGCCTGCAGCACGCCTTGCGAAAGCTCGGGCTGGTACGGGGTATAGGCGGTCAGGAACTCGCCGCGCTGAAGCACGGCGTCGACGACCGCAGGGACGTAGTGGTCGTAGATGCCGGCGCCGAGGAACGAGACCTCGTCGAGCTCGTTCTTCGCGGCGAGCTCCTCGAGGTGACGGTAGAGCTCGGCCTCGGCGAGTGCCGGTGGAACCTCGAGCTCGCGCCCGAGACGGACGCCGGCCGGGACGTCGCGGAACAGGGCATCGACCGACTCGACGCCGATCGCCGCGAGCATCGCCTCGCGGTCATCGGCAGTGAGCGAGAGGAAGCTCACTGCTCGGCGAGTACATTCCGATAGGCGGCGGCGTCCAGGAGGGCGGCGGTCTCGTCGGGGTGGCTGAGCTTGATCCTGATCAGCCAGCCGTCGCCGTACGGATCCTCGTTGACGGTTTCGGGGGCGTCGGTGACCACCCCGTTCACGTCGAGCACCTCGCCCGAGAGCGGCGCGATCAGCTCGGACACCGCTTTCACCGACTCGACCTCGCCGTACACCGCGTCCTTCTCGACCGTCGTGCCGACGGTAGGCGGCTCGAAATGGACGAGCTCGCCGAGCGAGTCGACGGCAAACCAGGTGATTCCGAGCACCGCCTCGTTGCCGTCGATCCGAGCCCAGTCGTGCTCGCGGTGGTAGAGCAGATCGTCGGGATAGGTCTCGGCCGTCGGCATTGCTCACTCCTCTCGCTTGTAGATCGGTTTCGTGGTCACCTCGGCGCCGCGGGCGCGACCGCGTACGTCCACGGTCAGCTCCGTCCCCGGCGCACCCATCCCTACGGGAACGTACCCGAGGCCGATTCCCTGCTCGAGCATCGGAGAGAGGGAGCCCGACGTGACCTCGCCCCCGCCCACGATCGCCATGCCCTGCCTCGGGATTGCCTGCTCCGTCATCCGGAAGGCGATCAGCTTCCGCTCGGGGCCACGCGCCTTCACCTCACGGAGCGCCTGCGAGCCCGTGAACACGGTGTCGAGTGCGCAGACCCATCCGAGGCCGCTCGAGATCGCGTCCCATTGTGGCCCGATGTCGTTGCCGTGCAGCGGGTAGCAGACCTCGAGCCGCAGGGTGTCTCGGGCGCCGAGACCGCAGGGAGTGACGCCGCGCGCGAGAATCGAGTCCCACAGGGCCGGCCCGTCCTCGGGCGGGCACGCAAGCTCGACGCCCTCCTCACCGGTGTAGCCGGTTCGGTTGACCATCACCTCGATCCCGTCGATCTCGCCCATCCCCCACGTGAACGCGGGGGCGCGCTCGATTCCGAGCCGCTCGAGCGCGCGCGGCCCTTGCACCGCGAGCAGCGCGAAGTCGTCGGAGAGGTCGCGCACGTCCGAGCCGCGCAGGTCGTGCCCGGCGAGCCACTCGAAGTCGCCGTCGCGGTTCGCAGCGTTGACCACAAGTAGATACCGGCAGGGCCCGGTCCGGTAGACGATCAGGTCATCGATGATCCCGCCGTCCTCGTTGGTCAGCAGGGTGTACTGCGCATCACCGACCTCGAGCCGGGACACGTCGTTCGACAGAAGCCCTTGGAGCATCTCCGTCGCCGTCGGCCCCTCGACCTCGATCTCGCCCATGTGCGAGACGTCGAAGATGCCCGAATCGGTACGTACCGCGCGGTGCTCGGGGATCACGCCCGTGTACTGCACCGGCATCTCCCACCCGGCGAACGGGACCATGCGGGCACCGGCGGCGAGGTGTCGCTCGTAGAGAGACGTCCGGCGCAGGGTCTGCATCTACCCGATGCTAACGGCGCCCGGCCGGCCACCCGCCGTCCATGCGCCACCGGGTGATCGATGACCTCCGGACAGTGTCGCAGGATGAGTCGAAGCGACTTCACGATCACGCTCAAGGCCTGAAACGCCGGGAGCCGCCTCGCGGCGGCCGTACGGCTAACCGCACTCCGACGAGGGCTACTGGTCGCGCAGGAACGAGGGGACGTCGAGCGAGTCGCTCGTGCGCTCGATCCCCGGCCCCGGAAGCGGGACGTCGTCGCTCAACCTCGCCCGGCGGCGGCGCTGCTGGCCGAATCCGGTCGCGATCACGGTCACCCTCACCTCGTCGCCGCGACCCTCGTCGATCACGGCTCCGAAGATCACGTTCGCGTTGGCGTCGGCCGCGTTCGTCACGACCTCGGCGGCCTCGTTGACCTCGAAGAGACCGAGATCGGCGGGCCCGGTGATGTTGAGCAGGATGCCCGTGGCGCCTTCGATCGACGACTCGAGAAGCGGCGAGGAGACCGCGGTGCGCGCGGCCTCGGCGGCACGATTCTCGCCCTGGCCGACCCCGATGCCCATCAGCGCCGAGCCGGCGTCGCGCATGATCGTGCGGACGTCGGCAAAGTCGAGGTTGACGATCCCGGGGACGGTGATCAGGTCGGTGATCCCCTGCACGCCCTGGCGCAGCACGTCGTCGGCCATCTTGAAGGCATCCGAGAGCGGCGTCTTCTTCTCCACCACCTGGAGCAGCCGGTCGTTCTCGATCACGATCAGGGTGTCCACCTTGTCGGAGAGCTCGGAGATACCCTGCTCCGCCTGCTGCCCGCGGCGACGGCCCTCGAAGCTGAAAGGCCGGGTGACCACCCCCACGGTGAGCGCCTCGAGCTCGCGGGCGAGCTCGGCCACCACCGGAGCACCGCCCGTGCCGGTGCCGCCACCCTCTCCGGCGGTGACGAAGATCATGTCCGCACCCTTGAGCGCCTCCTTGAGCTCGTCGCGGCTCTCGGTGGCGGCCGCGTGGCCGACGATCGGATCCGCTCCCGCGCCGAGTCCACGGGTCGCCTTGGCGCCGATGTGGATCTTCACGTCTGCGTCACACATGAGCAGAGCCTGCGCGTCGGTGTTGACGGCGACGAACTCGACTCCCGTGAGTCCCGCGTCGACCATGCGGTTGACGGCATTGGTCCCCCCGCCGCCGACGCCGACGACCTTGATCACTGCGAGGTAGTTGCCGGAACGATCTCTCATCGCAAGCTCATTTGCATCTCGAGCAAACTCGACCTCAAGGTTGAGTGCAGGCTGGGACCTGCGAGTACCTTCCCACTACCCGCAGAGTACGGCGGAACGCACCGCTTGTCAACGTGGAAAACGTGACTCTCGATCTCCATAACCGTCAAGCTCTACTTTCGACTTTAGGATTGCTGGGTTCCGAGAACGGGTCGTTCGGGCACGCTGACGTCGACGTACACGGGTGAGGATTCGCCCTTGCGCGCGGCGATCTCCAGGATCCGCCGGGCGATCGCGAGCTTGAGGCGCAGGTCGCCGAGATCGCCCAACCTGATCTCGGTCCCGGCGCCGAGCACGAGGGTGAGCGCCTCGGGCGCCGACATCACGCTCCGAATCCCGCCGGGATAGGCGCGCCGGAGAATCGGCGCGACCGCGGCAGCCGCCAGCTTCCCCTCGTAGGCCGGAAGGGTCTCCCCGACCGAGAGGGCGACCGACTGGGAGAGCCACAGGCGTGGCAGCGAGGAGCGGCGCGGATTGGCGATCTTGCGCATCACTCGCCCGCGCGCAGAGACGACCCAGCTCGAAGCTCCCTGCCGGACGAGCAGAACCGCCCGCTCAGCGTGCACGGTCACCCGGAGGGTATGGGGAAACGAGCGGCTGAAGTGCACCGAGACGACGTCCGGCAGCCTGTCGACCCGCTTCGAGAGCGCTCCTTCGTCGATGCGCAGCAGGCTGCGACCGAGCTCGGGCTTCAGCACCCGGAGAACCTGAGCTCTCACCCGTGGCGTGCCCCCGGCGACCTCGACGGTGCGCACCGCGAAGATCGAGGTCTCGCGGGCGACGAGGTAGCCGCCGATCGCGAGGATCGCGATCGCGGCACCGACGGCGGCTGCCCGCAGAGGAGGCGTCGCCGGGCGCCGGCCCGGCGCACGTGACCTCCCTCGCTGGTGACGAGCCACGTGGACGAGTTCGCCGCAGCTCTGCGCTTCCCTACAGCGGGGGGAGCTCGAGCCGGCCGAGAAACCTGACCTCGTGCTCGAGCGCGACGCCGAACTGCTCCCAGACCCGACCTCGGGCCGCGGCCATCAGCGCTAGGGCGTCTCGGCTCAGAGCGCCGCCGGCGTTCTCGATGAAGTTCGCGTGGCGGTCCGAGATCACCGCTCCGCCGATTCTGAAGCCCTTGAGCCCGCATTGCTCGATCAGGCTGCCCGCGCCGGGCCCCTCGCCGGGGTTCTTGAAGACACTGCCGAACGTCCGCTTCGTCGTCGGCTGGGTCGCCTTCCGACGGGCGAGCAACTCTGCCATGTCGGCCTTGATCGTCTCGGGCGACCTCCGAGAGAGCCGGAACCTGGCGCGGGCGACGATCTCGCCCGGCGCGAGCCGGGAATGCCGGTAGGAGAGCTCGAGCTCGTCGACCGTGAGGGTCGACGTTCCGTCCGGGCCCACGACGACCGCGTCGATCAGCACCGCTCGCCAGTCGCGGCCGTAGGCTCCGGCGTTCATTCGCACACCGCCGCCTGCTGTCCCCGGAATCGCCGCTGCGAACTCGAAGCCGCCGAGGCCGGCGTCACGAGCGCGATGGAGGCAGAGCGCGTTCGTGGCGCCCCCGCCCGCCACGAGAATGTCGCCCTCGATCTGCACGGTCGCCAGGTCACCGGCGAGCCTCAGCACGAGCGCCTCGACACCTTCGTCTGCCGCGAGCACGTTCGACCCGAGCCCGATCGCCTCGACCGCGACCCGGGCGGACGAGGCCCACTGCAGGAGCTCCTCCAGCTCGCCGATCGTGCGGGGCCTCGCAAACCATCGAGCGGGGCCGCCCGTTCCGATCGTGGTCAGGGTCGCAAGCGCGACCCCCTCCTCGAGCTCGATCACCGCCCCACCGCCAGGCGGCCCCGGATTGCGGCCGGCGCCGCATCGACGTCTCCCGCGCCGAGCACGAGCAGCACATCTCCTGGCCGTGCCCGGCTCGCGAGATAGTCCGCACCGTCGGCCACTCCGGGAATCCATGCTGCAAGCCGCCCCCGGTCCGAGAGCGCGTCGACGATCAGCTTTCCGCTCACCCGCGGATCGGACGGCTCACGGGCGAGGTAGACGTCGGTGACGACGACGTCGTCTGCGGTTGCGAGGGCACCTCCGAGCTCGGCGGCCAGATACCGGGTCCGCGAGGGGAGATGCGGCTGGTACAGCACCCGCAGCCTTCGGCCGGGGAATGCCTCCCGCGCCGCGGCGATCGTCGCCACGATCTCGGCCGGGTGGTGCGCGTAGTCGTCGACGAGCGTCACTCCCCCCGCCTCCGTCACCTCGAAGCGGCGACCGGTCCCCGAAAATCGCGCGATCGCCCCGGAGGCCTGAGTGCGCCCGACGCCGGCGAGCTCGAGCGCAGCGAGCGCCGCGCCGGCGTTCCGCCGGTTGTGCTCCCCGGGCAGGAGGAGCGTCCCCTCGAAGGGCGGCGCATCGCGCACCGCATGCGGCGCCGAAGCTGACCAGCGCTCGAACTCCGCCTCTAACTCGGCCAGCGAGGCGAACTCGCTGTGGTGATCGAGCTCGACGTTCGTGATCACGGCGATCTCGGCCGGAAGCTCGAAGACGGTGCGATCGGACTCGTCGCCTTCCACCACGAGCCAGCCCTCCCCGGCCCCGGCGTTGCTCCCGAGCTGCGGAACGGGCGCGCCGATCAGCCAGGCCGGGTCGCCGCCCGTCTCGCGGAGGGCGAAGGCGATCATCGCCGCCGTCGTCCCTTTCCCGTGCGTTCCCCCGACCACGATCGACCGGCGCAACCCGGCCAGCTCGGCGAGGAGCTCCGCGCGCGAGCGGCCCGGCACCTCACGGTAGGCAGAGGACACGACCGCCTCCCATCCCGCCGGAACCGCGGGCTCGGGCGAGATCTCGATCTCGACCCCGTCGAGCGCGGCCAGGTAGGGCGTCTCGATGCGATCCCAGCCTCCGACCTCGGCGCCCCAGGCCCGGGCGAGCTGCGCGTAGGCCGAGAGCCCGGCGCCGCCGATCCCGACGAACCAGAGTCGTCTGCCCTCAAGCGGCGGCGGCAAGTGCGATCAGCCCCTCGGCGATCTCCTCGGCCGCGTCCGGCTTCGCCACGCGCAACATGGCCTCGCTCATGCGCGCGAGCCGCGGGGCGTCGCCGAGCAGCGAACGGGCGCGGTCGGGGACGTCGTCGACGTCGAGGTCCCTGATCATCTGGGCGCCGCCCGCGGCAACGAAGTACTCCGCGTTCAGCGCCTGGTGATCGGCGGTCGCGAACGGGTAGGGGACAAGGATGGCCGGCTTGCCGGCCGCCGCGAGCTCCCACACCGAGCTGCCGGCCCGCGAGACCACGAGGTCAGCGGCCGAGTAGGCGGCTCCGATGCGATCCGTCGACGGGATCAACCGGTAGTCGTCCCGGCGCACCCGGCTCTTGAGCGACCAGAAGTCACGCTCTCCGGCGATGTGCAGAATCGCCGGCCCGACCTCCGCGAACGCCTCGATCACGGTCTCGTTGATCGAGCGGGCACCGGCCAGCGCGCCGGCGACGAGCAGCACGGGGACGTTGTCGGGAAGCTCGAAGATCTCGCGTGCCTCGTCTTTCGGGATCGGACGGGCGCGCGCCGGGATCGGCCGTCCGACGACGTGGAAGCGGGGCTCGTCCCGCCCGTCGAGCGGATATGCAAGGAAGACGCGCCTGGCGAAGGGCGACGCGAGCCGATTTGCGAGCCCGAGATGCGCGTCGGCCTCCGAGAGCGCCGCCGGGATGTGCATCGTCGACGCTGCGAGCACCATCGGCCCGGCGACGTATCCACCGGCGCCGTAGACGACGTCGCAGCGCCGGCGACGGAGGATCGCCCGACACGCGCTGGGCGCGAGACCCGCCCGGTACAGGGCCGAGAAGAAGGCCGGGGAAGGCTCCCGCGGAAAACCGCTGATGCGAAACGTGTCGAGCTCGTAGCCCGCGTCAGGGACGAGCTGTGCCTCGACCCGATCCGGCGACCCGGCGATCGTCACGTAGACGCCGCGCTCCGTCAGAGCGTCCGCCACCGCGAGCGCCGGCAGCACGTGTCCGGCCGTTCCCCCGGCCGCGATCACGCACCGCAGCTGTTTCGACGTGGCCACGTCCCGCGATGTTAAGGAGGATGCCGACGGCCGCGAGCAGAACCACGAGGCTGGAGCCTCCATACGAGAGGAACGGGAGCGGAATCCCGGTGAGGGGAGCGAGCCCCATCACGGCGGCGATGTTCACGGCTGCCTGGCCGCACACGAGCATGGTCAACCCGACCGCCAACCGCTTGCCGAACGGCTCCCGGCATCCGAGCGCGATCCTGAGACCGGCGTACGCGAAGACCGCGTACGCGGCGATCACACCGGTGACGCCGATCAGGCCGAGCTCCTCGCCGATGTTCGCGAACATCATGTCGGTCGGCGCCTCGGGCAGATAGAAGAGCTTCGCGATTCCGTTCCCGAGGCCGACGCCGAAGATACCGCCGGAACCCATGCCGATCATCGCCTGGACGATCTGGAAGCCGGTTCCCTGCGCGTCGTGCCAGGGGTGCAGGAACGAGAAGAAGCGCGCGCGGCGGTAGGGCTCGATCCAGATCGCGAGGGTTCCCAGCGCACCGGCAACGAGGACGGCGACTGCGAGCACGCGGGCCGGGGTCCCGGCGACGAGCAGCACGGCGCCGAGCATGATCACGAGGGCGATCGCCGTCCCCAGGTCTGGCTCGGCGAGCAGGAGCAGGGCATACACGCCGGCGAGCAGGCCGACCGGCCGCGCGAGCTGGCGGAACGTTCGAGGCGCGGGCCGGCGCGCGAGGTAGGCGGCGACCCAGATCGCGAACGCGAGCTTGGCGAACTCGGAGGGCTGAAACACGGCCGGCCCAACCGCGATCCACCGCCGCGCCCCGTTGATCGCCGGCCCGAGGACGAGTACAGCCGCGAGCAGGCCGAGCGAGGTCACGACCAGTACCGGCGCAAGCATGCGCAGGCGGCGGTAGTCCCAGCGCTGGGCCAGCACCATCAGCACGATCCCGAGCAGCGCGTACATCCCCTGGCGCTCGACGTAGCGGTTCGGGTTGCCGCCGCCGACGGCTGCCGGGGCCGATGTGGCCGAGTACACGCAGACGAGGCCGAAGGCAACGAGCGCGAGCGTCACGAGGATCAGGATCCGCGACTCGAGCTCTCCCCGTCTCATCTGGATCGAATTCGTCGCGCGAATCCCGAGTCCTACAGCGCTATCCTCGCGGACTCATCGACACGACGTCCCGGGCGGAGAGCAGGCAGCCCCCCGCCCGGACGGAGAGCCACCTAGGGGCCCCAGCCCCACTCGGCCAGGAAAGCGGCCACAGAAGTCAGCGCCGTGATCAGCATCACAGCCTTGAGACGCAACACCATTTGAGGTCCTCACCCCCTCTCGGATCCAGTGGTTCGACAAAAGTAGAACCCGCGAGGCCTTCGCACAACTGCATGAGGTCGGAATGAGCGGCAATTTTCCTTGCGATCCGTCCGCCTTCGCAGGCAACATTTGGCGTGGTGCCTGCGGCGGAGACAATTGGTGAGCGACTGCGGCGCGTCCGCGAAGAGCGCGGATTGACGCAGCGGGACGTTGCGGCACCCGGAGTCTCGGCCCAGTACATCTCGAAGGTGGAGCGCGGCGAGAGGACGGCCTCGGTCAAGGCGTTGCGCAAGCTGGCGGCGAAGCTCGGCGTGACGGCGCAGTTCCTCGAGACGGGATCAGACGTCCCCGAGAGCGAGTTACGCGACTTCTGGCTCGACGACGCGGAGCTGGCGCTGCGCCTCGGAGACGATCCGCTTGCCCTCGAGACGAGCCTCCGCACGGTACTCGACGAGGCCTCGGGCGACGGAGATTCGAGGGCATCCACCCGCGCGCGGCTCGTGCTCGGCTCGCTCGCCTCGCGACGCGGTGACCATATGGCTGCCGTCGCGTACCTCGAGCCGGCCGTCGAGGAGAGCTGGGTGACACCTCTCGCCCACGCCGACGCCTTCACAACCCTCGGACATTCGTACGGGGCGATCGGCCGCGAGCAGGACGCGGTGGCGCTGTTCCGAGACTGCGTCGCCGAGAGTCTTGCCGCGATTCCGGCCAACTCGGCAGCGGTCGTCCGCTTCGCCACCCACCTCAGCTACGTCTGCGCAGACATCGGCGCGCTCGAGGAGGCCCGCGGCGCAATCGAGCTCGCTCTCGGTAACGGTCAGGAAAGCGCTGACCCTTACACGGCGATCAGGCTCCACTGGTCGACAGCGCGCCTTGCCGCCCACTCGGGCGACTACCACCTCGCGCGGCTGAGCATCAACCGGGCGATCGCGATGCTCGAGGTGAGCGACGATACCGTGCACCTGGCGAAGGCGCATCTTCTCGCCGCCGAGGTCGCACTCTGGGACGGGAACCCGACCGACGCGGCCGAGCATCTCGAGGTTGCGGAGCGGATCCTACCGACCGACTGCGACGCCCAGGACTGGGCATTCCTCAGGATCCAGCAGGCATTCGTGGCCACGCGCACGGGTGACCCCGCGCTCGCGATCGACTACGCGAACGAGGTCATTCGCATGCTGGGCGACGAGGAGGACCCCACCATCCGCGGACGCGCTCACTGGGCGCTCGGGGAGGCGTTCGCCGCGACGGGTGCGGGTGCGTCGGCGCTTGCGGAATTCTCGCGTGCCAGCGAGCTGATCCCGCCGGGATCCAAGCACTCCGAGCGACTGCTCGGAGCCTGGCAACGGGCCGTCCCCGCCGGGTAGACGACAGGCTCAGGCCCGGACCATTGCGACGCGCCGGTCTCGGCACCGGCGAGGTGCGCTCGAGGCAAGGCGAGAGTCTGCGAGCTGCAGAGCGGCGACCGGATCTCCGGCCTCATCCGGCAGCATCGCGGCGCCCCACGCCGCGGTCACGGCCACGGTGGCCGCGCGATCCCGTAACGCGCAGACCGCGTCGTCGAGCACGGCGTTGACTCCGTCGACCGGGGTCGACACGAGCGCCGCGAACTCGCCTTCCCGGGGCCGGAAACAGGTCGTGCCCGCCGGGAGCGCATCGGCGAGACGGGCGCCGAGCTTCACGATCAGGGATCGACCCGCCAGCCGGCCGAAGAGCGAGACGTACTCCTCGTAGCCGGCAAGCCCGAAGACGACGAGGAGCGCCGCAGCCGCGTCGGGCGTCACAGCCCCCGTGAGCGCGGTGAGGAGAGCGGCCCTGGTCCCGAAGCCCGTGAGCGGATCGGCCGTCACCGTCCGGGGTGAGGAACCTCTTTCGTCCGCGCTAGCGGCCGGCACCGCAGTCTTGCCGCCTGACATCGGCTCAGAATAGCCATTTGTTGGCAGCGGTGTGTACCTCGGTCGGGAGACGAAAGAGGTGGCGTTTGCAGCTGTTTCAGGCTCACTCCGGAGCGACGGTGGTCGCTGCGCGCTCGCTCGAGGCGCCAACCAGACCTACCCCTTCGGGCCAGCCGGGGGTCTGCCCCCGGTCATGTCTCCAGGGCGAGATGATTCGAGCGGTCCGGTTCGCCCGCTACTCGCTCGCGAGGTCGGCGACGAGGCGCTTGAAGTCATCCCCACGACGCTCGAAATTCTCGTACTGGTCGTAGCTGGCACATGCTGGGCTGAGGAGGACGACGGAGCCGGGCTCGGCCGCCTGCGCAGCATGGGCGACCGCGCGGTCGAGCGTCTCGTCGTCGTGCGCCGAGGTCCCGGGAAGCGCCGCCTCGAGCTCCGCCGCGGCCTGCCCGAGGAGATGAACCGAGCGGACGTTGGGCCCGATCGCCGCGGCCAGAGGCGCGAAGCTCTCGCCTTTGAGGGAGCCGCCAAGAATGAGGTGCACCGGCTCGTCCGCATAGGCAGCGAGTGCGCGCAGCGCAGCGGCGACGTTCGTTGCCTTCGAATCGTTGATGTATCGCACCCCGCCGACCTCTCCGACAGGCTCGAGGCGGTGAGGAATCCCTGCGAATGTCCTCAGCCCCTCGGCGATCGCCCCGTCCTCGATTCCGGCGGCGCGCGCTGCCGCCGTCGCCGCCGCCGCGTTCTCGCGGTTGTGGGCGCCCCGGATCAGCGGCTCGGCGGGCAATGGATCATCGGCGGAGAACTCGATGCCGGGGATGCCCGAGCCGCGTGGAACGACAGCGGTCGCCGCGCGCTCGACGATCCGCAGCTTCGCAGCCCTGTAGGCCTCGAAGGTCTCGTGACGATCGAGGTGGTCGGGCTCGAGGTTGAGCAGGACCCCGACCTCGCAGGAGAACTCGTGGACGTCTTCGAGCTGGAAGGACGAGACCTCGCAGACGACCCAGCTCGAGGGGTCCAGCGAGCTCAACGGCGTGCCGATGTTGCCGGCGACAGCCACGTCCCGGCCGGCGGCGCGGAAGATCACGCCGAGGAGCTCGGCGGTCGTCGACTTCCCGTTCGTTCCCGTGACCGCGACGAACCGCGTCCCGTACGGCGCAAGCAGGCGCCAGCCGAGCTCGAGCTCCGACCAGACCGGTATCCCACGGCTTCGCGCCTCGATGACGAGCGGCTGCTCACCCGGCACCCCCGGCGACTTCACGAGCAGCTCGACGCCGTCGACCAGCGAGACGTCGGCTTCGTTCCCGAGAGACCGGTCGATGCGGACGACCTCGTCGCCCCGCTCGACCAGGCGCTTCGCAGCCGCCTCGCCCGAGCGCGCGAGCCCGTAGACCAGTACCCTCATCCCGGGCGGATGAACGGGTAGTACTTGTAGAAGAGGGCGAATCCTCCCGCGCAGAGGATCCCGGCGAGGATCCAGAAGCGAACCATGATCTTCGTCTCCGACCACGCCTTCATCTCGAAGTGATGGTGGATCGGGGCCATCAGGAAGATCCGTTTTCCCCACCAGCGGAACGAGACGACCTGGAACATCACCGAGAGCGCCTCGATCACGAACACCCCGCCGATCAGCAGCAGGAGCAGCGGCACCTGAAGGAAGATCGCCATCGCGCCGATGGCCCCACCAAGCGCCATGGCGCCCGTGTCGCCCATGAAGACCTCGGCCGGAAAGGCGTTGAACCACAGGAACCCGACCGCCGCGCCGATCATCGCCGCCCCGATGAATGCGGCATCGAGCCGGTTTGCGATCCGGTGACCGTTCTCGGTCTGCCGGATGTAGATCGTGACGGCGATCGCGGTGAGCGTGAAGAGGGCGATGATCGACGTCCCGGCCGCGAGGCCGTCGAGCCCGTCTGTCAGGTTGACGCCGTTGGCGGCGCCCGCGATGACGACGAACACGAGCGCGTAGTAGCCCCACTCGAGCGGCACCCACTTGTCGACGATGGGAATGAACACCGCATGCTTCAGCTTCTGGTGGTCGGCGGCGATGCAGACGACGAGCGAGATCGCGAGCAGGAGCAGCATCTTGATCCGGCCCGACAACCCGAGCGAGCGGCGATGACGGACCTTGATCAGATCGTCCAGGAACCCGATCGCTCCGCAGGCGAGCATCGTCCCGTAGATCGTCAGCGCCGGGACCGTCCGGACGCTCGTCGCGAAGAACGCCACCGTCGCGGCGATGACGATCAGGACTCCGCCCATCGTCGGCGTTCCCTGCTTGGCGGAGTGGTGCTCCGGGCCCTCCTCGCGGATCGTCTGCCCAACCGACCGCTTCCGTAGGAAGTCGATGAAGAACGGGCCGGCGAGGATCGCGATCAGGAGCGCGACCAGGGCCGCGACGAGAACGTGTGCCATCAGCGGTTCAGTTTCGCCGCCACGGACTCGAGTCCCACCGCCCTCGAGCCCTTGACCAGCACCACGTCACCGGGCCTGATCAGCTCGAGCAGGGCCTCACCGGCCTCGTCGGCCGACCCGACGAGCCTCGACTCGACGCCGCCGGCGGCGGCCGCATAGCCCTCGGCGAGCGGCCCGACCGCGACGAGAGCCGCGACCCCGGACCGGGCGACCTCCTCCCCCACCTCCCGGTGGTACGACGGAGCGGCGTCGCCGAGCTCGGCCATCTCGCCGAGCACAGCCACCCGGCGCCGGTCCCGGGCGAGCTCGGACAGGTGCGCGAGCGCCGCGAGCATCGACACGGGATTTGCGTTGTAGCAGTCGTTGATCAGCGTCACCCCGTCGGCGAGCTCGACCACCTCCTCGCGCAGAGGGCTGAACTCGACTTCGAGCCTGCCCTCCGGGATCTCCACGCCGAGCACGTCGCACACGGTGAGGGCGGCAAGCGTGTTCTGCAGTTGATGCGGAGCGCTGTAGCCGGTCTCGAGCGCGACCAGCCGCCCACCGACTTCAAACCGACCGGAAGCCTGGACTCGTCCGAAGCGCCGGATCTCGATGTCGGTACGGGTCAGATACGGCTCGAGCAGCGGGTCCTCGGGGACGACGGCCGTTCCGCCGGACGGCAGCGCCTCGATCAGCTCCGCCTTTGCCCTCGCGACGTTCTCGATCGTCCCGACGAGCTCGAGATGGACAGGAGCGATGTTGGTGATCAGGCCGACGTCCGGGCGCACGAACGACGCCAGCCACGCAATCTGTCCGAGGCCGCGCATCCCCATCTCGACGATGCAGAGCTCGGTGTCCGGCTCGATCCGGCAGAGCGTGAGTGGAACGCCGAGCTCGTTGTTGTAGTTGCCCTCCGACGCGACCGTCCGGAGCCCCGGGATGCAGAGAGCGGCGAGGATGTCCTTTGTCGTCGTCTTGCCGGTGGCTCCGGTGATACCGACCACGCGGGCAATCGAGCGGTCGCGCACCGCGCCGGCGATGAGGGCAAGCGCCCTGTGCGCCTCCTCTGGGACGAGCGCGGCCGCAGCGCCGCGGGCGAGAGCATGGGCGACGAAATCGGAGCCGCCGCCGACCGCGACGAAAAGGTCGCCCTCCTCGATCCGTCGCGAGTCGATCTGCATGCCCGTCACCTCGCTTGCCCACGGACGGGCGATGAGACGGCCGAGCGGCTCGACGAGGCCCAGCTCGATCGGGATCACGGGCGCGCCGTCACCCGGGCGAGCAGCTCGCGCGCGACCACCCGGTCGTCGAACGGCACTTTGCCGGCGGCCAGCTCCTGATCCGGCTCCGCCCCGCGGCCGGCGATCAGGACGACGTCCCCGGGACCGGCGTCGCCGAGCGCGAGCGCGATCGCCGAGCGGCGGTCCAGCTCCCACTGGAGCGGCCCGACTGCGCCCGAGGCCACATCGGCGGCGATCGCCTCGGGATCCTCGCTTCTCGGGTTGTCCGAGGTGAGAATCGCCCGGTCCGAGAGCTCCGACACCACCCGTCCCATCTGCGGCCGCTTCCCTCGGTCGCGATCGCCGCCCGCGCCGAACACGACGGTGAGCTTCCCCTCGGTGAGCCCGCGTGCCGCTCCGATCACGTTCTCGAGCGAGTCCGGGGTGTGGGCGTAGTCGACGATCACGGTGAACGGCTGGCCCGCCTCGATCGACTCGAAGCGGCCCGGGACGCCGGTGACCGCCTCGATCCCCGCCCGGACCGCGTTGCGGTCGATGCCGAGCGCCTCGGCGGCGAGAGCTGCGCCGATCGCGTTCGCCCGGTTGAACCCGCCGCGGAGCCGGAGATCGATCCCCGCGAGAACGTCGGAGTCGGGAGCGAAGGTGACCGCGTCGGGAAGGCGCCCGGCGAGTACCCTCCCCCACTCGTCGCCGACGTTCACGACAGCGTGCTCCGCCTGCGCGAACAAGGCCGCTTTGGCCTCGAAGTACGCCTCCATCGTGCCGTGGAAGTTCAGGTGATCCTGGGTCAGGTTCGTGAAGACGAGCACCGCAAACGTGGTTCCCTCCAGCCGATGCTGCGCCTGCGCCTCGGAGGTGGCCTCGAGCACGCAGGCCGTATCGCCTCCGACCACCATCTCGCGAAGCAGCCGCTGCAGGTCGATCGCCTCCGGCGTGTTGAGACCGGTCGGACGCCCGTCGCCGCCCACCCGGCGCTCGATGTTCGTGAGCAGCCCGACCTGCCGCCCCGCCGCCTCGAGGATCGAGTGGATCAGGAACGCCGTGGTGGTCTTGCCGTTCGTCCCCGTGACTCCCGCCACGTCGAGCTCGCGCGACGGGTCACCGAAGAAGATCGTCGCGGCGGCCGGCATCGCCAGGCGGACGTCCGGCACCACCAGCTGGGGGAGCTCGACCGCAACCGGCTCCTCGACGACAAGAGCCGCAGCGCCGAGTGCGGCGGCGGTCGGCGCAAAGGCATGCCCGTCGAGGTTCTGCCCGCGCACGCAGAAGAAGAGCGCGCCGGGCGTCACCGTGCGCGTGTCGTATGCGAGGTCGACGATCTCGACCGGAGCCGGGCCGCTCAGCTCCGCGTGGACGACCTCGCCCGGCCCGAGCGCCGCGATCAAGCGCTCCAGGTTCATCGCGCGCCGAGTCTACCCCGGGGTCGGCTAGCGGCTGCTGAGGAGCGTCTTCGGCGCGTCCGGCGGTACCTCGAGATACTGCAGATCGAACTTCGCGATCTGGGCGAATGCCGGCGCTGCGACGACGCCGCCGAAGATCGAGCCCCGAGGATCGTCCACCTTGACGAGGACGATCAGCCGCGGGTGCGACGCGGGAACCATCCCGACGAAGGATGCCGTGTAGTCGGTGGTCGAGTAGCCCTTCGGGGTCGCGACCTGGGCTGTGCCCGTCTTGCCCGCGACGGTGTAGCCGGGGATCTGCGCCTCGTTTCCCGTCGCGCCCGGATCGGCGACGACGCCCGTCAGCATCGCCTTGACCTCGTGGTCGACGCCGGGCGACATCAGGCGGCGCCGCCTCCATCTCTCGGGTGCCCGTCCGCCCACGCGCTCGACGAGGTGCGGCTGGATCCAGACGCCTCCGTTCGCGACCGCGCCGTAGACCGAGGCCATCTGAATCGGCGTCACCGAGATCCCCTGCCCGATCGGAACATTGCCGATGGTCGTCTCGCTCCACTCGGAGAGAGGGAGCACGAACCCGGAGCTCTCACCCGGGAAGTCGATCCCGGTGGGCGAGCCGAAGCCGAACTTGCTCACCCATGCGGCGAGCCGTTTCGGTCCGAGCTTCTCGGCGATCGTGACCGCACCGACGTTCGACGAATACGACAGGATCTGCGCCACCGAGTAGTCGACCGTGCCGCGGTACTCCGCGTCGTGCACCGAGCACTGCCAGCACGACCCGTACTGGAACCGGTAGGGCAACGTAAACCGTGTGCGCGGCGTGACGATCCCGTCGGAGAGCGCGCCGGTGATCGTGACGAGCTTGAAGGTCGATCCCGGCTCATAGGTGTCGGTGACCGCGCGGTTCCGGAGGAGACCCGGTGCATAGCGGGCGACGTTCGAGGTGTTGTTCGCGTCGTAGCCCGGCGTCTGGGCCATCGCGAGGATGCCTCCTGTCGACGGGTCGAGCACGATCGCGGTCGCGTCCTTAGCCTTCCACTGCTGCACCGTCTCGCGCAGCACCTTTTCGGCCTGCGCCTGGATGGTGTGGTCGAGCGTCGTGAACACGTCCGCACCTTCCTGAACCGGGCGCGAGCTGATCACGTCGATTGTCCGGCCGGTCGGGTCGCGCACGACCGTCTGCTCGCCGGGGCGCCCGGCGAGCTTCCGGTTGTACTGCAGCTCTAGCCCGCCGAGGCCCCTGTCGTCGATGCCGGCGAAGCCGAGCACCTGCGCGGCAACCCCGTCCTGCGGGTACGTCCGGAGCTCCTCGGGATACGAACCGACACCTGCGAAGCCCTTCTTCAGGAAGAGCGCGGCCGCGGCCGGATCGGCGACCCGCTGCACGTAGACGAACTGGCTCTTCTTGTTGCGCAGCTCGGGGTAGAGCACGTTCGCGTTCGCCCCGAGCAGCTCGTGGGCGGCGAGCGCGATCCCGCGCGCGTTCCGCACCTGCTGCGGGTTAGCGTAGATCGTCGTCTTCTGCTCTCCGATCGCGAGCTGCACGCCGGTGCGGTCGAAGACCGTGCCGCGCCCGGCCGGAACGGTCTGCGTCGCCTGCTGCTGGCTCCTGGCGAGGCCCGACAGGTGCGCCGCCTCCACGCCCTGGAGCCACACGGCGCGGGCGAACATCGCTGCGAAGACGAGGACGAAGAGTGAAAGCAGAAGCCGGATCCGACGGTTTGCGTGCCGCTCGCGCATCGGGGACGCCATCGTTACCTCCCGAGGTCGATGTAGCCGATCGTCGACGGGTCGGCCTGGATCAGACCGTCCTGGCTCTGAGCGAGCTCCTGGATGCGCGGCGAGGCAAGCGCCGAGCTGAGCTGCGACTGCAGCGCGGCGTTCTCCGCCTTCAGTTTCGACCTCTCCTGCGTGGCGGAGTCGAGTCGCAGGTTGAGCTGCAGCACGGCCAGGTTGACGAAGACGACGCCGGCGAGGAGCACGGCGCCGACGACGATCCACGCGATCCCGGTGCGAGACCGGACACGGCGCTGCGGCTTCAGGCGGGCGCGAGGACGCGGCTGGGGCGCGGGCCGTACCGCCGGCCGGGTCCGCGCCGGCGGCTTCTGCGGCCTCGGTCTCGTTGCGGGTGCCGCCACCGACGCCGCCCGCGAGCTAGCCAACCTTCACCGCCACGCGCATCCGCGCCGACTGGGAGCGCGGGTTGCGGGCCACCTCGGCGGCCGTGGGCCTGATCGCCCGCCTGGGAATCGCTCTCAGTGTCGGCGTCGCCCCGCAGGCGCAGACCGGGAAGTCGGGCGGACACGTGCAGCCGTGCTCTCCGTCGCGCAGGAAGCGCTTGACGATCCGGTCCTCGAGCGAGTGGAAGGAGATCACCGCGAGCCGGCCATGAGGCCGGAGCATCTCGAGCGCCGCCGGGAGCGCACGCTCGAGGGCACCGAGCTCGTCGTTGACCTCGATCCGCAACGCCTGGAAGACCCGCTTGGCCGGATGGCCCTCTCCGAACCGGGCCGGCGCCGGCATAGCCTGCTTGATCGTCTCGACGAGATCGCCGGTGCGCTCGAACGGCTGCTTCGTCCGGCGCCTGACGATCGCCCGCGCCACCTGGCGGGCATAGCGCTCCTCACCGTAGCGGCGGAAGATCTCGGCGAGCTCCCACTCGCCGGTCTCGTTGACGACGTCGCTCGCCGTGAGCTCGGCGGAAGGATCCATGCGCATGTCGAGCGGGGCGTCGACGGCGTAAGAGAACCCGCGCTCGCGGCGGTCGAGCTGCATCGACGAGACGCCGAGGTCGAGCAGGATCCCGTCGGCGCGCACGCCGTTTCCGGCCAGCTGCTCGAGCACCTGAGAGAACTCGCCGTGCAGGAGGCGCGTCTTGACCGGGGTCGAGCGGCGGAGGCGCTCGTAGTAGGGCGTGACGGTGGGATCACGATCGATCGCGATCAGCTTCCCCTCGCCGCGCAGCCGCCCGATCAGCAGCTCCGAATGGCCACCGGAGCCGAACGTGCAGTCGACCAGGGTCTGGCCCGGCCGCGGATCGAGCGCGGCGAGGACCTCGTCGGCGAGGACGGGGACGTGGTCAGTCTCGGTTGGCAAGACGCTCGGCAACATCTTCCGCGCTCCCTTCGGCGTTGCGCTGCTCGCGCCACGCGGCGCGATCCCAGATCTCGAGGTGGTCGTAGACGCCGGCGACGGTGACCTCGCGCCCCATCGAGAGCTCCTCGAGCAGCTTGGCAGGGATCACCATGCGCCCCTGACGATCGAGCTCCGCGGGCGGCGCACCGGTGTAGAAGTGGCGCTGCAGCCTCCGTGTCTCGCGGCTGAACGGGTCGAGCGTCCCCATCCGGGCCGCAAGGAGCTCGAACGCAGCCCTGGAATAGACCGAAAGACAACCGTCGAGACCACGGGCGATGACGACCTCGTCGCCGAGCTGCTCGCGGAGCTTCGCCGGCAGCGTGAGGCGGTTCTTCTCGTCGAGCGTGTGGTCGTATTCGCCGAGCAGCATGCCACTTGGCCCCACTTTAACCCACAAATCCCCACCTGTCCACTCCGAAAGAGTGAACCGGCCGCTCTCTAAAGGGTGATCTGCGCCGTGTAGGGTCCTTTCCCCGTCGTGACGGCGGCGCCCGCGCGCGCCGCAAGCTCGAGCGCCTCGGGCAAGACGTCCCCCCGTGCCAGGCCGAAGAAGAGCGCCGCGGCGAACGAGTCGCCCGCCCCGTAGGTGTCGACGAGCGGCCCCGGCAGCGACGCTGCGGCGTACCGCTCACCGCCGGCGATGCCGCCCCGCTGCCCCTCTGTGGTGCACACGACGGTGACGTCGAGCCCGCCCTCGTACCTTTCCCCGGGGTCGGTCCCGCTGCCGACCAGCAGGTCGATCCGGACACCGCCCTCGAGCAGCGTCTCGAGCTCGCGCGGCGTCGCCGCCAGGAATCTCGCCTCGCGCGCCGAGTGGAGCGCGGCGACGTCGCCGGCAACGAAGAACACGCCGTCATAACCCCCGAGAGGCAACGGACCGGCTGGCCGCAGCTTGGCACCCACCGTCGTGATTGTCCGCTCGCGCGCCTGATCGACGTGCGTGAGCGCCCGCCGCGTCTGCCCGAACCACTGCACGTGGAGGGTCATCCCGAGCTCCTCGAGCCGCTCGACCGAACGGCGTCCGTGCTCGTCCTCGCCGAGCGCGGTATAGAAGTCGCAGGCGCCGGCCAGCTTCACGAGCTGGGCAGCCACGACGGCGCCGCCCCCCGCCGGCTCGGCCCAGGAATCGCTCCCGTGCGCGATCTGCCCGGGAGCCGGCACGCGGTCGACCTCGACGAACTCGACCCATTCGACATGACCGACGACCGCGACGCGCATCCGCGCGACGCTATCTCACACCGCGCGGGACGACACCGTTACAGCTCATGATGCAGGTCTTGACGATCCCGCCCTTCGAGCGCTTCTACGGCGAGCACTGCGACGAGGTGCTCGGCTACCTCCGCCGGCTGCTCGGCCAGCGCGCCGAGGATGCCTGGCAGGAGACCTTCCTGCGAGCACTCCGGGCGTACGACCGGCTGGAGCACGGCCGGCACCTGAGAGCATGGGTGTTCACGATCGCGACTCGCGTCGCGATGGACGATCTGCGCCGCAAGGGCCGCGATACCCTGAGCATCGACGAGGCGGCGGAGCCCGTCGCGAACGGCGAGCTCGACCGCCCGGCCTACAGGCAGCTCGAGCACCTGGCAGGCGAGCTGCCACCGACCGAACGCGCAGCCGTGGTGCTGCGCTACGGCTACGACCTTCCCTACGCCGAGATCGGCGCCGCCCTTGGCTCGTCCGAGGAGGCCGCACGTGCTGCCGCGTCGTCCGGCGTCCGCAGACTGAGGAGGAACCTTGACCGTCACGCCTGAGCTCGACACTCGTTTCCGCGCCGCCGCCCTCCGCGAGGGGCTCGTCGACGTCCGGTACGACGTCGTCGCCTCTCCGTTCGGCGAGCTGTTCCTCGCCGCGACGCCGCAGGGACTGTGCCGGATCTCCTACACCGTCGAGGGGCAGGACGAGCTGGTCGCGCGCATCTTCGGCGCCCGGGTGCTGCGCTCGCCGCTCGACGACGTTCGGCGAGAGCTCGACGAGTACTTCGAGGGACACAGGCGAGAGTTCGACCTGCCACTCGACCTGCGGGTGGCGCCGTTCCACGAGGCCGTGCTGGGGGAGCTCGCACGCGTCCCGTACGGCCGCACGGACACCTACGGCCATCTCGCCTCGCTCGTCGGCCGGCCGAAGGCGGCGCGCGCCGTGGGAACGGTGATGAACCGGAACCCGATCCCGATCGTCCTCCCGTGCCACCGCATCGTCGGGGCGAACGGCTCGCTCACCGGCTACGGCGGCGGGCTCGACGTCAAGAAGGCGCTCCTCGAGCTCGAGGGCGCGACGCTTCTCATCGCATAGACCGCAACGCCAGGAACCCAGGCTCGGTGCCTGACTTCAGTCTGGCACCGAGGCCGCACCGGTGAAGCGCCCCTAGACCAACGGGAACGTCCCTAGCAATCGGTATCCCACACCCCACTCGTTGTCCACGTAGGGGGTCG
>Ga0335081_10001511_pt1 | contig 37055 bp, 26 predicted proteins | sample Lox_Sample_35_FD_206713 | JGI IMG/M metagenome (GOLD analysis project Ga0335081, IMG submission 206713) | Soil microbial communities from Loxahatchee National Wildlife Refuge, Florida, United States - Lox_Sample_3.5 | ecosystem: Environmental > Terrestrial > Soil > Wetlands | place: USA...
TGTGGTCGGAAACGTAAGTGGCCCTAACTGGTGGAAGAAGAAACTAGACACAGAGAAGCGGAGACACAGAGAAGAGCCCGACGATCTCCCGTCTACTGTATTCCCAAAAACTGTTTTACCATGCTCAGGCTAAGACCGGCAGGATCGGCAATTTTGGGGTCGCGCGCCGCAAGTTCGAGGGCGGGTATAACTACATTCGCATCCAGGGGGCGACGAAGGAAAGCGAGATCGCCAAGGCATGTAACGGCTGCCCAGCGGACCGTGACCTCGGGCGAATTCAAGGCCTTGATGCATTGGTCCTGGGCTCACCTCCAATCCTGCTCGTATCGGATAGCTGCGTACAGTGCATCTGCGACGACCTCCGGATCGTTGCTCTCCAGTTGGCTGAATAGCTCTTTCTTTGTGATTCGGTTTACAGGCTCATATTTGAGATCACTCATCTGTTTCCCGACGTTTCCCATTCTTCCCTGTTGCCTCTGCGAGTTCCTTCGCATTACTCCACACCCTGTGGGGTGAGGGGAGAGGAATCGAATGAGCTCGAAGATGCGGCGCGTTTGCGATCATGGCAGGTCGGCGAAGGGCATCACCAGCGGGGGTTCCGCCAGGAAGGGAAGCCGCGCGATCTGGGCCACGGCGCGGGTGATGCGGTGCTCGCGGGTAGGTTCCAGAGTCATGACAAAAGGCATGTGCTGCGGGGGATGGTCCGGCTCCTGGAGCACCGAGTGGATGTTGATGTGATGGCGCGCCAGGATGCCGCAGACACGCGCCAGGATCCCGTAGCGGTCGCGCACCACCAGGCGCAGATAGGCGCCCATCACGTCCTCGCCCGCCGTCGCGATGCGCGCCGGACGCCAGTTGACATAGCCCAATGGGGATGTCGCGGCACCTCCCCCCGCCAGCGACCGGGCGATCTTCACCACATCGGAGACCACGGCAACACCGGTAGGCTCGCCGCCCGCCCCCCGCCCGGTGATAAGGGTGTTGCCGCCCTTATCGCCCACCAGCAGCACGCCGTTGGTGGAGCCCAGGACGGCGGCCAGCGGGGCGGCGCGGGGGATCATCATGGGCCGCACGAAAACCTGGAGACGCCCCGCCGCCCGCCGTCGCGCCGCGGCGATGAGGCGGATGGTATGACCGAGACGATGCGCATAGGCGAAGTCCACCTGGTCGATGCGGGCAATGCCCTCGACCGGAATGCTCTCCACCAGCACCGGCTGGCCGAAGGAGATCATGGCCAGAATGGCGATCTTGAAGCGCGCGTCGTAGCCCTGGACATCGAACGTGGGATCGGGCTCGGCGTAACCTTTGGCTTGGGCCTCGGCGAGCGCCTCGGCAAACGCGCAGCCGCGCTGCTCCATCTCCGTCAGGATGTAGTTGGTGGTCCCGTTGAGGATGCCGTAAACGGCGGCGAAGTGCTCGCCCGCGAGACCCTCGCGAATGGCGTGCAGGACGGGAGTGCCGCCGGCGACGCAGGCTTCGATTCCGAGGTTGACGCCGGCGGCGTTACTGCGCTCCACCAGGTCCATGCCGTGTTCGGCCACCAGTTGCTTGTTGGCGGTCACAAAATGCTTGCCGGCCTCAAGCGCAGCATGAGCGATGGCGCGCTCGGTGGCAAGTTGCCCCACCAGCGAGACCACGATGTCCACGTCGGGATCGCGCACCACCGCCTTCCAATCGGTGGTGACTTCCACCGGCGCGTGCAGCCAGGAGAGGTCGCGTTGGTGAATAGTGCGCGCACAGAGAGTCTTCAGCTCCAGCTTGCAGCCCAGCCGGCGCTCGATCTCGTGCTGGTGCTCCAGCAGGACCTTGACGGTCCCCGTGCCCACGGTGCCGAGCCCGATGAGCCCGATGCGGACTGTTCTTTTGTGCAGTGTCAATGCCTTTGCCGGGTTGGTATTGGGCTTATTTCGTGTTGGTGAACGGAATATTTCCGCTGAGAGATCCTGCCTTCTATCCCGAAAGGATGGATTCCAGTTCTTCTAAGAGACTGAGGTGAACGGGCGTTTGTAAAGGAGCTGAGGAATAATAGCGATTCTCGGAGAACGACGAGTTTTGCTTTCTTTCAAAGCGGAAGGCGACGGGAGTCGGCGTGAGCAATTCAGCCCAGAAAGATATGGCGGAAAAATCAAACACTAGTGGAGGTAATGGCGGCAGAGCGGTTGTCACAAGCGTAGAGAGCTTATCGGAGATCGCCTTTAGTTTAGGGTTAAGATTGCTCAAGGGGTGGTCACAGCGAACATTAACTTCGCTCGCATAGAGCTTCTTGCGAACGAGTCCAGGCCTGTAGCTTAGATTGAATTCCTTGCTCGCAGATTCCAATACGTCATTCAAGAAGAGATCCGTGTCATCTGTTGATGAGCGAGTATCGGCGATAATTCCATCATTATACAGTCTAAGGTCAACGTCGATAAAAAACTCCTCCCTTAGCTGAAAGTTCCCTTGGAGGAATGCTAATGCCTTCGTTTGAGCCTCTTGATCATTAATTGAAGCCGGGAATTTCGAGAAAACATAAGAATTTTTTAACCACTCCAAGATGTCGGAGAGCACGCTTTTCCCGCGAGGATTAAGATCATTAATATCGAATAGCCACATCGATCTGGCCCTGGCGACGTTCAGTAGCTCCATAAAGTCCACCTTCTGCTTTCATCCTTCCATTGCACACGCGATGATGGCACTCGTTGAAGAAGCTGGTATTCTTTCTGGCATTCTGAGTACGTTTGGGGGCAGACGGTCCAAGTTTAATTGCTGGCAAATGGAACCTAGTGCGCTAGATTCTGATGCGGGCTGACATTGACAAATTCGACCGAGCGCACTGCTCCCTGAGGGGAACTCTGCTCCACTCTGGAGCATTGCCATAAACTTCTGTTCGTCTTCCCGACTCGAAACTTGACCGGACTTCTCGCTACGAATGAACTCAGTATCTTCATCAAGTGTGACGACGTTGAACCGATCCTGACTAAACCCGTTTTCCCAAGCCAGCATGGTACCGAATGGTACGAATTCTACAATCAGTCCAACCTTTAGGGCGGAGGCAATCCGTACCAACGTGTCGAGATTGAAATTAACAGCCCCGGGCTTTTCCGCCGCAGAGATGCGGGATTGTTTCATTCCCGCTTCCTTTGCCATGTCCTGTTGCTTTGGGGTTTTCGATTTTAGGCGCAAGGCTCGGATCTGAGCCGGGATGAGGACGCTGAGTTTGCCTTTTATGTAGGCTTCCCTGGCCGTCCTATATGCCTTCAATCTAGAAATCTTCGTTAATCGGTCGCTCACAAATGATTGCCTTCCCTTCTGCCAACAGCTTGGCTCGCTTGCTCGCCTGCTCTAAGGCGTCGGCTGGCGTATATACCCTTCCTTTGTGATAGCATCCCATCAGGAGAATCGCCTGTTTGCGAACGTCCCCAAACTTTCCGAGCAACCGGTACTGCCGTTTGTCTGCATGGAACTCTAGTTCCCAGATTCGGTGCTGCTTAAGCCCACCTTGGAGAAAACGTTTGAATCCCACCCATAGATGGGGTGAATCAGTCTTACTGTTGACCTTTAAGAGAGCGTCTAAACGTCGAGCGGCCTCTTCTGACAGCTGGCCATACCAGTCCTCAATAGGGTTAGAATCCTTCGCGTACTGGAAGTCCCAAAAGCTCCAGTAAGCCTCCGATTTAAATCGTATCACTTTTTTTGGATATGTCAACGATTCTTCCTGGCAACGCCATATCACGTAGGTATGATATCGTTATGAAGAAGAAAAAGCCAGCAAATCCAATGACATTGGAAGAAAAGGGCCGGGCCGTTTGGCGCGAGACCCGGAGAAAGGCAAAAGCCCCGCTAGTCCAGAGCTCCGCCTACCACTCCAACTCGACCCTAGTCCGCCGCGTGGCGAATTCCTCATAAGGACCCACCTTGAGCGTCTTGATATGCCCAAGGCCATCGGCATAGGCGAGGACCACCGTGAGGATGTTTTCCTGCTTGCCCCCGAAAACAAGGTACGGCTCGGGCAAGTAAAAATCCTTCTGCGGACCCACGGTGACGTAGCGGCCGACGAACTTGCCGTTGAGATAAAGTAAGGCGTCGCGGTCGGCCTCGAAGGTCAGCTTCCATGGAATCCACCAAGCCTCGCCGGGCGGCGCCAGACCGAATGGAGCGCGGACCCACGTGAAGGCCGGCGCCAATTCCTTCGACGCGCCAAAGGCGGTGGCACTCAGGCTGCCTCGAGTCCAGCCGCCCTGCGAGTAGTTGGGGTCGATCGTATGGCTCGGCCCGTGACCGGGCGTCGCCGCGCCGGAGATCGCGCCCGGGAAACGCTGGATCTGCCATGCCTCGATGGCGGTGGCCGACTGAGCGTCGACGCCGTAGCGTACGGACTCGATCCCCTTCAGGTTTTCCATTTCTTGGCCACCGTTAGAGCTGCCAAAAAGTTCGTAGGAGATCTCGATGGTATTGTCGCCGGTTCTGGCCAAGCCGGCAAGCGGAAACTCCACCTGCCGCCTGTTATTCGCGGCCAGCGCGACTAGCGTGCCGTTCACAAAAATCCTCTTGGCGTCCTCGTCGAACGTGGCGACGATCATCTTGGGCTGCCCACTGCAAGCGAACTGGGCGCGATACTTGACGTAGCCGTAGGGGAGCGGCCCCAGGTTTTCGAGCGCACCCGGGGCACTGGTGATCCACTTGCCCCTACTCGGATTAGACGGGTCGAACTTCTCCACCCAGGTTTCAACATCGTTCAATGTGAGCGTTGGCGCGGGCACGGGCGGTGTGGCGACGTGCAGCCGGGCAGAACGCCGTGGGCGCTCGTAGTGGAAGTCGGTAACGGCGCCATCCACGAGGCACTTGGTGGGCGTCGGCGGCAGCAGGATGGTGAGATCGTGCTCGCCGGGCCGGAAGTCCAGCTCGACCCAGTTCGTGTTCTTGGTGACGCCACTCCCGGCCAGCATAGCGATATCGCCGAGAAACAAGATCGACATCCGTTCCGGGGGCCTTGCCTTTTGCCTTTCCGCCCTCTCTTGTTCCTCCCAGGTCAGGACTTGCGTTCCGGTTTTGACCGGGAACTCGGCCGTCCCGCATTTCAGCGCTTGCTCGCGCGGCAGCACCACCAGAAGCAGGTGGTTGTTGATCAGGAGGATCTTCTGCGCGCTCTCCACGCGCACGCCGAAAACCATGGCCTCGTATTCCTGGTCCCAATAGCGATACTCCGTTTCTCCTTCGATCTGCGGCTCATCGCGCGTGGCCAAGGAGATCTCCGCCAGACGTCCCGGCTCGTCGTAGACCACGAGGTACTGCCACTCGGTGAGACTGCCGGCCGCGGCCACTTCCGCGGTCGAGTACTTGATCTGGCTGCCGGGAATCGGAATCTGTACCGGGAGCATTTTCATTTCGCGCGGGCCGATCACCAGTTCGCCCTCGCGCGGCGCGCTGATGATGCGGTGGGTGGGGCTGGCCGGATCGGGGAAGGTCATCTTGTAGCGTTGCTCGGCGTTGGCGTTCTCGCGCACAAACACCACGCCGCTCCCGCCGTTCCAACGCTCGGTGACGCTGACGTTGGGATTAGTGGACTGAACCACCACCTGGTTGCTGCCCTGGGGCAATTGGGCGCGGGCCAAAACCGACCCGAAGAGGTGAAGCGAGGCGCCGATGCCTCGCGCCGCGTAGTACTTTTCCCAGAGACCGCCGGGCTCGCGGATGGGCGCGGCGTAGTCGTAGGTGGTGGTGAGGTTCTTCGCCGCCCAATCAAAGTTAGTGCCGCCGAACCCCATGTAGTAGCTGAAGTAGGTGGCTCCCTGCTCGATCGCCGTCTTGGTGACCAGGTTGAGCTGCGCGCCGTTGACGCCGTCCTGGTCCACCGAAAGGTGGCCTCCGAACTCGCTGAACCAGCCCCCTTGCAGTTCCGTGACCCCGACCGGCGACGTGGGTTCTTCCTGCCGCAACTTCTGGAGCGCGGGTACCACTTCCTTCACCACGTTCCAGCGCGGGTAGAAGTTGCAGGCATCCATCACCCGCGCCATGTCGGGATCGGAATTCTGGCGCGCCGGCTTGGTCCAACAGGTGATCAGCGGCACGGTGATGCCGGAGTTCCAGGCGGCTTCGGCGAGCGCCTTGACATAGGCTAGCTTCTGCGGCGCGGGCAGGTCCCAGTAGTCGTACTCATTCTCGACCTGCATCATGATGATGGGCCCGTCCAGCGTCACCTGATGGCGCTGGATGATGGGCAGAACCAGGCTGTACCACCTCTGCGAGGTGGTGATGCTCTGCGGGTCGTCGCTGCGCAGCGGAAAGCGCTTGGCCACGATCCAATGCGGGAAACCGCCGGCGTCCCACTCGGCGCAGACGTAAGGCCCGGGCCGCGCGATCATCCAGAAGCCCATCTCCTTGACCAGTTTCACAAAGTCCTCGAACTCCGTCAGGTCGGCGTGGCCTTCTTCCGGCTCGTGATAGTTCCAGAAGGTGTAGGTCTCGATGGTGTTGAACCCGGCGGCCTTGAACCGCGCCAGGCGATCGCGCCACAGTTGTTGCGGGCAGCGCGGATAGTGGAACGCGCCGCTCATAATGAAGGCGTCCTGATTGTTGATGGTGAAGCAACTCGCGTCGTAGCGAATGATGTGGGGGTTCTCGAATTCCATCTGGCCCCCCGGCGGCAGCAGGATTTCGAGTGGCCGCGGCCCGGGCGGGCCGGTTAATCCCAGACCCAACGAGCGGCTCAGGGTCGCAGCGAGCGGCGCACCGAGCGCGGATTCAAGGAACCTTCGGCGAGATGAGTTCATGCTCCTCCAAGAAGAGAAAACCTGGTCCACCGATTACCCAGATTACACCGATTCCGAACCGCTGGAAAGCAGCGAGCACCTGCAGGCAGGCAGGAAATTCCAAACCGGCCAAGCTACACTGGCCCGTGTCTGGGTAACCAATCTGCACATCTGGGGGAATTGGTTCGAGGGGAAAGGCGGCCGAATGTTGGTCCCGTCCGGCCGCTTCGCTCGGGGGGGAGGGCGATCCCGAACTGACTAGCCATATAAGCTAGTTAATTCCGCGACTGTAACTCCTGGCAGGTGACGCAATACCGCGCCCAGGGAATCGCCTTGAGCCGGTTGGCGGAAATCTCCTCTCCGCAGCCTTCGCACTCACCGTAGGTGCCCTTGGCCACCCGCTTCAGGGCGCCTTCAACTTCCCGCAACATGCCCGTCTGGAGCTCGACGGTCATGGCGACGACGTCCTGCTCGTGAACCTTCACCGCGAACTCCACCTCGTCCGGCGACTGCACGTTCGTTGCCAGGGCGTCGCTTCTGACCGCAGCCAGAAGCTCGTCCCGCTTCTTCAGGAGTATCTTCCGATACGGAGCCTTGCTGGCCTTTACCGCGGTTGACATGGTCATCCTTTCCCTCACCACTATTGCCCCCGCCTTCGGAGGGACCTTCCATCCTAATACGAGGCCTTAGATGGTAGCAGAGTGTAGAAAGTTGCACAATAGTTCAGGCAAAATAAAATTCATTGCCCTTTTCTTTCTTCGGGTTAGCCTTATCCCTGCGCCGTCCGTGATAGAATCTCTCTGCCCCTCGGTCGCGGTACGGCTGGTAACGCTGGTAGAACTCAGTCATTATAAGATCGTTAGAGTACGGCAAGGCAGAGAAACTCGCGGTTGTGCCAACCCCTGTTCCCTGGGTGATTGAGCGACTCAACCGCAAAAAAGGTGGCAAAATGTCCAGTCGGCCCAGTCGGTCCACTCCGTCCAGCCGAGAAATAGTGTTAGAGCAGATCCGCGAGGCACTGGGCCGGCCCACGCCACCGGCAGCGCAACCGGCCAACTCCAACCCGGCCTCCGACGCGCTTCGGCGCTTGAACCACCTGGAGCCACTGGGGGAAGTCATGCCGGTCATCCCGCCCGACCAGTTGGTCGCCCGGATCGAGGGAGAACTCGTGAAGCTGGCGGTGCGCACCCACCGCGCGTCCAGCCTCGCCGAACTGGAGAGAATCCTAGCCGACATTTTCGCGTCCACCAATGCCACCAGTGCCGTCCTCTCTCGCAATCCCCTGCTGGCCCAATTGGGGATCGAGAGCCGCCTCGCTGCCTCGGGCAAGTCGGTAGCGGTGTGGGCGGCGCCAATGTCATCACCCGCGGCCCCGACCGATCGCGGCGCGCGCGCCAGCCGCGACGCCGAGGAGGCCTTCCGCCAGCGTTGTTTCTCGGCCGGCGTTGGAATCACCGGCGTGGACTTCGCCCTGGCGGAGTCGGGCACCCTGGTGGTTTCCAGCCTCACGGAAGGCACCCAGCTCGCCTCGCTCGCTCCACCGGTCCACGTAGCGCTGTACCGTCGCGACCAGGTGGTGGCCACCCTGGAAGAGGTACTCAATCGCCTGCCGGGCCGGCCCGTTTCGGGGGACCCCTGCGCACCTAACATCCCGAATTGGGGCCGATCGGTGGTGTTCATCACGGGCACCAGCCGGACCGCCGATATCGAGCAGATCCTGATCCGGGGCGTTCACGGCCCGCGCGAAGTCCACGCCATCCTGGTCGAGGAAACCTGCCTCGGAGATTCGAAACTCGAAGTTCGAAATTCGAAGGTCGAAACTCGAAACTCGTGAATTCACAATTCACTATTTCCCGGGGCTCTTTCCCCTTATTCGTCATGCAGTCCTACCGTCTCCCAGGAGCCCTTGAGGTCGGCAACGTAGGTAGCTTAACCGACCAAGTAAGTATAGGGTGAGGTACTGAATTTGTCAAGAGGGACATACTGCCGGCCGAGGGACCATCCTTATCCACCGGCAAGTCTGAGATGGATCACTCAGAGCTGGCCCGGCACTCGCATTTGCTCTTCAACCCTCAACCGGCAACTCCGTCTCCTCAACCTTCCACCAACGACCCTCGACCTGCATCCCTTTCCGCGCTTGCTGACGCGGAAGACTGGTGGTAGAGTTGCCTCATCGTTTGGGCTGCGGGCATGATACCGACGGGCGTGGTGCCGGGTCGGTCCAAGGGAGATCATGGAACGCGAGCGCACAAGCGGCGCCGGAGCGGTATGGGCGCTTTTGTGTGTGACTGTCGCGAGCGCGCCATCCGCCCGCGCCCAGCGCCACCGGACCAGCATTACAGACTATCCCGAGGTGGCGGTGGATGGCACGCTACGCATGGATAGGGCGGCCAAGCAGGCGACCGGCGCCACCGTCACACTCGCGACCCCCGAGGGCCAAGTCGTCGACGAACAGGCCGTCAGCACCAACGCCCAGTTCCACTTCGATGGCCTGCGGGAGGGCACCTACGTCCTGATTGCCGCTGCCGACGGCTACGAAACCTTCGAGCAGACGGTGGACCTGACTCACTCGGTGAACCGGGCTTTCGTGAACATCACACTCCAACCCGCCGGCTCCTCTGCCTTGCCGACCGGGAATCTGCCTTCGCGGACCGACGCCCTAGCGCCGGGGAAGGCCCGCAAGGAGTGGGAGAAGGGTGCCCGCGCTCTGGCCAGCCGCAAGCTGGACGAGGCGCAAGCCCACTTTGAAAAAGCCGTTGCGGCCTACCCCTGTTATGCGCGGGCGCAAACCGATCTAGCCCTGGCCCTCATGCGGGAAAATCAATCGCCGCGCGCTGAGGCCCCGCTCAAAAAGTCCATTGAGTGCGACCCGGATTACCTGACCGCCTACCTCCCGCTGGGACGGCTCTTGAACGAACAGCAGCGCTTTACGGAGAGCCGCAACGTGCTGGCCGAAGGCGTGCGCCGCGCGCCGAGTTCCTGGGATTTCTATTTCCAACTCGCGCAAGCCGATTTCGGTCTGAAAGAGTACCCAAACGCGGAGCAGGAGTATCGCCGCGCGCAGTCGTTCGGGCCCGCCGTTCCCCCGGTGATCCACGAGCGGCTGGCGGCTGTCTACCTGAAGGAAAGCGAGTACAACAAGGCCTACGCCGAGATGCAGGCCTACCTCGCCGAGGATCCGCAAGGGCACTACGCGGCCCGCATCCGGACCCTCATGCAACGACTGCAATCGGCCGGCCTCGTCCACCCGCCGCCGGCCCCACGCGACGCGCCACCGTCCCCGCAGTAAAGTTACGTTTCGACCCCGATTCGTCCTTTGCCCCGTCCCTCTTCCCTGTTCCCTGTTCCCTATTCCCTGTTTCCTACTCAGGCCAGCACCTTGGTCACCACCTCGCCCGCCACGTCGGTCAGCCGGAAGTACCTACCCTGGAACTTGTAGGTGAGTTTTTTGTGATCGATGCCCAGGCAGTATAGGATTGTAGCCTGGAGGTCGTGCACGGGGACGGGGTCCGAAACCACATTGTAAGAGTAATCGTCCGTTTCTCCGAGGGTGATGCCGGGTTTGACGCCGCCGCCCGCCATCCACCAGGCGAAGCAGCGCGGGTGGTGATCGCGACCGTAGTTGGTCTCCGTCAACTTGCCCTGGCAGTAGACGGTGCGGCCGAACTCGCCGCCCCAGATCACCAGTGTATCGTCGAGCAGGCCGCGTTGCTTCAGGTCGGTCACCAGCGCCGCCGACGCCTGGTCCACGCCCTGGCACTGCAGCGCGATGTCGCGCGGCAGGTCGTTATGCTGGTCCCACCCGCGATGGTAAAGCTGTACGAAGCGCACGTTGCGCTCGGCTAGTCTCCTTGCCAGAAGGCAGTTGGCGGCGTAGGTGCCGGGCCGGCGGGAATCGGGTCCGTACGTTTCAAAGATACGGTCGGGTTCGTTGGAGAGGTCCATGAGCGAGGGCACCGAAGTTTGCATGCGATAGGCCATTTCGTACTGGGTGATGCGGGTCTCGATCTCGGGGTCGTGGTAGGCGTCGGACCACAGCTTATTCAGCTTGGCAAGGCCGTCGAGCATGCGGCGCCGTGTCTCTTTGCTGATGCCGGGCGGGTCGTTGAGATAAAGCACCGGATCGATGCCGGCGTGGAACTTCACTCCCTGATATTTCGAAGGCAGGAACCCGTTGCCCCACAGCCGCGAGAACAACGGCTGGTCGGGATTGAGCGCGTTGGCCTGCGAGATCAGCACCACATAGGCGGGCAGGTTCTGGTTCTCGCTCCCCAGGCCGTAGCTTACCCAGGCACCGAAGCTGGGACGCCCCGGCTGCTGGAAACCGGTCTGGATGAAGGTAATCGCCGGATCGTGATTAATGGCGTCGGTGTTCACCGTTTTCAAGATGGCGATGTCATCGACAATCTTCGCCGTGTGCGGCAGCAACTCGCTGATCCAGGCGCCGGACTTGCCGTGTTGCGCGAACTTGAAGATGGGAGCCGCCACCGGGAAGGACGACTGGCCAGAGGTCATGCCCGTGATGCGCTGGCCCTGGCGAATGGAGTCCGGCAGTTCGGTGCCGTGGAACTGGCGCAGCTTCGGCTTGTAGTCGAACAACTCGATCTGCGACGGCGCGCCCGACTGGTGCAGGAAAATAACCCGCTTGGCTTTGGGGGCAAAATTCGGGAAGCCAATCAGGCCGCCGGTCTTCGGGTCGATCCCGCCAGACCCGTCGCGGTCGGTCGAAAGCAAAGCCTCCGGAGCTAGCAGCGACGCCAACGCTGCCACGCCAATGCCCTTCGCCGTGCGGCCGAAAAGCTGCCGCCGAGTCATCTGCAATCTGATTTCGTGATCGACATCCATACGTTAGCCTCCAAGACGCAGTGGCTAGTGACTGGTGGTTAGTGGCTAGTGAAGAGTAACCGCATCGAGTTCATCACCAGCCACTCGTCACTCGCCACTGATTCTCAATGAAGCTCCTCGCATTGTAAACCAAACACCCATCTTATTGAAAACAAGCCGCTACCTACGAATCGGCAATATAGTGGAACCCTTCACCCTCCCTAACTTATCGAAAATCGGCCTCAGAATTAACTTAACTTACTGACTTTGACCTAGTTAGGCATCGTGGCTTCGTTCGTCTCAATTCTCTCCCAAGTTACTGATAATGAGAACCTTGGTCCGAATGGCTTCGATTGGCTTCGTTCGTAACTCCTGTCCTTCCACTCCCGACTCAGAACGTGCGAACAAATCCGGGGAGCGGGGGCATCTTGCCCGCTTTTCCTCCGGGTGGGGGACTCTAAGATCAAGAGCGGCAAGATGCCCGCGCTCCCAGAACTTGTTCGCACCTTCTTGCGCCTTGGGCTACCCTCTTTCGCTCCTGAGGGGTTAGCGGATAGCCAGTTTCCATTCCCAATTCAGCAACCGGCCAACAGTATGAACGAGTGAGTTTTTCCGGCCAACCACGACCTATCCATAACATAACAAAGGTCCCGTCGCTGAATATTTCGATCGCCCGAAAATGACCCATCTTATTGAAAACAAGCTAGTTGTCGATTCCATTTCGTTTATCGTCTTTAATTTCAAGCGCTTAACGCATGGTTGTCTCGAATCGATACAATCGGCAGCCAATCGGACACCTCTGTAGCGCTGGTCGTGAGACCCTTCTCTGCGCGCGAAGAAAAGAGCTTCAACACGGAGGTCGCTGAGCTTTTGCAGAGACCACGGAGAAAACGAAAGAGCGCGCAAAAGGGTTGGCCCCGTCGTGCCGTCCGGTAAGCACCTTCGTCGTGAACAAGCGGGGCGGCCGCGGAGCTGAATCCAAGCTGTCTTCTCCGTGGTCTCCGTGAAGCCTCCGTGACCTCCGTGTTGAGGTCTTCTTTTTTGGTTGCGGCCGGAGCCGTGTGCATCCTTACCTCGCCTATTACTCTAGCGTCTCTTATGTCGTTTGTCGAGCTAATCTTTGAGTACCGCACGTTTGCCTCGCGCTGGCGTGCCAAGATTAAACACAGAGGCGCAGAGACACAGGCAAATGAGAAAGAAGATCATTATAAAGATGTCCTTCCTTTCCACACCTTCCCCATTCTTCTCTGTGCCTCTGTGTCTCTGTGTTGGAAGCGCCCTTGGCAATTACCTTCTCACTCTTTCGTCATCGTTTCATCCAAGTTCAGAATCGTGCTCGCGACCGTCGTCCAGGCCGCCAGTTCCGCCGCATCGAGCTTGGCGTTATATTTCGAGTCTCCCACGGCCAGCAGCTTCAAGGCCGAGGCCTTGTCGTGCCGATACTCCGCCAGTTCCTGCTTGGCGATTGCCATCAGCACTTGCCGCTCTTGCGGCTGCGGATTTCGAGCGGTGGCCAGGCGAAACACATAATCGATGCGTTTGGTTGGATCCTTACCTGCCTCGGTGATGGCGCGCTGGGCGAGGGCCCGGCTCGCCTCGACGTATGTCGGATCGTTCAACAGCACCAGCGCCTGTAACGGCGTGTTGGTGCGTGACCGCCGGGCGGTGCACTTTTCGCGATCGGGCGCATCAAAGGTGGTTAATGCGGGCGGTGGCACGGTGCGCTTCCAGATGGTGTACATGCTGCGGCGGTAGAGGTCGCTGCCCGTGCTCTGGACGTAAGTCTGCGCGCTGAAGCCTTCGCCAAAGGCCATTTCTTCCCAAAGGCCCTTGGGCTGGTACGGGTAGACGCTGGGTCCGCCGACCTTGTCGTTCAGCAAACCGCTGGCGGCGAGCGCGTTATCGCGGATCTCCTCCGCCGGCAGCCGGAAACGCGGACCGCGGGCCAGCAGGCGGTTCTCCGGATCGCTTTCCGCCATTTCCGGCGTAGCGCGCGACGACTGCCGGTAGGTGGCGGAGGTCACGATCAGGCGTTCCAGTCCCTTCACGTCCCAGCCGGTGCGGACGAATTCCGTGGCCAGCCAGTCGAGCAGCTCCGGGTGGCTAGGTGGCTCGCCCTGGGTGCCGAAATCCTCCGCCGTCTTGACGATTCCCGTCCCGAAAGCGCTTTGCCAGGCGCGGTTGACGGCCGCCCGCGCCGTCAGGGGATTGCCGGGATCCACCAGCCACTTCGCGAGAGTCAACCGATTGGGCGGAGCGCCGGGCGGGAGCGGCGGCAGAAAACCCGGGACTCCGGGCGTGACTTTCTCGCCCGGATTGTCGTATTGGCCCCGGCCCAATACAAAGGTGTCGCGCGGCTTCTTCATTTCCGCCATCACCATGGTGGTGGGAATGGACTGCTGAAGCTTGGCCTTCTTTTCCCGCAGGTCCTTCAACTGCGCGTAGAGCTTCCGGGTGGGCTCGGGCGCCACCACGGTCAGGTAATACTCGGCGAGGCGCGCCTGATGGTTCTTGAGCCGGTTGGCTTCCTGCTGCTGCTTGCTCTCTGCCTTGTCGGTCATCCCGATTTCAGCTTCCTCAGGAGGCTTCTCCGGTTGGAGGCTCTCGATTCTCTCCACCGGCTTCCCGGCCAACTCAGTCAACAGAGCGCGAGCCGGCAATTCGACCGCCAACTGGGTAGCAAGATCCGTAGCTTCGTCCGCCGTCAGCGCGCGCTGATAAATGCGAAGATCATCGATTTGCCCCTTGAAGGGCCGACCGATCTTCTTATCGCCAACGGAAAGGGCTGCCTCGGTGCGGAAACTGCCGTTCAGGTGATCTTTCACCGCTTCGGTTGCGAGAGGCTTGCCATCGAGATAAAGACTCACTCCCGACGCTCGGCCGGAACCGTCATAGTTCAACAACAGGTGACGGCTTCCTGCGAACCGGACACGCTCCTTCGTCTTAACCTCAATAGTGTCGTCGGGCCAGCGGCTCGCGAGGCGAACGATCACGGTGAACCTGGGTCTTTGAGGGCCGTCGAAGGTTGGGTCGTCGATGGTGATCTCGTATCCGCGCCAGTTCGGCGATGCGTCACGTTTCTGGATCAGCTCCAAACCCTTGGTGCCGTCGGGTTGCGCCCAAAAAGCCAGGGCGAAGGGTCGGGCGCGGTCGAAATCGCCGGCGCTCGAAAAATCGACTTGGGTCTCGCCGCTGAACTCAGCGGCCTTGCCAATGGCCCCGTCGTCGTACACGACATCTCCGCGCGTGGCCTTGGCATCGAGGCCGTGGCCGGAAGTATCCGCAAGGGTTCCCTCGAACTCGTAGCGGGCAGCCAACGCGTCCGAGAATTGACGATTGACGATTGGTCCTGAGTGAAGCGAACGATGACGATTGGAAGATGAAGACTCCAACGCAGAGGCACGGAGACACGGAGAAGAATTGGAAGACGCCTGCAAACAAGCGGTTTCTTCGTTTGATTCTCCTTTTTCATCTCTGTGTCTCTGTGCCTCCGTGTTTAGTTTTTCTTCTTGCGCGCTTGATAAGGCAGCCGCCCGCCACTGATTCTCCTGCGCCACCATCTCCTTTTCGGGAATGGCGGCCAGCGTCTCGGCGATCTGGCGGTTGAGCTGGTCCATTTCCTGCTGCTGCGCGGGCGTGGGCAGCTCCAGCACCGGCGCGGCGTTTCCCGTCTGGCCGTCAAGGCCGCGTTCGGGAACGGTGTTGAAAAAGGCGAACATACGATAGAAGTCCTTCTGCTTGATCGGGTCGTACTTGTGATCGTGGCAGCGAGCACATCCTACGGTGAGACCCAGCCAAGTGGTGCCGGTGGTGCTTACCCGATCCACGACGTACTCCACGTGATACTCCTGGGGGATCGCTCCGCCCTCGAAGTTGATCATGTGGTCGCGGTTGAAGCCGGTGGCGATTTTCTGTTCGACGGTGGCGTTAGGCAGCAGGTCGCCCGCCAGTTGCTCGATGGTGAACTCGTCGTAGGGCATGTTGCGGTTGTAGGCGTCGATCACCCAGTCGCGCCAGCGCCACATCTGGCGCAGGCTATCGATGTGATAGCCATGGGTGTCGGAGTAGCGGGCCAAGTCGAGCCACTCCATGGCCATCTTCTCGCCATAGTGGGGTGACTTCAGGAGCTGGTCCACCCGCTTCTCGTAAGCGTCGGGCGACTTGTCGGCCAGGAAGGAATCAAGCTTCGCCGGCGTGGGCGGAAGTCCGGTCAGGTCGAAGGTGACGCGGCGCAGCAGGGTCGCCTTGTCCGCCTCGGGCGAAGGTTTGAGGCCCTCGCGCTCCAGCCGCGCCAGGACGAAATTATCGATGGGATTGCGCGGCCAGTTCGATTGCTTCACGGACGGTACCGGCGGCCGCTGCGGCGGCACGAACGACCAATGCTGCTCATACTTCGCGCCCTCGTCGATCCAGCGCTTGATGAGCTCGATCTGCGCCGGCGTCAGCTTGCGCTCGGAGTAGAAAGGTGGCATGCGCACGCCGGGGTCGGTGCTGCTGATCTTCTGGTAGATTTTGCTCTCGGCAGGTTTCCCCGGCGTCACTATGCGGTAGCCACCGCGATCCGCAAACAGGGCTTCTTTCTGATCCAGCCGCAGATTGGCCATCCTCTGCTTCGCGTCCGGCCCGTGACAGGCGAAGCAGTTGTCGGCCAGGATCGGCCGGATGTCGCGGTCGAAATCCACCGGCTTGGCCGGCGTTTCCGGCGGCAGGCCGGAGACTCCCGGCCGCGGCCTCATCAGCAGCACCAAGTATGCTGGAATCAGGACGAGAAGAAAGATTCGCGTTTTCAAGTTAGTCCCTCGCGAGCGGGATTACCACGAGTCGGCTCGCCCTTCATCATTGGCTAAACTGGCCTTCCCCTGGATGGTCAAATAATAGAAGTTGGGCGCGCCTAAGTCCAGCGAAATAAGATTACGCTCCAAGCCCACTCACCACCGGCCTCCTCCCTAAAGGAACGTGTGAAATAATTGCAAGGGAGCTTCCAACACAGAGACACTGAGGCACAGAGAGAAGATAAGAGACATCTGGAAACAAACGACATCTCATGTGATCTTCTCCCTCTTATTCTCTGTGTCTCTGCGCCTCTGTGCTTAATTCCTTCACAGCTTCAAGGGGCAGGTGGGGCTTGTGTCGCATCACCTGCTACCGACATCTCAAAACTTCCCTCTTGACAATCTAGAGGAGCGGTGTATCATTCATCTTGATGATCTAGAGGAGAGAACAAATGGGAGGCCAGTCGAGCGAGTTGGTTCAAGGCACCTTGGACATGCTGATTCTGAAAACTCTGGCGCTGGAGCCAATGCACGGATACGGCATTGCGTTGCGGATCGAACAGATCAGCCGGGGCGTATTTCGGGTTAACCCGGGGTCGCTGTTCCCTGCCTTCAAGCGCCTGGAGCGAGCCGGTTGGATCAAGCCGGAGTGGAGGCCGACCGACAATAACCGCCGGGCGAAGTACTATGCCCTCACCGAGCGTGGCCGAAAGCAATTGAAGGCTGAGACGGCGCAATGGGGAAAGCAGATTACCGCCATTGCCAGGATTCTGGAAGCATGATGGCGGCAACACTCACGCACGCGCCGCAAGGAGGACCGTGATGTCATTCCTGAGAAGTTTTGCCGACGGGCTGAGGGCGCTCTCACGAAAGACGCAAGCAGAAAAAGAGATGGACGAAGAGCTGCGGGGTTACTTGGACGCGGCCGTTAAGGAGAAGATGCGCTCCGGAATGAGCGAAGAGCAAGCGCGGCGCGCGGCGCGCATCGAGATGGGCAGCATGGAAGCAGTGAAGGAAGAGATCCGCACCGCTGGCTGGGAGTCAGCCGTCGAGACCGTCTGGCAGGACCTCCGCTATGGCGTGCGCATCCTGCGGAAGGATCCCGGCTTCACGCTGGTCGCGGTTCTCACGCTGGCGCTGGGCATCGGAGTGAACACCACCATCTTCAGCGTGGTCAGTTCGATGCTCCTTCGCAAGCCGCCGGTCGACGACCCCGACCGCTTGGTGATGCTGCTTAGCAAGGCCCCCGCTGCAACCGAGTGGGGCGCCGACCGGAGGCCTGTTTCGGCGCCCGATTTCCTCGACTGGCGCGCGCAAGCCACCGCATATTCCGGAATCGCGGCCGCCTCTTCGGTTGAGGATACGGTCGACTTTACCCTAAGTGGCGGTACCGAACCTGAGCGGGTTCCAGGCAATCGAATCTCGGCCAACTATTTCCAGGTACTCGGTGTTGCTCCTGTGCTGGGACGGGCCTTCCTGCCCGGTGAGGAAGAAGTCGGCCACGACCACGTGATGGTGCTCCGTGAGGACCTTTGGAAGCGCCATTTCGGCGCCGATCCGCACGTGCTGGGGTGCGCCGTCAAGCTGAACGGGGAGAACTACACCGTGGTCGGCATCATGCCCGACTCCTTTCGCAGAATGTGGATGTTCCCAGCGCAGCTCTGGATTCCCCTGGCTTTCACGCCCGCGCAATTAGGCCCGCCGGCCCGCAGGTCGCGCGCTCTGAGTGTCTTTGCGCGTCTGAAGCCCGGAGCAACGGAGAGCGCGGCGCGGGCTGAACTCATCACCATCGCCACGCGCGTGGCCGCTGCCAATTCCGAGACGGAGAAGGGATGGAGCGCGAATCTCATGACGGTGCAGAAGTACGCCATCCAGGAAAGCAGCGCCAGCGCAGCCTTGATGTTCCTGACGGCAGCCGTGGGGATGGTGCTGCTCATCGCCTGCGCTAATCTCGCCAACCTGCTGCTAGCGCGGAATTCCAACCGCCAGCGCGAGTTTGCCATTCGCACGGCGCTAGGCGCCGGCCGGTTCCGGCTGGCACGGCAGCTCCTTTCGGAGTGCCTCATGCTGTCGCTTTTGGGCGGGGGCCTGGGTCTGCTGTTGGCCGTCTGGGGACTGCGCGTACTCCGGCCTGCGTTCAACTGGAACGAATACTCCGTGCTGGTGGCTGAAATGCTGTCCATTGACCGACCAGTACTTCTCTTCACATTGGGGGTTTCGGTGGCCGCCGCTCTGGTGTTCGGCCTCGCGCCCGCCTTCCAGATCTCACGGCGCGACCCGAATGTCGGCCTTAAGGAGAGCTCGCGGTCCACCACCGCGGGTCGCGAGCACCATAGAATGCAGAACCTCCTAGTGACCGGCCAGCTCGCGCTGTCGCTTATCCTGTTGGTAGGCGCCGGTCTCTTCGTCGATTCATTCGTCGAGGAGACTCGGTTGAACCGCGGGCTAAATTCGGCTAATCTCCTCACCGCGTCGGTTTCGCTTAGCGGCACCGCTTACCAGGACCCGGGTCGCCAAAGCACCTTCTTCCAGAGTGTCCTACGCGAGATCGAGAGTGCGCCGCAAGTGCGGTCTGCCGGCGTGACCAGCGATCTGCCGTACACGTTCCCGGGCTCGGCGAACGTCACTTTTGAAGGCCGACCGGCGGCGAAGCCAGACGAGCGGCCTTCCGCCGGCTACTTTGCCGTCAGTCCCGGTTATTTCGCCGTTCTTCAGATTCCCCTGCTGGAGGGACGCGAGTTCACGCCGTCGGACAACGCCCGTTCGTCTCCGGTGGCGATCGTCAACGAAGCTTTCGCGCAAAAGTTCTTTCCCAACCAGAACCCGCTGGGCCGCCACATCAACATCGAAAATGGTAATGAGAGCAGCAATTCTCAGCGATGGAGCGAGATCGTAGGCGTGGTGGGAAACGTGAACGAGTTCCTAGGGCAAGTGGCGCCGCGACCTCACGTCTTTGAACCTTTCCTCCAACGGCCCAACGGCTCCGTGAATCTTGTGGTGCGGGTGACGACTGAACCCGGCGCTTTTTCCGGCTCGCTGCGGCGCGCGGTCTGGCGTGTGGACAAGGAGCAGCCCGTGACCAGCCTCAGAACCATGGATCGGGTGGTGCAGGACGCCGGACAGGGCGACAATGTAATGGCCGAATTGATGGGCGGCTTCGCGGGCATCGCCTTGCTGATGGCGGCGGTCGGCATTTATGGTCTCATCTCCTATCTCGTCGGCAGGCGGACGCACGAAGTGGGCGTGCGCATGGCGCTCGGCGCCCGCCGCGGGGAGATTCTGCTGCTGGTGCTTCGCAATTCGATGTCGCGTGTGTGCTTGGGCGCGGGAATCGGTTTCGTGCTCTCGCTGGCCTTGCCCCGGCTGGTGAGCGCCAGCTTTGAGGGGTTCTACCACGTTCACAGCGGATGGATCCTCGCGGTGACGCTGCTGGCAGTGATCCTGGTAGCGCTCGCGTCTTGCTATGTACCGGCTCGCCGGGCAACGAGGGTAGATCCGATGACGGCGCTCCGTTACGAGTGACGCGTCGCCAAGTGAATGGTGTCGGCTACCAGCTTTCAGCCATCAGCGATCTGCAAGACGAGTGGCGAGTGGTTAGTGGCTAGAAACAAAGACAAAGCGGGCTCTTGCTAGCCACCAGCGGCTAGCCACTTGTCTTGCTGAGAGCTGATGGCGGACGGCTGATGGCTAATGGAGAAAAGAGATGTCGCTACTGCGAAGCATAGCAGGTGGGCTCCGGGCGTTGTTCCGAAGAACGCAAGTCGAACACGAGATGGACGAAGAGTTGCACAGCTACCTGGACTTCGCGGTGAATGAACGAATGCGCGCCGGGATGAGCCAGGCGGAAGCGCAGCGAGCCGCCAAAATCGAGCTGGGAGGCATGGAAATGGTTAAAGAAGAAATTCGTTCCACCGGCTGGGAAGCTGCTGTTGAATCGCTCTGGCGCGACATTCGTTTCGGCATTCGGATGCTGCGCAAGAACCCGGCCCTCACGGCGGTGGCGGTGCTGACCCTGGCTCTGGGGATCGGGGCCAATACCGCCATTTTCAGCCTGATTGATACGGTAATGCTGCGCTCCTTGCCGGTGCAGAAGCCTGAGGAGTTGGTGCAGATCATGAGGCGAGGTCCGTTTTCGCCTGACGAGGGTTCTCCCGTCTTCACCAATCCTCTGTGGGAGCAGGTGCGAGACCGGCAGGACGTCTTTGCCGGAGTCTTCTCCTGGAGCGGAGAGAGGTTCAACCTCGCGCAGGGCGGTGAGGTGCAGAACGCGAACGGAATCTTCGTCAGCGGCAGCTATTTCGCCACCCTGGGTGTGCGGCCGGCCTCCGGCCGTCTGCTCGCCGCTTCCGACGACCAGCGCGGCTGCCCAGCGGTCGCCGTCTTGAGTTATGGCTTCTGGCAGGATCACTACGGAGGCGGTGCGAGCGCCATCGGCAGCACACTGTCGCTGAGCCAGCATCCTTTCCAGATTGTCGGCGTTAGCGGCCCGGGCTTCTACGGTGCGGAAGTGGGGCAGAAATTCGACGTCGCTATTCCCGTCTGCACGGCGGCGATCTTCGACGGAAAAGAACAGCGGCTCAACCATCGCTCCTGGTGGTGGCTGAGCGTCATCGGCCGAGTGAAACCGGGGATCAGCCGGGATCAACTGAAAGCGCGACTCGCCGTGCTATCGCCCCAGATCGCCACTGCGGCCTTGCCGACGAACTGGGACCCGAAAGGCCAGCAGAACTTCCTCAAACAGACGCTGGTGACGGTCCCGGCCTCGACCGGCACTTCCGGTCTGCGTCGACAGTTCAGAGAGCCACTCAACATTCTGATGGTGGTCGTCGGACTGGTGTTGCTGATTGCCTGCGCCAACGTCGCCAGCCTCATGCTGGCTCGAGCTGCGGCGCGAAACAAGGAGATCGCCGTGCGCCAGGCCCTTGGAGCTTCCCGCGCGCGGTTGATCCGCCAATTGCTGACGGAGTGCGTCCTGCTCTCTTTCGCCGGCGCTCTGCTGGGCATCCTCTTCGCCCGATGGGGAAGCGCGCTGCTGGTTCGCTATATCTCCACTGCACACGAGCATGTGTTCCTCGACCTCTCGGTCGATATCCGCGTGCTCGGATTCACGGCCGCCATCGCCGTCCTCACCGGCATCCTGTTCGGCGTTCTGCCGGCGTTTCGGTCCACCCGGGTGTCCCTGAGCGGGGCGATGAAAGGCAGGGGGGACAACGAGGGTCACATACGCTTTCGCGCCGACAAGTGGATTGTGGCCTCGCAAGTGGCGCTGTCGCTGGTGCTGCTGGTTGCCGCCGGGCTGTTCCTGCGAAGCTTCGCCAAGTTGGTGACCTTGGACATCGGCTTCGACCGCGCCAACGTCCTGCTGGTGAATGTGAACCTCGAGGCCGCTAAAGTACCGCCCGAGCAGCGACCCGCCATTTACGACCAGATCGCGACCCGATTGGGGGCTCTTCCGGGAGTCGTCTCCGCCGGCCGGTCCTGGAATACGCCCGTCAGCGGCTACGAGTGGAACCAGTTCATCCATGCGGACTCGCCGAATCCGCCCACGGGAGAGGCCTCCCTTACGTATTTCAACTCCATCTCGCCGCATTACTTCGAGACTCTGCGGATGCCCATGCTGGCCGGCCGCGCCTTCAACAACCACGACACCAAGACCGCGCCCCGGGTAGCGATCGTCAACCAGACTCTGGCGCGAACCTTCTACCCGGGCCTGAATCCCATCGGGAGATACTTCCAGACGGAGAGCGTCTCGGGAAAGCCACAATCGCCCATCCAGATCGTCGGCGTGGTGAGGGATTCCAAGTACGAGTCCCTCCGTGAGGAGACCTACGCCACGGCCTTCTTTCCCATCGCCCAGATAACCCCGGGGAACGATGACTGGGAGAATTTCGAGCTTCGCACGGGCGTGCGGCCCTCCGCTCTTGCTTCCGCTGTGCAGGGCGCCATCGCCGGCGTGAACAAAGAGATCTCACTCGATTTCCATACGCTGGCGGAGCAGGTGAACGACTCGCTGGTGCAGGAACGGCTGCTCGCCGTGCTCTCCGCCTTCTTCGGCGGGCTGGCGCTGTTGCTGGCGATGATCGGCCTCTATGGCACGCTCAGTTACCTCGTGAACCGGCGGCACACGGAGTTCGGCGTACGCCTGGCGCTCGGAGCCCAGCCGGGCTCCATTGTTCGGCTGGTGATGCAAGATGTGGTGGCGGTGGTAGTGGGTGGACTGACGGCGGGAGCGTGCATTTCGCTCGCGGTCGTCGGGGTGCTTCAGAAGATGCTCTTTGGACTGGGCGCGCGCGACACCGTAACGATGATGGCGGCTACGGGGGTGCTCGCCGCCGTCGCCATCATCGCCGCGTACTTCCCCGCGCGCCGCGCATCGCGGGTGGATCCGATGGTGGCGCTACGCTACGAATGAGCCGTCAGCCGTCAGCTCTCAGCGCTCAGCAAGGAAATTAGGCCTTTCTTGCTGATAGCTGACGGCTGATCGCTGAAAGCTGACCCAAGAATCACGTCTTACGCCTCGCCAGCGCCTGTAACGCGGTAATCACCACCACGTTGACGATGGTCTCGACGTCGCAGCCGCGCGAGAGGTCGTTGGCAGGCCGGGCCAGCCCCTGCAGGATGGGCCCGACGGCGTGGCAGCCGCCGAAGCGCTCAGCCAGTTTGTAGCCGATGTTGCCCGAGTTGAGGTCGGGAAAGATGAAGACATTCGCTTGGCCCGCCACCGGCGACCCGGGAGCCTTGCGCGCCGCCACTTCCGGAACCATGGCGGCGTCGAGCTGGAGTTCGCCGTCGACCATCAATTGCGGGGCGCGAACCCTGACGGTCTTAGTGGCTTCGCGGACCGCCGTGATCGACGAATGCTGGGCGCTGCCTTTGGTGGAAAACGAGAGCATGGCGACGCGCGGCTCCGCTTCCAGCATGGCTCGGACGTTCTGCGCCGTGGCCAAAGCGATATCGGCAAGCTGAGCCGAAGTAGGCTGGGGCACCACGGCGCAGTCGGCGAAGAGGCATGCTCCCTCGACGCCGATTTCGCGCCTCGGCGAGACTATCAGGAAAAAGCTGGATACCAAGGGAAACTCCGGCGCCGGCCCGATGGTCCAGAGCGCCGCACGCACCGTGTCGGCGGTGGTATTAAGCGCGCCCCCCACCGATCCGTCAGCGTCACCGGCGGCCACCATCAAGCCCGCAAAAATCCTGGGGAGCATGGCGACTTCGAGGGCCTCAGTCTCGGTCATTCCCTTGGCTCGCCGCCGCTCGTAGAGAAGACGCGCGTAGGGCCGCAGCTTGTCGCTGACCGCCGGGTCCGCCAGAACCGTGCCCGGCAGCGCGATGCCCAACTCCTTGAGACGGGCCTGCATCTTTCCGGTGTCGCCGAGCAAGGTCAAGCGCGCCAGGCGCTCTTTCTCGATCGCCTCCGCCGCTTTCAGGGTGCGGTCTTCTTCGCCCTCAAACATGACGATGTGCTGAGGGTATTCCCTGGCTCGCTGGCGCAGCTTCTGAAGAATGTCCATGGTCGTCACCCGCCTTTGCCGGCGTGCTCAAGTGGCGAGTCCACCTGCCTGGGGTGTAGCGGCGAGTTTACCTTGCATGGAGGCTCGGTCGCAACCGGACAATTCAGCTCACTGAGATCAACCCGATGGGAAGCCCGAGCCGTGATTGCATAGCGCCGCTTGTTGCTTACGCCGTTTGGCGTTACGCTATTCGGCGTCACAGGAGCAGTATTCTCCCTTGGTCGAGCGCAAGTTGGATGTGTGGGCGTGCGCCGCTACTTTGTTATCTCGAGTGCGGGTCAGGAGGCAAGAACGATGCTGCGAATAAACCTCGTTTACACTTGGCGGACGTGCAACCCAACAGTAGGCAATCTGCAAGACGCGGTCGGCAGCGGGGCCGGTGGGGACCGATAGCTGGCGGCCAAAAGCTGAGACCCGGAAGGTCACCCTGATGTTTAAGACTATTGAATGGACCGACGAAGGTGTGCGGATGATTGACCAGACCCGCCTGCCGTCGGAAGAGATCTACCGCACCTATCAGGACTATCGCGGCGTGGCGGAGGCCATCCGCTCCATGGTGATCCGCGGTGCGCCGGCGATCGGCGTGGCGGCGGCCATGGGTGTCGCGCTCGGCGTCAAGAATTCCACCGTGACCAACATGGCCGAGTTGCGGGCTGAATTTGACGCCATTGCCGAGGCGATTTCCCAGACGCGTCCGACGGCGGTGAATCTGTTCTGGGCGGTAAAGCGGATGCGCGCGGTGTTCGAGGAATGGTTGGCGCGGCCCCGCCCCGGATCGGACTTGGACTCGGACTCGGACCGGGAGAGAATCGCCGCTGTAAAGGCGAGGCTGGTAGAAGAAGCACAACGCGTCCTGGCGGAAGACATCGCGGTGAACGAGGCGATGGGACGCAACGGCGCGGCGCTGCTGGGCGCCGGTTCGACGGTGCTGACGCATTGTAACGCGGGCGCGCTCGCTACCGGCGGCTACGGCACCGCGCTAGGCGTGATTCGCACCGCCGTGGCGCAAGGCAAGCAGATCCAGGTGTTCGCTGACGAGACACGGCCGTTTCTACAAGGCGCGCGCCTGACGGCTTGGGAACTGGCCAGGGACGGCATCCCCGTCACGCTGATCACCGATAGTATGGCCGGGCACTTCATGAAGCTAGGCAAAGTTCAGGCGGCCATCGTCGGCGCCGATCGCATCGCCGCCAACGGCGACGTGGCCAACAAGATTGGTACCTACACCGTCGCTGTATTGGCCCACGAGAACAACATCCCGTTCTACGTGGCCGCGCCGCTTTCGACCATCGACCTGAATATCGCGACCGGTGATCAAATCCCCATCGAGGAGCGCTCGCCGGAAGAGGTGAAGCAGGTAGCCGGGGTCCCCATTGCACCGCCGGCGGTGGAAGCGCGTCACCCCGCCTTCGATGTGACGCCGCATCGCTACATCACCGCCATCATTACGGAGAGGGGCGTAGCGCGCGCGCCCTACGTGGATAGCCTGCCGGCCCTCTTCGCCGCGGCGACGGGATAATCACTCGCCGGTCCAACCTGGCCTGTCGCGCCGACTGAGCTCTCTTGCAGCGGTATTGATAGGCTAACGTGATAGTAGATCGATGCTTGAGGCTCCCGCCCGTTTTGAAGCCGCGACCGCCCCTATGGTAGAATGCCAGTCTCTTGGAAAGGCATGGCGGAGTCCGAGCATGAAGCGTTACGGTGAGCATCGTTTTCCGGGCAAGCTGTTCGTGGTGGAGGGTATCGACGGGTCAGGCAAGTCGACGCAGCTCATGCTGCTCCACCAGTGGCTCAAAGCCGAAGGGTTCGGGGTGGTCTTCAGCGAGTGGAACTCTTCTCCGCTGGTGAGGGACATTACCAGACGGGGCAAGAAGAAGCAGATGCTCTCCCCGGCTACTTTCAGCCTGATTCACTCCACCGACTTTGCCGATCGGATGGAGCGCAACATTATCCCGCTGTTGAAGGCTGGAGCCGTGGTGTTGTGCGACCGTTACATCTACACGGCCTTCGGTCGCGACGTGGTGCGCGGCATGGATCCCAAGTGGGTGCGCGAGCTTTACAGCTTCGCCGTCAAGCCCACCGCGGCGTTCTATTTCCGGGTACCGCTGGAGACGGCCATTCAACGCCTGCTCGACGGCCGCAGCGGCTTCAAGTACTACGAGGCCGGCATGGATCTGGGGCTCAGCACCGATACGGAGCAGAGCTTCCGCTTGTTTCAGGGGCGCATCATTGAAGAGTACGAGAAGATGGTGCCCGAGTTCGAGCTTACGGTGGTGGACGCCACGCAGGCCATCGAGGTGGAGCAAGCACAGATGCGGCAAATCGTGAGATCGAAGCTGGCGCAAGCCAAGCGATTGAGGGTGGCGCCTTGAGAGAAACGTACGGAACTGTCTTGCCGGGCATGAATCTGGCCGACCTGACGGGTAAGCTCATCGTGATCGAGGGGACCGACGGCGTCGGCCGCTCCACCCAGATCGACCTGCTGAAACCATGGCTGGAGCAGGAGGGACGCGCGGTGCTCGATACCGGCCTGACGCGCTCCGACCTCGCCGGCAGAGGGATCAAGCAGGCCAAGGAAGGCCACACGCTGGGCCCCCTGACGCTCAGCCTGTTCTACGCCACCGACTTTACCGATCGGCTGGAACAGGAGATCGTGCCGGCGTTGCGCGCCGGCTTCGTGGTGCTCACCGACCGTTACATCTATTCGCTGATGGCACGTGCGCTCATCCGCGGCATCGACACCGCCTGGCTCCAGAACGCTTATAGTTTCGCGCTGAAGCCCGATGCCGTGTTCTACCTTCGCATCGGTGTGGACGACCTGATCCCCCGCGTCGTGTTTTCGCGTGGCTTTGATTATTGGGAATCCGGAATGGACTTGCATCCCAGCGAGGACATGTACGAGAGTTTCCGCAAGTACCAGACGGCGCTGCTGGCGCAGTTCGACCTGCTGGCGGAGAAATACGTCTTTGATGTGATCGATGCCTCGGGCAGCCCGCAGGCGGTTTTCAGCCAGTTGCGGGACCGGATCGGGCGCGTCCTGAGCGGCGAGCCTCGCGACCCCTTGTTCTCGTTGCTGACGACGCCGCCCGTTGCCCCGGCCGCGAGCATCGAAGGTACGAGGCAGGAGGTGGCGTCGGTGAAAACAACGGCGGTAGTCGAGAAGACTCCGGCGAGGGTACCGCCGAAGGGTCCGGCGCGGGAGAAAGCCCACAAAGGCGGCGCTCACGCTGCGGCGAAGATCTCCGGCGGCGCGGAGAGCGTCTGATTCACCCAGTGCCTGACGCGCTCGATCCCAGCCTGATCCCGCGTCATGCGAGCATACCTTTCGAGGTACGTTTTCTTGACGGTCCGATTGCGCAGGATCAGCCTTTCCACTTCCATCGCTACTTCCAGGTGATCGCGCAGGAAGGCGGGACGCGCCACCATCTCAATCATCATTTCTTCCAGAATCTCCAGGTCGTGCCACTCTCCCAGTTGCTGCTGGAGATTGCGGAGCCAGTTGAGCGTAGCGTCCGTGCCGGGCACGTTGAACTCCCGGATCACTTCCACCGCGTAGCGCAAGCGCTTGGCCGCAATCCGCGCCCCGTGGATCACCCCCGGCTGCGAGTCTTGGTGGGACTCTTCGATGCGGGCTTCAAAATCACCCCACACCGTTTCCAGCCCGCGGTGGATGCGCTGGTAGAACTCCTCGGTGGGCAGCATCGCGACCGACTCTGATTCCGAGCGGGGTTGGACGCTTTTCGAACTCAGGTGACTTTTCAAGCGCACGTAAAACACCGCCAGGTTGATCTTACTCAACCTGCTTAGCGCTTTCTCGAAAGCCTTGCCCCGCCGCTCCGTCAGGTATTGCCGGACGGCTTCCCAAGCGCGGCGGTGGGTTGCTCGCTTGCTTCCCAGGACGCTCTCCACGCGATCGATCTGCACGTCGCAGTTTCGCACTTCCGATAGCACGCGGCGCGAGCGGCGGATCTTGCGCCGCAGGCGGGAAATGCCTTTCGACGGCGGCGGATAAATCAGGTCGAGGACCTGCTGAAGCCGGCGACTGGCCACGCGCATATCGTGGACCGCGTCCGGGTCATCGCCCTGGAGGACCTTTGACTCCAGGGAGATGAATCGGTCGAGATGCTTGAGCGCCAGTTGCTGTACCCTGTCCCACTCGCGTGACGCGGCCTGGGCGTCGGTCAAAGCTGATGACCCAGGCGTGACAACGGGCGTTTCGGAAGAAACTTCGAAGGGTTGGATTACTTCGGCTTTGTTGGTCACGGGCATTGGAAACCTCGCGAGAGAGCGCGCACACTTCGGAACCACCTTGAGAAAGACAAGACAGCAAGCGGACGGCCAGCCGTAGCCGTCCCGATCGGGGCACCTCCACTGGAGGATATTATTGTATCAATGCACCGGAGAAATTGCAACGCGGATTGAGGTGGCCGCGAGGAAGGGGGGCAGGGTGGCCGTGCTGGCACCGTTTCACGCCAGCCTGCGGAGGATGCGCGGCGTCAGCCACCAGACGAGTTGCCCCGGCGACCTGGGCGGGAATTCGCGGAAGCTGATCAGGCAGCACGCGCCTTTCTTGAAGGCCAGGTTGGCGTGGCGGCCGGCCCCGATCAACCGGGCCGCCAGATGGCTCAGGTCGGGTTCATGTCCTACCACCAGAATGCGACGACGGTTCTTGTGCCGGGCCAGAAATGCGAGCAGAGACTCCGGAGACGCGCCGGGGCTGAGAGTCTCCGAGATCTCCAAGTGAGCGAGGGGGCCCATCGCGCTGGCCGCGATCTTGGCCGTTTCTACCGCCCGCACCAAGGGGCTGGACACGATCCAGTCCGCCTCGAAACCGGCTTGCTTGAGGCCGGCGGCGATTTCGTGCATCTTCTTTTTGCCCGGTTCGGTGAGAGGGCGCTTCGCGTCATCGGAGTAACCTGCCTCGCCACGGGCCACGGCCGCGCCGTGGCGCATAATGCAAAGCTCGCTCTCAGATTGCGGACCCTCGGCCTCTAGCGCTTTGTCAGATGTCATCTCGATGCCCTTTTTCAGCGATTTTGGCGATTTGGTGAACGAGTGATCGGGACACTCTGGGCGGGGTTCGGAATTCGGTTGTCGGGGTTTGCAGAAGAAAGCCGGATTTCGTGGTCTTTTCCGCGAACCCCGAATCCCGAACCCCCAATCCCGTCCCATGGCTCGATCATCCCTCACCCTATCGTACAATCAAATGCCTCGGCCCAAAGCTTATCGAACTCCGCCCGATAAACGTCAATCACTCTGGGCTCGCGCAGGATCAGCAGATTCTCGTAGTTGCCTTCCTCGGACTCGTCGGTCCAGTTGTAGCTGCCGGTCAGCACGATGGTTTCATCGACCAGCGCGAACTTGTGGTGCATCTTCGATGCGCGACCCTTCCGTCCGGCTGCGAGCCGGAAGGCTAACCGGTCGTTTGCCACAATCTCACGCGTGACCTCCGTTTCCTCGTACTTCGTCCGGTCGAGCACCAGGCGGATACTGACGCCCCGCTCCCCCGCCTCCTGTAGAGCTCGGCCCAGGCGTTTGCTGTTGAGGCGGTAGAGTGCCGCGACAATCGAGGACCGGCTTCCCCCGATCAGGCGGTCAATCTCCGCCGCGATCGATTCCTCGCGGGTCAACAGGACTTCTACGGGCAGCAGCTCGCTGCCCTCGTCCATCGTCTTCACAGAATACGCCACCTCTCTACAATCGGCAATTTCCGGCGCACCACGTAGTAGCAGGAGCCGTCGCCGGAAGCGCTGGGGGTGATGATGTCGTCAGCGACGTAGCCGGCTGCGAAGTAGTGCGTCATCACCTTGCGAATCTCCAAACGCCAACGCCGGGCCAGCGGAAGAGCCTGCTCGCGCATGGCGTCGGTATTGACAGGAACCTGCACCAGCAGCCGCGCGTCTCCCCGGCCGAGCCGCAGCGACCGGTTTTCGAGGAACCCGTCCGCGTTAGTGCGCGTTTCGTTGATTCGCGGGAGCGACAAGTTGGCGCGAGCGCGCCGGCCGGCCAACCGCTCTTCGACGCGTGCCGCCGCGACACGCCAGTTCACCACGAAGCGGTCCGTGGGCAGGCCCTTTTCAATCACGCTGGCGAAGTGGCCATAGGCGTCGACCAAGTACTCCTCCGCGCGCCCGCCCAACCGGGCCAGGTTCAGGGCGGCGTTGCGGCTCTGCAACGGATCGTACGTCCAGCAGATCGACCGGATACCCTGTTCGAGTGCAAGCTGGCGGTGCACGCGTTTCATGCGCAGGCCGAGCCCCTGGTCGCGGAAATCCGGCTCCACGGCCATCATGTGCGACCAGTGAATCAACCGGCCGTGGCGCCGCGCCAGAAAGGCGTAGATGAACCCGACGATCCTGCCGCGCACCAGCGACCCGATCACTGCGCCGCCGTACTTCTGCGTCACGTTCAGCACCTCGCCCGAAACCGACGATGCTCCCCACACCGCCTGCTGAATGCGCTCGCACTGGCGGAACTCTCTTGCGGTTCTCAATTGCCTCACTTCCACGCGGCCCATGGCCTCTCCGGAAGACCGATCCACGCCGGCCGAAGGCATAACTTATCACTCCCGTTCGAAACTGGAAACTCGAAAATGAAAACTCGAAACGAGCTGGGGGCACGACTCCTATTCTCTAATTTCGATTTTCGAGTTTCGAACTCAGGCGCGAATGCGGTTATAATCCACCCGACCTGGCGTTGGCTTCGATCGGCGCAAGCTGCGTGGCGACGCCGACAAGGAGGTTCTCAGTTTCAATGAGCATTATGACTGCGGCGAAGAGTTCATGCTGGGAAGGGCGAGCGAGACGCGCGCGCCGCGTAATAAACGTCCTGTGCGGCTGCACCCTATTTGCCGGGTCCCTCGCTGCCGCGGGGCCGGCTCGCGCTGTCGGCCCTGCCGCACCCACCCTGGCGGAGCGGATCCAGCGGATCCTCAGCCGGCCCGAAGGGCGCCACGCTCTCTTCGGCATCGAGTTCTACTCGTTGGACACGCATCAAGTGATCTACCAACTCAACAGCGACAAGCTTTTCACGCCCGCCTCCACCACCAAGTTGCTCACCATGGGCACGGCGCTGGAGCTGCTCGGCGCCAATTATCGCTACCACACCCGCGTTTACGGCACCGGCGCGATCGAGAAGGGCACACTGAAGGGCGACCTGGTATTGGTTGCGAGCGGCGATCCTAACCTCTCCGGTCGCATCCAGCCGGACGGCACACTGGGCTTTGAAAATGAAGACCACTCCTATGGCGGAAGCCCCGACACGCGCGCCGTCACCGGCGATCCGCTGCTGGTGATTCGCGAGCTGGCGCGCCAGGTATTCTCGCACGGCGTGCGGCGGATCGAGGGGCGGGTGCTCGTCGATGCCAGCCTGTTTCCGGAAGGCGAGAAGGAGCTTGGGACCGGCGCCGTGATCTCGCCCATCGTGGTCAACGACAACATAGTGGACGTGACCGCCAGTCCGGCCGCCACCGTCGGGGACCCGGTACGCCTGCAAATCTCGCCGGCCACCGCGTACGTCAAGTTCACCAACGACGCGCGCACGGGCGCCGCCGACTCCAAGCCCGAGATCAATTGGACCAGCGACGTCAGGAATCCGGACGGCAGCCACTCGGTTACGGTCACCGGAAACATGCCGGTGGGCAAGCCGTCGGTTCTTTACGCCTATATGGTGCCGAGGCCCAGCCGCTTCGCCGAGATGGTGTTCGCACAGGCTCTGGCCGAGTCCGGCGTCACCGCGGCCACTCCTAACCCGGCCGCCGAGCCGGACTTCAAGGCGCTCGCCACCGCCTACACGCCGGAGCATCAACTTGCCGAGCACATCTCGCCGCCCTTGGCTGAGGAGGTGAAGGTGACGTTGAAGGTCAGCCAGAACCTCCACGCCAGCATCATGCCCTACCTGCTGGGCGCGGTGCTGGCCCACGCGCAGGCCGACTTGGCGCAGGCAGGCTTTAGCCTGGAGCACGACTTTCTCGAGAAGGCCGGGCTGGACCTCAGCGGTGCTTCGCAGAGCGACGGTGCGGGAGGCGCCCCTGCTGGCTGCTATACGCCCGACTTTATGGTGCACTACCTCGAAACCATGGCTGGCCAGAAGGACTTCCCCGTTTTCTTCCGCGCCCTTCCCATCCTGGGCCGCGACGGCACGCTCTGGAACATTCAGGTCCACAGCCGGGCGGCGGAGAACGTTCGAGCCAAGACCGGAACCTGGGCGGATGAAAACGACCTCGACCGCAACCAGATGGTGACCGCTAAAGGTCTGGCTGGCTACATCACGAACACGGCCGGGAAGCGCTGGGCTTTTGCCGCCTATGTCAACCACCTCGCCGTGCCCGACAACGACCAGGCCGTCACCGAGATAGTCGGGCAGCTTATGGGTGAGATCGCTGCGGCCGGGTACGAAACCCTCGAGGGCCAACAATAGGCACAGGGGACAGAAGTAAATGATGAATGCTGAATTCTGAATGATGAACAAAAAGGACTCGGCATGCACAGCCAATGTCCCGCGGGACACTCTTTTATTCATGATTCATAATTCATCATTTCTTCTATGCCCCGTCCCATCCCCTGCCGCTCGGTCCCTGGCGTATAATCTTCCTTGCGCGTTAAGGAGGGCCATGCTGCGAGGATTTCTCAGCACTCTCTGGATTGCAGTTCTGACGCTGGCGGTGGTCTCTGTGCGGACCGCCCCGGCCGCAACGGGAATTGACGCGGCCACGGACCGCACCACTTACAACGTGGGCTCCGACGTCGGCCTGAAGATCGGCTTCCCGCCGGGCGCCAACGTGCTTCCGACTTCCAGCTTCGTGGCGACCGTCCGCTACGCAGGAGAATCGAAGCCCTTGGTGGATCGGGTCCCGGTGGTCCCTCCCGGGGCATCGGATTCGCGCAGCGATCGGTCGACCGGCTACCACCTCATCTGGAAGATTCCCCCGGATGCGCGTACCGGACGTTACGAGATCGACCTTTCTGCCAAGGAACCGAGCTCCGGCGCGACCGTTCCCATCCAGACTAACGCGGCGTCGTTCGCCGTGCATCACCGGCTGGTTCAGATCGAGCGGATCGCGCTGGACAAGGGCTTCTATACTCCCGGCGACCCCGTGCAGTGCCACGTGGTTTTGAAGAACGTCTCCCATCAATCCGTGAGCGGGTTGCGCGTGGAGTTCTCGGACCGGTACTGGCCCTGGATCGCCGCACCCAGCGCGGAGGCGGCGAAATCGATCGTAACCCTGACCGAGAGTCTCGCGCTGCCGGCCGGGGCCGAGCACGAGTTGGACTCGACGACGGCGGGCGTGGCCGTCGCCGTCAAGCAGCCGGCATTCCACCAATACGGCGTCGCCGTGTGGGACCACGAGCGCAAGACGGTGCTGGACATCGCCTTCAGCGCGCTGGTGATTATTGCGCCGCCGGGGGTTGATTCGCCGCTGCCCTATCCGGGCCAGTACCTCTACCCCGAGCTCAGCGGCGTTAACGGCTTCGCTTATCGCCATTTCTACCCGCCCGAGGCTGAATCGCCGGCGATTACATTCGACCACGATCACACGATGTGGGCTCCCGGCTCGAATGCCACCGTGAGCTTCACGCTGGCCAACCCGACCCACGCGGCGTGGCACGCCGTCCAGGTGGTGGCGCGTCTCCTCAGTTCGGCCGGCTCCGAACTGGCCACCGACGTCACCGACCAGCAACTGTACCTCGCTTCCGACGGCTCTTCGCTCCGTCGCAGCGCGGCGTTTACGCTGCCCGCCCACGAAGCCGGAATCGATCGCGTGGTGGTGGAAGTTCGCGATGCCGGCGGCGTCCTTGCTGCGAACGCGCTCGAGCTGGGGGTGAACCCACTGCCCAAATCGATTCTAATCTTCTGTGCCCACGAGGACGACGAGGGCGCCTACTCCGGTCTGGCGCGGGCCGCGATTGAGAATCACATTCCCGTCCACTACGTCTACTTCACCGGCGGCGACGCGGGCTCGTGCGACCGCTACTACGAGCGCTCGTGCGATGCCGCCGACGCCATGAATTTCGGCGGTATCCGCATGCAGGAGACCGTGGCCTCGCTGGGACACCTGGGCGTGCCACGCGAGGCTATCGAGTTTGTCGGCCTGCCGGACGGCGCCTCGGGCATGATCTGGTACGACCACCCGCAGCCGTCGGAGCCTTTCCTCGACCCGCTGCTGGCGACGGACCACGCGCCGTACGCGGGCATGGTCGAGCCCAATGTCTCTTACGACCGGCGCTCGGTGGTGGAGGTGGCGAAGAGGCTGATCGAGAAGTATCAGCCGGAGGTCATCTGCACCGCTCACCCCGGCCAGGCTACTCACATCGACCATATCGTAAACAATTACTTCGTGGTGAAAGCACTCCAGGAACTCGCCGCCCAGGGCCGCGTCTCGCCCCACCTCCGCCTGCTGGTAGACCATGCGTACAAGGACCAGCCGCCTACGCCTTATCATTACCAGCCACTGACCTTTTTTGTTTCCGGCGAGGCGGCGGCGCTGGCACAGGAAGCGTGGTGGTTCTATCAATCGCAGGGGGGCAACGTGGCCGAGGGCCACCTGCGCAGCTTCAGCCAACTTTCCCGCACCGAGGAACTGCGCCAAGTGCTAGACTGGAACGAGCATCAAGGTTGGAACGAAAAGCGTTGACCCGCAGCGCGGCAGGAATCCGACACGGAACCCTGATCCCCGCGGGCGGCGTGGGAGCGACGCTCATAGGCTATGACCAAGGAAGAAATCAAAGCCGCTGCATTCGCGAGGTACCGGGAGAGCAGCGCTCTGCCCCCGGCCGACGACGAACCCTTCCCCTGCCCAGCGTGCGGCCAGCTTCTGGCGCCAAGGTCCCGCGTCTGTGCGGCATGCCGGCAGCCGGTGGACCCCGCGAACATCCAGCAACTGGAAGCCGTCCGTCCCCCGGAGACACAGGCGACGGTAACGCCCCCTCCACGGGTGTCGTTCTCGTGGCAGATTTTCATGGTCGTGTTGCTGGCTTGGCTGGCGTTGACGGGGATCACTCTCTCGCTGCTGAGCCTCGCTAAGGCTCAACTCATCTCGTTTGGCGTCGTTCTTGGATCATCCATCTGGGTCTTGCAGGACGCTCGCGCCAAGTCGATTCCCAAACCCTTTCGCTGGGCCTTTGGCTCGATCATGCTCTGGATCGTGTTCTTCCCGTGGTACCTGTCCCGGCGGAGGGTGCCCGCGGCGACCTGTCGCGTGGAGGCGGAACTTACGCCGCTCGGGAGGTTCCTGGCCTTCGCGTTGCTCGTTCTCCTGGTGATTTCGCTCGTGATCACGGCAACCAAGGGCCCGGCGCCGCATTGAGTACAGGCGCCGGTCTCGATCAGGGCTGGCGTGACGCTCTCCGCGCCATCCAGGCCATCAGCAATCCAAACACCAGAAAGCCTCCGCCCCAGACCACGTCCACGTTCAGTGGACCGTCAGGCAGTTGGACCACACCTTGATCGGTGAGGCCGCCGAAGGCCAGCAGAATCACCCCATAGATAGTGAAAATGAATCCGATGGGCCAGCGGATATCAAGCGATCCTATTGCAGCCATAGTTGTCTCACCAGAAGATAATGTTGAGAATCAGGCAGAGTCCCAGCACGCCCAGCGCAATCATGCCGGGGCGTTGGTACCAAGGCAAGTGCGCTAGCTCCGGCCGCGGCGTCAGGGAGTAAACCAGGCCTACCAGTTCACTCTCCGGGCGCGGCTTGGTCATCAGGGTCACCACGACGGTGACCACCACGCCAATCCCGAAGGCCCACATCGCCTGGAAGAAGTTCGCGCCCATGGGACTGTAATAGTGGGTGACGTCGGTTCGGTACAACACATAGTGCGTGCTCGAACCCACCAGACCACAGAGCAGTCCCCAAAACGCCCCGTGACCGGTGGTCCTCTTCCAGAACATGCCCAGCAGGAAAGTGGCAAAGAGAGGCGCGTTGAAGATGCTGAAGAGCGCCTGGAGGTAGTCCATCAGGTTGTTGAAGTGCAACACGATGAAAGCCGTCAAGACGCCGGCCAACACGGCAACGACGGTAGCCACGCGGCCCATCGACAGGTAATGCCGATCGGGCTTGCCCGGATTGATGTGCGTCTGATAGATGTCGTAGGTCCAGACGGTGTTGAAGGCGGTCACATTCCCGGCCATGCCAGACATAAAGCTGGCCAGTAAAGCGGTCATGCCAATGCCGAGCAGGCCGGAGGGGTAGAACCGCTGCAACATCAAGGGCAGCGCCAAGTTGTAGTTCGGCGGCGTGCCGAACCCTCCACTCACCTCGGAGAACCCAATCGCCACCAAACCGGGGAGGATCACCAAGGCGGGGAAGAGCATCTTGGGAACGGCGGCGATCAGCGGGGTCCTTTCGGCGGCCGCCGCATCCTTCGCGGCCAGCGCCCGTTGCACCACCAGGAAGTCCGTGCACCAATACCCGAAGGAAAGGACGAAGCCCAGCCCTAGTGACATTTCAATCCAGTTCACTCCCAGGGGATTGTTGCTGGCGTGCCCGAGGTTGGCCCAGACGTGATTATAGAAGCCGGCGGGATGCCCCGCGCCGGCAGCCGCCGCCTCCAGATTGCGGTTGAGGCCCAAGAATCCGCCTACGGCCTTCAGGCCGAGAACGGTCATGGGCAGGAATCCGAACACAATGAGGAAGAACTGCAGGACCTCGTTGTAAATGGAGGAGGTCAGGCCGCCCAGCAGAATGTAAGCCGCCACCACTGTCGCGGCCGCCACGACGCTGGCGAAAAACGGCCAATGCAGCAGTTGCTGGAACAGAAGGGCCATGGCGTAGAGGTCGATGCCGGAAACCAGCAAGGTAAGGATGGCAAAACCAAACGCGTTCAACGTGCGCGTCTTTTCATCGTAGCGGAGGCGCAGGAACTCAGGGACGCTGCGCGCTTTGCTGCCGTAGTAAAACGGCATCATGAAGACGCCCACAAAGCACATGGCCGGGATCGCACCCAGCCAGTAGAAGTGAGTGACCACCGCTCCGTACTTGGCGGCGTTGGCCGCATAGCCCAGCACCTCGAGCGCCCCGAGGTTGGCAGACATGAACGCCAGACCCGTGACCCATCCGGGAATGGATCGCCCGGAGAGGAAGAAATCCTCGCTCGTCTTCATGTGGCCGCGCAGCCACATCCCGATGCCAATCACAAAGGCGAAGTAGATAACGATGATCGAGTAGTCGACTAAACCGAGATGCATCTCCATAGGGGCACCACCGAAGCGCGACTTGT
>Ga0335081_10001512_pt1 | contig 37049 bp, 27 predicted proteins | sample Lox_Sample_35_FD_206713 | JGI IMG/M metagenome (GOLD analysis project Ga0335081, IMG submission 206713) | Soil microbial communities from Loxahatchee National Wildlife Refuge, Florida, United States - Lox_Sample_3.5 | ecosystem: Environmental > Terrestrial > Soil > Wetlands | place: USA...
CAATTGCGGTTCAATCCGCGCCCACTGGTCATCGCTCAGCCAGAATAGATTCCTGCTCATCTTCCTTCCCCAATACGAATCAGTGCCGTATTGTCGGGGCAGAAAGATTAATGAGTTTTGACCCTAGCAGATGTCGTCTGCCGGCGCGAGCGCGGCCGCGGCGCCGAATGCGGCCGTCCACCGGACTTCGCGGCCCAGCCGACGCCGCAATTTGCTGTCGCGGCCGGGCCAAACCATGGCGCAGGCGGCGCGTGGCGGCGGAAGTTCCCGCCCGTGCCGTCAGCCGACGCCATCTGGCAATATATGGAACCGCGAGTAGCGAATGGCGAATACCGATAGCGAGGTTTTCGGGGCGCTTTCCATGCGCTATTCGCTATTTCCGCAATTCGCCCTCGATAAAAAACTCCTGCAGCTCGCGATAGGTCTCCTCGGGCGCCTCCTCGGACAGATAATGGCCGCAGGGCAGCGCCTTGGCGCCGCGAATGTCGGCGGCGTAGCGCGGCCAGATCTCGGTCGGCTTGTGATTGCGGCCGACGCCGCCGGTCGCGCCCCACAACAGCAGCAGCGGGCAGGTGATCTTGCGGCCGGCCTCGAAGTCCTTGGTGTCCATCTCGAGGTCGATGCCGTGGGTAGCGCGGTAGTCCTCACACATGGCGTGCACCGTCGCCGGATTGCGGAAACAGCGTTTGTATTCGGCAAGCGCCCGCGGATCGAAGAAGCTCAGGCCCTGCGCGGTCTTGGCGAGCTTCTTCTCGATGAAAAAATCCGGGTCGCAGCTCATCAGCCGTTCGGGAAAATCATACGGCTGGATCATGAAGAACCAATGCCAGGAAAACGTGCCCCAGGCGCGCGTCACGTTGTTGAGCAGATGATGCTGCGGCAGGATGTCGAGGATCGCGGCGCGCGCTACTTTTTGCGGGTGATCGAGGCACATGCGGTGCAGCACGCGTCCCCCGCGGTCGTGGCCGGCCGCATAGAAGCGCTCATGACCGAGCGCCGCCATCACTTCGATCTGGTCGGCCGCCATGGCGCGGAACGAATAGTTCTCATGATTGGCGCCGCCCGGCGGCTTTTCCGAATCGCCGTAACCACGCAGATCGGTGGCGACCACGATGAATTCCTCAGCGAGGCGCGGCGCGATCTTGAACCACGACAGATGGCTGAACGGATTGCCGTGCATGAGCAACAGCGGCGGTCCCTTGCCGCCGTGAACCGTGACGATGCGGGCGCCCGAGGTCGTGATTTCGGTGCGGGTGAAATTTTCGAAAAACATCGGTCATCCCCCATTCGTCATCATCCCGCGCCAGCGGATGATCCAGTAAACGCTGCGGACTGGCAATGCTGCGACCGGCATGGCATCCATCGTGATTACGCCTTTCCCGGGCGCAGCGCAGCACGAAGCGTAGCGAAGTGGTGCGCTGCAGACCCGGGACCGTTACAAATTCCGCGTTTGCGACGATCCCGGATCAGCGGTGCACCGCGACAGCGCGTCGAAGACGCGCGTAAACGCGCTTATGCTGCACCGCATCCGGGAAAAAAATGGAGTCTTCGACATGACGATGCCCGCCGATATCGACCCGCAATCCGGCTTTCGCCTGCCGCTGCCCAAGCGCGAGGATTTGGACGAAGCCGGCCAGCGCGCCTTCGACCGCGCCTCTACGCCAGGCAAGACCATCGTCGGCCTGCGCGGGCCGTCGGGCCTTCATCTCTACAGCACCAAGACCATCGACGCGCACAACGTGATGAATCAATACCTGCGCTTCCAGTGCTTCGACGCCAAGACCCGCGAGATCGCGATCCTCACGGTGGCGCGCGAGATGGACAGCCGCTTCGAATGGGCGGCGCACGAACCGGAGGCGCTGAAGGAGGGTGTCGCGCCCGAGATCATCAACGTCATCAAGCACCGCAAGAGCACGCAAGGCCTCGACGAGCGCGCCGCCGCCATCATCGAATTCGGCCGGCAAATCTTTCGCGATCACAAAGTCACGTCGGAAGCGTTCGCGCGCGTCAAAGCGTTTTTCCCGCCGAACAAACTCGTCGAGCTCGTGCTCCTGATGGGCAACTACGCGGCGACGGCTGCGCTGTTGTGCGCCTTCGACATGCAGGTGCCGGAAGGCAAGCCGGTGCTGCCGGTGGGATAAGTCATGAGCACCAAACAACAACTCCTACCTTGTCATGGTCCGCGAAAGCGGACCATCCAGTAAACGCCTTGCAAATCGGCGATTACTGGATCATCCGCTTGCGCGGATGATGACACTGGAGCGCGTCACTCAGCTTTTCCGTTATCAAATCCCAGCTCGCCCCACCGCGCCTTAACCGCCTCGATATCCTTCTGCTCCGGCCACACCTTGGGCGGAAAGCGCGCGCCGCCGAGATCGGGATCGGGGTCGTAGTCGAGATTGACGGTGGCGTCGATCAGCACGCGATGCCATTTGCCGGTGCCGAATTGCGCGACGTTGCGGTCGCGCCGCCGCGTCGATGGATCGAGCCCGGCGCCGAAGGTCGAGGGCATGATGACGATGTCGTCCTCGCCGGCATTGACCCGGTAGGCGATCGCCCAATCGACCGCGGCGTAGTCGTGAACGTCGATGTCGTCGTCGACCACGGTGACGTGCTTATAGCGCACATGCGCCGCCGACGAGCCCCACAGCGCGTTGGCGACCTGCTTGGCCTGGCCGCGATAGCTCTGCTTGATCTGCACCAGCGCGTTGACGCCGGCCTGCACCGGCGGACACCACACGTCGGTGACGCCGGGCACGCCGGCGCGGTCGAGCACGTTCCAGGCCGTTGCGGCGCGCATGATCGACGAGCACATGCCGTTTTCCGAATAACTTCCAGGCAACGAGCCCTCGATGGTGCCGCGCAGGATCGGATCGGTGCGGTGCGTGATCGCGGTAACGCGGATCGCCGGCTTCGGCGATTTATCGCCCGCCACGTAGCCTGTGAACTCGGCGTACGGGCCTTCCATCACGTAACTCTCGGGATCGAGCTGCAGGTAGCCCTCGATGACGATCTCGGCGCTCGCCGGCACATAGAGATCGACGGTCTCGCATTTGACCAGCTCGACCGGCGCGCCGCGGATCGCACCCATCACGTCGTACTCGCACACGCCCTTGGGCACCGGCGAGCCGCCGACGAAGCCGAGCGACGGCTCCCAGCCGATCGCGGCGGCGATCGGAACCTCGTTGTGGCCGGCCTGCTGCCAGGCGGTGACGTGATGGCCGATATGCTGGGCGCGCCACATCAGGATCGGAATCAAATTTTTGCCGCCGACCATGCCGCGATAGACGCCGACATTCATCACGCCGGTCTGCGGATCCTTGGTGACGACGCCCGCATAGGTGAGGATGTAACGGCCGCCGTCGATGCGATTCCATTGCGGCACCGGAAAATCGTTCAAGTCGACGTCGTTGCCGGTGATCACGTTCTCCTTGACCGGGCCGCTCTCGACGATCTTCGGCGCGATGCCCTCGCTCAAAATGGTGCGGCCGATCTTGACCAGCTCGCGCGGATGCGTGTCCGGCGGCAGGCCGAGCATCATGGCGATGCGCCGCGGGCTCGACAGCCCGCCGGTGAACACGCGGCGGCAGCGGCTGTTGGCGCCGTAATCGCGGATGTTGTTGAAGACGAGCGCCGGGCCGGTGCCGGGTCCCTGCGCAAGCCGCGCCACGGTGCCGAGCTCGACGTCCCAATCGATCTCGGCATCGATCGTGTGCAGTTCGCCCACCGCCGCGAGCGCCTTCATCCAGCCGCGCAGATCGCCGAACGCGACCGGCTTCCGTTTTTCGATCATTGATCATTCCAAATTCGAATAGCGGCGTTCATGTGCGCCGACGGCGGGAGCGGTGTCAACGTTTCGGGCCGCGGCAGGCCGACGCCACTGCGCTTTGTCACTCAGGCGATTTATCCGTGCGCACGCCGCGTAACGCACAGATGTCGATGCCGAAGCGGCAGCGCGGCGCGCAACGCGGCCCGGCATCGCCCGGTCGCTGCGCACAAGATTCGTCACGTCGCTCCGGGCGTTTCCCGCCTGGGAGGCGCGCTTAGCGCGAATGATTATCGAATCGTCGGCCCTACAGGTCAGGCGAGGGGCGGGCAGCCGTGTATGATGATCCAAAGCGCCGACGAGATGGCACTCACCGCCTTCTCGTCATACATGACGGCGTTACCCTGCTTCACCAGAGCCATTAAGTCGTCTCTGTTGTAGTGCCCGTCCGGCTTCTTCTTGAGGCGGCTGAGGTGATCGTCCGTAGTTGTGAAAACCGTAATGGGGTTGTGGCTTACGAGTACTGCGCCTTCCAGAGTAGCTGGTGCTCTGCAAACCATACTCATCTCCCATGGTTACTGTGTTACTGCGCCGTCAAAATGCCTCTCTTGCTCACCAGATATTCGTCAATCGACATTCGCCTGACGCCGCCTCAGGCGACGCCACTATGGTGCGTATCGGCGATTTTTTCAAGCACAGTTTGCGGTGCGACTTTACTCAAGCTTGGACACGCAACGGGAGGAAAGGCGAGATCGTGCCCGCGACGCGACGTTATTTCGATAGCCCCGGCACCAGCTCGCCGCCGGTCTCGATCTTGATGGTCGAGCCGGCAAAGTCGTTGCCAATCGGTTGGAACGGGCCGCCGAGGTGCTTGGCCAAAAACGCCTCGGTGACGGCGGTGAACGCCAGGCGATTTTCCGGGCGGACGAAGCCGTGCCCTTCGTCCGGGAACGTCAGATACGTCACCGGAATATCTTTGGCCTCGAGCGCGCGCACCATCTGCTCGGATTCGGCGGGCACCACGCGCACGTCGCGCATGCCCTGGGCGATCAGGATCGGCTTTGTCGCACGATCGATGTGGGTCAGCGGCGACCGGTCGCGCAGGAAGGCGCGGCCCGCTTCGGTTGCCGGATCGCCCAAACGGTTCTTCCAGACGCTGAAGAACGGCCCCCAATAGGGCGGAATCGTCGCCATGAAGGTTATCAGGTTCGAGATGCCGAACTCATCGACGATGCAGGCGAAGACCTCCGGCGTTTTGGTCGCCGCCACCAGCGCCGAATAGCCGCCGTAGCTGCCGCCGTAAAAGGCGATGCGCTTGGGATCGGCGAAGTTGCGCGCGATGGCCCAGTTGACGGCATCGATCAGGTCGTCATGCATGCGGCCGCCCCACTCGTGATCCGCCGCGGTGACGAAGGCTTTGCCGTAGCCGGTCGAGCCACGATAATTGACGCTCAGCACCGCATAGCCGCGGCTGGCGAGCCATTGATGCACGGAGTTGAAGCCCCACGAGTCGCGCAAGTAAGGGCCGCCGTGAATGACCAGCACCATCGGCAATTTGGCCGCCGCCGGCGCCGCGGCCGGACCGGGCGCCGGCATGGTCAGATAGCCGTTGAGCGTAAGACCGTCGCGGGCCGCAATGACGACCGGCTCCATCGGCCGCAGCTGCACTTGCGCGACCGATGCGCGTTGCATGTAGAGCGGCCGAACTTTTTCCGCACCGTGTTCGATCAGCACATACTCGCCGCTCGATGCATCGCGCTCGAAGAACGCCGTCACCTTGCGATTGTCGTCGCTGCGGCTGATGAATTGCGGATCGCCCGGGCCGTAATCCGCGAGCATCGCCAGCTCGGTGGCGGCGGACCGCTCGATCGCATGCCAACGGACGCGGTCGCGAACCGAGTAGGCGGCGAGCGGCCGCCGGCTTTTCGGATCGAAGTCGACGCCCGCAATGTCGGCCGCATCGTCCGCAGCGAGGATCGCCGATTGCCGCGTCGTCATGTCATAAGCGGCAAGCACTGCCTTGTCGCGGCCGCGCGTGTCCAGCATGTACAACGTGTTGCCGTCGTCGCTGAAGTCGATCAAATACGTTGAATCGAGGTCGCCGATCGGAATTTTGGCGAATGGAATCCAGTCCTTGTCCCGCAGTTCGAAAACTTCACAGTCGCCAGTGGCCGGATAACGTCCCGCCAGCCGCAACCGGAATGCGCTGTCGGTCATCAGCCAAACATAGTCGTGATTTTCATAGAGCAGCTCGCTGCCGCCCTTCACTACGTTGATCCGATAGAGATCGAAATACCGCTTGTCGCGCTCGTTGTGGCGAAACAGCATCTCGTCGGGGAAGCGATAGGACGATTCCTGAATAACTGAGCGCACGCCTAGCGGCGGCGTCAGCAGCACGACGGCGCCGGTGACGATATCGACGCTCGAGGCGCGCCAGTTCTCGTCGCCGGCGCGGTCCTGCAAGAAGACGATGTGGCGATTGGTGTGGGCCCAGCGAAACAGCGGGGAAATGTCGCGATCGGCAACGCGCGTCAGCGGCCGCCCCTGCCGCGGATCGGCGACCGGCGCCAGCCAGAGATTGCGCACGCCATTGAGCGGCGCGACGTAGGCGAGGTGCTCGCCGTCCGGGCTGAGCCGCACATTGGAATAATCGGGATCGGCGAAAAACACGCAGCGCGCCGGCAATGCCGATTGCGCCTGCGCCGGCATGTTGCGCAACGCCAATGCGGCGAGCGGCAGCGCGCCGGCGACGGCGGCGGAGTGCTGCAAGAGCCGACGGCGGTTGATCATGCTCGAGCTCATACGAACCTCGCTCTGACGGACGCGGACGACAGCCGAGCGCCGCGATCCAGACGCGCGTTCCTAAGCCACGCCACGTCAAGGCGCCGTCAAGCCGCCGTCAAAGAAGTTCTTTCGTATCGCGAAGCGCTTGGGAGAACTCAGCCAGCACAGCGCCATACCAGCGGCAGTCGAAAATCAGGATGAGTAAGCACGCGCCCCGGCTAGGCGCCATGCCCCGACAAATCGGCGATCGTCGGCTTGACGCCCGATAGCGGATTGGTCGGGTCCCACTGATAGCTCAGCGTCTCGAAGCGCATCGAGCGGGCATCGATCATGAGGAGGCGTCCGACCAAATCTGCGCCGAAGCTGACGATCTCGCGGATGATTTCGAGCGCCATCAACGAGCCAACCACGCCGGCGAGCGCGCCCAACACGCCGGCCTCGGCGCAGGCCGGCACGGTGCCGGGCGGCGGCGGTTCGGGAAACAGGCAGCGATAAGTCGGATTGGGCTTGCCGTCAGCGCCGCGCTCGTGGGCTCGGATCGTCGTCAGCGTGGCGTCGAAGGTGCCGAGCGCCGCCGTCACCAGCGGCTTCTTGGCGAAATAGCAGGCGTCGGAGACGAGATAGCGCGTGGCGAAATTATCCGAGCCGTCGGCGACGATGTCGTAGCGGCTAATCAAATCGAGCGCGTTGCCGGCGACAAGCCGGGTGCCGTGCGGCTCGACGGCGACGTGTGGATTGAGCCGGCGGATGGTCGCCGCGGCACTGTCGACTTTCGGCATGCCGAGGTCGGGCGTTTCGTGGATCACTTGCCGCTGCAAATTCGACAGCGTGACCACGTCGTCGTCGATCACGCCGAGCGTGCCGACGCCGGCGGCGGCGAGATAAAGCAGCACCGGCGCGCCCAGGCCGCCGGCGCCGATAACCAGCACGCGCGCGCGCTTGAGCGCGGCCTGGCCGGGCCCGCCGACCTCGTGCAGCACGATGTGCCGCGCATAGCGTTCAAGTTCTTCGGCGCTGAGCATGACCACCTGTCGGACCACCGAACGCCCGATGCGGAAGCCCGTCAAGCGGCGTTAGCCAAATTGCGCCGGCGCCTTGTTCGGCTATCCTTCGCTCATGCGCCGGGTGCCGGGATGAACACGAAGGTCACGGCCATCATCGTCGCTCTTGCGCTGGCGAGCGCGCCGGCGGCAGCGCAGACGCGCCCGGTCAAGGGCCACAAGGCGAGCAGCCAGGCGGCCACGCACGCCGCCGGCAAAGCAGCTTCGGAAAAACCGGGCGGCAAGGTTTCAGCGGCGATCGCCAAGGCTTACGCAGCGCTGCCGGCGGCCGAACGGCTGGCGATCCAGGCCAATCTGGCTTGGATCGGCGCGTATGAAGGTTTGCCGAGCGGCGACATCGACGACCGGACTATCGGAGCGGTGAAGCTTTTTCAGAAAGGCCACGCCGCCAAGGAAACCGGCATTCTCGACGACGAGCAGCGCGCACAGCTTGCCGGTGCTGCGGCCGGACGGCAGCAGGCGGTCGGCTGGCGCGTGATCGACGATCGGACCGGCGCGCGCTTTGGCTTGCCGGAAAAACTCGTATCGCCCGCCGGCGCCTCGCTGACCGGCAGCCGCTTCAGTTCGGGCCGCGGCCAGATCGTGATCGAAACGTTTCGCTTGAGCGAGGCGTCGCTGCCGGCTTTGTTCGAGGAGGAAAAGAAGACGCCGAAGACGCGGCACGCCGAGGCGAGCGCGCTCAAGCCGGATTGGTTCGTCATTGCCGGCACCCAGGGCCTCAAGAACGTCGTGGTGCGCGCGGACCTGAGCGGCAGCAAAATTCGCGGCATCACCATTCTGTACGATCAGGCCAACAAGGGCGTGATGATGCCGGCCGCGATCGCCATCGCCGACTCGTTTCAGGGTTTTCCGGACCCGAATGCCGGCCCGCCGCCGGGACAGCGCGCCGCGGTCGCGTACGGCACGGCGATCGTGGCCGATCATGGCGGCGCCCTGATCGCGCCGCGCGAAATCGCATCCGACTGCGAGAGCATTACCGTGCCGGGTCTCGGCCACGCCGTGCGGATTGCGGAGGATGGCGCCAACGATCTTGCGCTGCTGCGGCTTTACGGCGCCCAAAATCTCGTGCCGGCGCCGCTCGCGGGCGACGCGGCGCAGGGCGACACGCTGACGCTGATCGGCATCGCCGCGCCACCGGCGCAGCATGGCGGCAACGCCGTGACGCACCTGGCGGCGCGCCGCGACGGCGAAGGCGTCGAGCCGACACCCGCGCCGGGCTTTTCCGGCGCCGCGGCGATCGATGCGCAGGGCCGCTTCGCTGGCGTCGTCGAACTGAAATCGCAGGTCGTCGCCGGCGCAGCGGCGTCCGGCCGTCAGGCCGTGCTCATCCCAGCCGCCGCAGTGCGCGCGTTTCTCACAGCGCACGGCGTTGCATCGACGGCCACTTCCGGCACGATGGATCAATCCGTCGTGCGGGTGATTTGTGTGAGAAAGTAAGCGACGCTCTGCGGATATTCGCGGCATCGTCATTGCGAGCGAAGCGAAGCAATCCAGGGGCTGGTGCACCAACTCCTGGATTGCTTCGTCGCCCCTTCAGGGCTCCTCGCAATGACGATCGCTATTTATTCTCGAACTTCGCCGCCCGCTTCTCCACAAACGCGGTCATGCCTTCCTTCTGATCGTGCGTGGCGAACAGCGCATGAAAAACGCGCCGCTCGAAGCGGATGCCTTCGGCGAGCGAGGTTTCGAACGCGCGATTCACCGCTTCTTTCGCGGCGAGCACCGACGGCAGCGACATGGCGGCGATGGTTTCGGCGACCTTGAGCACCTCGTCGAGCAGGCTCGCCAGCGGCACGACGCGAGCGACGAGGCCGCAGCGCTCGGCTTCGGCGGCGTCCATCATGCGGCCGGTGAGGATCAGATCCATCGCCTTGGCCTTGCCGACCGCATGGGTGAGCCGCTGCGTGCCGCCGATGCCCGGAATGACGCCGAGCTTGATTTCCGGCTGGCCGAATTTGGCGTTGTCGGCGGCGATGATGATGTCGCATTGCTGCGCCAGCTCGCAGCCGCCGCCGAGCGCAAAACCCGCGACCGCGGCGACGATCGGCTTGCGCGCCGCCGCGACGCGGTGCCACGCCGCGGTGAAGTCGGCGAAGAAGACGTCGGTGAACGTCTTGTCCGCCATCTCCTTGATGTCGGCGCCGGCGGCGAACGCCTTGTCGGAGCCTGTGATCACCATGCAGCCGATCGCCTCGTCCGTTTCGAAGGCATCGACCGCCGCCGCCAGCTCGCGCATCAGCGCGCTGTTGAGCGCATTGAGCGCGGCTGGCCGGTTGAGCCGGATCAGGCCGACGCGGCCATGCCTCTCGACGATGATGTGCTCGGTGCTCATGGCTCGACTCCTCGACGCTGGCCATTCTGCGTGGACCGGCCTAGCCGATATTTTTGCTTTGGGCCACACTAGCTATGCTGCGCGCAAGGGAGAACGCCGTGATCGAGGAAAACAATACCGCGTCGTTCGGCGCCGCGATCGGCTTTGCGATTGCAATCATGCTCGGAGTTTCAGCCATGGCGCCAGCCGCAGAGGCGGCCGACGATCCGCCCTACACGCTCGCCCGCGAGGGCTTTTTCTATGTCGGCGGCACGCTGCAGACCGCCAACGGGCAGAGCCACGTCGTCAATCAGATGTACGTCGAATTCCGCATTCCGGCGACGCAGACGCATCGCTATCCGATCGTGATGGTGCATGGCGGCACGCGCTCCGGCACGACCTACACCGGCACGCCGGACGGCCGCGAGGGCTGGGCGCAATATTTCGTACGCCGCGGCTACGCGGTCTATGTCGTCGATCAACCGGGCCGCGGCCGCTCCGGCTATGCCGCGGAGCTATACGGCCCGGCCAAGGTCGCCGACATGGAGAGCGGCCAGCGCCGCTATCTGGCACAGGAAAAATACAAGCTGTGGCCGCAAGCGCATCTGCATACGCAGTGGCCGGGCAGCGGCGCGCCCGACGATCCGGTGAGCCTGCAGATGGTGTCCGGTTACGTGCCGGAGATCGTCGATTTCGCCAAGCAGCAATTGCTCAATCGCGACGCGCTGGTGGCATTGTTCGACAAGATCGGCCCGGCAATTCTGTTGGTGCATTCGCAGGCCGGCGCGTTCGCCTGGCCGGTGGCGGATGCGCGTCCGCAGCTCGTCAAGGCGATCGTCGGCGTCGAGCCCAACGGTCCGCCGTTCTACGAAGTCAATTTCGTCGGCGCGCCGGAATATTTCAAACTGGGCAAGCTCGCCCTGCCCTACGGGCTGAGTGCGGTGCCGCTCGCCTACGAGCCCGCCGTGAAGGATGCGTCCGAGCTCGCCATCTTTCAGGAAGACAAGGCGGACGGCCCCGACCTGGTGCGCTGCTGGCTGCAACAGGCGCCGGCGCGGCAATTGCCCGATTTGCAGAAGATGCCGATCGTGGTGATCACCTCGGAGGCGTCCTATCACGCGCCATACGATCATTGCACCGTGAAGTATTTGGCCCAGGCTGGCGTCAAGGCCACGCATATCCGGCTTGCCGAGCTCGGCATCCGCGGCAACAGCCACGTCATGATGAACGAGAAGAACAATAAAGAGATCGCGGCGGTGATTTCGAAGTGGCTGGACCAGGCGTTGCCGGCGAAGGAGTGATCGTCAACGACTGTCATCATCCGCGCACGCGGATGATCCAGTAATCGCCGATGCCATTGCGTTTACTGGATGGTCCGCCTTCGCGGACCATGACAGGCGCGGCAAGCGCGATTGGCATCACTTCTGACAGCTCGGACAATAAAACGTCGAGCGGCCGTTCTGCACGATGCGCTTGACGGTGCCGCTGCAGCCTGCAGTGCGGCACGGCTGGCCTTCGCGGTCGTAGACGCGGAAGTTATGCTGGAACATGCCGAGCCCGCCGTCGGTCAGCTTGTGGTCGCGCAGCGACGAGCCGCCGTCCTTGATGGCGTCGTTGAGCACGTGCTTGATCGCTTCGACCAACCGCTCGGCGCGTTCGTTCGGCGCGCCGCTGCGCGTGGCAATGGTCGAGGCCAAGCGCTTGGGCGACAGCAGCGCGCGGTGCAGCGCCTCGCAGACATAAATGTTGCCGAGCCCGGCAACGACGCGCTGGTCGAGCAGCGCGGCCTTCAGACTCGTCCTCTTGCCGCGGCAGGCCTGCGCCAGCATGGCGGCGTCGAACTCGTTGCCGAGCGGCTCGGGGCCGAGCCCGCGCAACAGCGGCTCGGCGTCGAGAGCTTGCCGCGGCACGATCTTCATCGAACCGAAGCGGCGCGGATCGTTGAAGGTCACGATCGCGCCCGAGCTCATGTGAAACACCACGTGGTCGTGCGTCGTGTGCTGCGCGCGCTCGTGATAATAACGGCCGAGCCCCGCCGCGCCGCCTGTTTTTTGTTTTTGGCGAAACACATGAAACGAGCCGGACATGCCGAGATGCATGATCAGCACGTCGCCCGACGACAAGTCGGCCAACAGATACTTGGCGCGCCGGCCCATCCCGGTCACGGTGCGCCCTTCCAGCCGCTTGACGAAGTCCTTGGCCAATGGCCAGCGCAGGTCGCCGCGGTGCACGTCGACTTTGGCAAAACGCGCGCCTTCCATCGCCGGCTGCAAACCGCGGCGCACGGTTTCGACTTCGGGCAGTTCGGGCATCGCGCAACAATCCGGCTGCGGCGGCAGCAAGCATGGTTAACGCCGGCACATTTGACGCCGACACATAGCGTCGCCAGCGCCGCCGCGCTATCCTTATCGCGGAAGGCAACCATGGCAGACACCGCTCATTTCGGCGCACGGCAGGTGCCGCTTGGCGACAAGCAGGCGCTGGTCGACGACGTATTCCGCAGCGTGGCGCGGCGCTACGACCTGATGAACGATCTGATGTCGTTCGGGCTGCACCGGGCCTGGAAGGACGCGCTGGTCACCGCGATCGATCCGCCCAAGCGAGGCCCGTTCGCGCATCTCGATATCGCCGGCGGCACCGGCGACGTGGCTTTGCGCGTGCTCGCGGCCGGTGGCGAAGCCACGCGCGTCACCGTCTGCGACATCAATCCCGACATGCTTGCCATCGGCCGCGAGCGCGCCGCCGCCACGGGCCTCGGCGACTCCCTCACCTTCATCGAGGCCAATGCCGAGGCGCTGCCATTTTCCGACCGCAGCTTCGACTCCGCCTCTATCGCCTTCGGCATCCGCAACGTGACGCGCATCGATGTGGCGCTCGCCGAAGCGTTTCGCGTGCTCAAGATCGGCGGCAAATTTCTCTGCCTCGAATTCTCCGCCGTCGACGTGCCGGGCCTCGACCGGCTGTACGAGCTCTACTCCTTCAACGTCATCCCGGCGCTGGGCCGCGTCGTCGCCGGCGACGCGCAATCGTATCGCTATCTCGTCGAATCGATCCGCCGCTTCCCGAACCCGCAAGCGTTCGCCGCCATGCTGCGCGCCGCGGGCTTTGCCCGGGTGACGCACAAGACCATGAGCGGCGGCATCGTGGCGCTGCATTCCGGCTGGCGCTTGTGATCAGCGGCCCTGCGCACCTGGTCCGGTTGACCCGCGCCGGCTTCGTGCTGGCCCGCGAGGGCGTTTTCGGCCTGATCGATCCGGCGCTGGTGCCGGGCCCGGCGCGTTTCGGCTTGCGCATCGCGCGGCTGTTGGAGCGGCCGAGCCGCGGCAGCGCGGAAGCCCGGCTGTCGACCGCGCTGACGCGGCTCGGGCCGAGCTACGTCAAGCTCGGCCAGTTTCTAGCGACCCGCCCCGATGTGGTCGGCGTCGCGCTCGCCCGCGATCTCGAGCGCCTGCAGGATCAGATGCCGCCGTTCCCGCAAGCCGAGGCCGAAGCCGCGGTCGCCGCTTCGCTCGACCGGCCGATCGGTGCGGCGTTTGCGAGCTTCGGCCCGCCGGTCGCCGCGGCCTCGATCGCGCAGGTGCACCGCGCCGAAGTCGCGACCGCTTCCGGCCGCCGCGCGGTCGCCGTCAAAGTGCTGCGGCCCCATATCGAGCAGCGCTTTCACGCCGACCTGCGCGCCTTCACCTTCGCGGCGCGTCACGCCGAAACCTACTCTGCCGAAGCGCGCCGGCTGCGCCTCGTCGAGGTGGTCGATACGCTGCGCCGCTCGGTGTTGATGGAGATGGACTTTCGGCTCGAGGCCGCGGCGCTCTCGGAGATGGCCGAGAACACCAAGGACGATCCGGATTTCCGCGTGCCGGCGATCGATTGGGACCGCACCAGCAAAGAAGTGCTGACCTTGGAATGGATCGACGCTACGCCGCTATCCGACCGCGCCGCGCTGCTGGCCAAAGGCTTTGATCTGCGCCAACTCGCCCGCGCGCTCATCCAAACGTTTCTGCGCCAGGCGCTGCGCGACGGTTTTTTCCACGCCGACATGCATCCCGGCAACCTGTTCGTCGACCACGAGGGCCGGCTGATCGCGGTCGATTTCGGCATCATGGGCCGGCTCGGCACCAAGGAGCGGCTGTTCCTCGCCGAAATCCTGCACGGCTTCATCACCCGCGATTATCACCGCGTCGCCGAGGTGCATTTCGAAGCCGGCTACGTGCCGCGCCATCATTCGGTGGAAGATTTCGCCCAGGCGATCCGCGCCATCGGCGAGCCGATCCACAGCCGTACCGCCGAGGAAATCTCCATGGCGCGGCTGCTGACGCTGTTGTTCGAGGTCACCGGCATTTTCGATATGCGGACGCGGCCGGAACTGCTGCTGCTGCAGAAGACCATGGTGGTGGTCGAGGGCGTGGCGCGCTCGATGGATCCCAAGCTCGACATGTGGAGCACCGCGGAGCCGGTGGTCGGCGAGTGGATCGCGCGGCATCTCGGGCCGGCCGGCAAGCTAGAGAACGCCGCCGACGGCGCCCTTGAACTCGGCCGCTTCGCCGCTCACCTGCCCGGCCTGTTGACCCGCGGCGCTCGGCTTCTTGACCAGCTCGACGATATGACCCGCGATGGCCTGGTGCTGGCCGAGCACACCATTGCCAAGCTCGACAAAGACGAGGCCCACCGCGACGCCTGGATCATCGGCGCCCTCTACCTGATCGCGATATTGCTGTTGGTGCTGATCCTGACTCGATGATTGCATTGATTGCAGTGCAATCAATTCGGTGCTAAAGACCCGGCTGCGTTTAGGAAAAACCAATGGCGAGCCTCACCGTCCGCCAGCTCGACGACAAGCTGAAAGCGCTGCTCCGTCTGCGTGCGGCGCGGCACGGCCGGTCAATGGAGGACGAGGTCCGCGTTATCCTCAAGGCGGCAGCCGAGGCGGCCGGCCGCGAAGCCCTGGAAAAGTTCGAGCCCCCGGCAACGGCGGTCCGGCGCCGGGCGGCGCCAATCGCGGCGGATGCGCGCGAAGACAGAAGACCGGCCGATGCAGCGGCGCCCCATAGGTGGCGCGTTCTGCTCATCATCGGCGGCGGCATCGCCGCCTATAAGTCGCTCGACCTCATCCGCCGCCTCCAGGACCGCGGCGCGCAGGTGCGCTGCATTCTCACGCCGGCCGCCCGGCACTTCGTCACGCCGCTCGCCGCCGGTGCGCTCGCCGGCGAGCGCGCCTTTACCGATTTGTTCGACGCACAGAGCGAGTTCGACGTCGGTCATATCCTTTTGGCGCGCGACACCGATCTGGTCGTGGTCGCGCCGGCAACCGCCGACCTCATAGCCAAGATGGCGGGCGGCCATGCCGACGATCTCGCCAGCGCCGTGCTGCTCGCCACCGACAAGCCGATCCTGCTCGCGCCGGCAATGAACCCGCGCATGTGGGCGGCGAAAGCGACGCAGCGCAATCTGGCGCAGCTTTTGGCCGACGGCGTGCACGTGGTCGGACCGAACAGCGGCGAGATGGCCGAGCGCGGCGAAGCCGGGCTCGGCCGCATGGCCGAGCCGCTTGAAATCGCCGCTGCCGCCATGGCGCTGCTGCCGAAGCAAGGCCCGCTCGTCGGTGTCCGCGTACTGGTCACGTCCGGGCCGACCCACGAGCCGATCGATCCGGTGCGCTTCATCGCCAACCGCTCCTCGGGCAAGCAGGGCCACGCCATCGCCGCGGCCGCCGCCGCAGCCGGCGCCGACGTCGTGCTGGTCTGCGGCCCCGTCGACGTGCCGGATCCGCCGGGCGTTGCCGTCGTGAAAGTCGAGACGGCGAACGAGATGCTGGCGGCTGCCGAACGGGCGCTGCCGGCCGACGTCGCGGTGTTCGCCGCCGCCGTCGCCGATTGGCGGATCGAGCAGGCAAGCCGCAGCAAGATCAAAAAGCAGGACGGGCAGCCGCGCGCGCTTGCGCTCGTCGAAAATCCCGACATCCTCGCCACCATCGCGCATCTGAAACGCAATCGGCCGCGTCTCGTCATCGGCTTTGCCGCGGAAACCGATGACGTGGTGGCGAACGCCAAAGCCAAGCGCATCAAAAAGGGCTGCGACTGGATTTTGGCCAACGACGTCTCGCCCGCAACCGGCATCATGGGCGGCGACAGCAACACCATCCATCTGATCACCGCGACTTCGGTCGAATCCTGGCCGCCGCAGTCGAAGGAAGCGGTTGCGAGCGAGCTGATCGAACGCATCGCCGCCGCGCTGAGGGGCGAAAAAGCGTGAGCGAAGAAACCGTCGAAGTTCGCGTGCTGCGCTTGCCGCATGGCGCCGACTTGCCGCTGCCGGCCTATCAGAGCGCGCTGGCCGCCGGCCTCGATCTTCTGGCCGCGGTGCCTGCGCAAGCGCCCGTGACGATCGCGCCGGCCGGCCGCGCCATGATCCCGACCGGCATCGCGGTCGCGCTGCCGCCCGGCAGCGAAGGCCAGATCCGGCCGCGCTCCGGCTTGGCGGCCCGCCACGGCGTCACCGTGCTCAATGCGCCCGGCACCATCGATGCCGATTACCGCGGCGAGGTGCAGGTCATTCTGGTCAATCACGGCGCCGAGCCGTTCGTCGCCAGCCGCGGCATGCGCATCGCGCAGCTCGTCATCGCGCGCGTTACGCGCGCCGCGCTGATCGAAGTCGACAATCTGGATGCGACCGAGCGGGCCTCCGGCGGCCTCGGCTCAACCGGAATGTAGTGACCCGATTAATAGGCGTGCTTCCCGGATGCGGTGCAGCGCGAAGCGGTGCGGCGCATCCGGGATCGTCCCAAACTCCGAATTCGTAACGATCCCGGGTCTGCAGCGCACCACTTCGCTCGCGCTTCGTGCTGCGCTGCGCCCGGGAAATGCAGCTGGCCCATGTTCACGATCTGGACTCTTTCGGCGCGATTCCCGTTGAGAGTAAAGTGGATCGATTCGCCGGCGGCGGTGGGCCGGCAGAGGCAAAGGGGCATGCCGGACACGATCCGGAGAAGCGGGGGCTCCGCGCATCCGCGGCTGGGCGGATTCCGGGCGGCGGACGCGCTTGCCGCCGCAGCGATGGCGCTCACGTCCGGCTTGCTTGCGCCGGCGCACGCCGAGGAGCTGCCGCTCTTCGATCTGCGCTATCTCGCGCTTGACGCTTATCACGGCTTCGGCAGCCACGAGCTCGCGATCCTTATCCCGATGCTCGGCCTCGTCGCCTTCGCCGCGGTCACCGCCGTTTTGCTGGTGCGCGCGCGGGCGCGCGCCGCGCGGGTCGAATCCGTCTCGCGCGACGAGATCGCCGGCTTGCGCGACCGGCTCGACCGCGCACAGGCGCTGCTGCTATCCGAACGCCAGGTCTTCGTCGACTGGCCGGCGGCGTCGGAAAATCCCGGCATCGAAGGCGATCCCGACATTTTGGGCGTGCCCGCGCCGCATCGCGTGCTGGCGTTCGGCAGCTGGCTCGATGCCGCCAAAGCGACCGAGATGGAGCACGCGGTCGAAGCGCTGCGCGCAACCGGCGAGCCTTTCGCGCTGATGCTCACCACGCTTTCCGGCCGCCACATCGAAGCCTATGGCCGCGCCATCGGCGGCCGCGCCGTGCTGCGGCTCAAGGACGCCGGCGAGACCACGCGCGAACTGGTGCAGCTCGCCGCGCATCACCAGAAACTGCGCAGCGAAAGCGCCGCGCTGCGCACCTTGATCGAGACGCTGCCGTCGCCGGCCTGGACGCGCGATGCAGTCGGCCGGCTCACCTTCGTCAATTCCGCCTACGCGCGCGCCGTCGAGGCGCGCGACGGCGCCGACGCGGTCGAACGCTGCCTCGAACTGCTCGACAGCGCCGCGCGCGATACCATCGCGCAAGCGCGCGCGGCGGGCGACGCCTATACGGGCCGGCTGCCGGTCGTGGTCGCCGGCGCGCGGCATAGTTTCGACGTGCTCGAATTTCGCACCGCGACCGGCAGCGCCGGGATCGGCACCGATGCCACCGAAGCCGAGACCATGCGCAGCGCACTGGCCCGCCTCATGGCCGCGCACCGCCGCATCCTCGACCAGCTGCCGATCGGCGTCGCCAGCTTCGATTCCGGCCAGCGGCTCACGTTCTACAACGCCGCGTATCGCGCGCTGTGGGATCTCGATGCTGCCTATCTCGACCAGGGGCCGACCGACTCGGCGCTGATCGAAGATTTGCGCGCTGCCCGCAAGCTGCCGGAGCAGATGGATTTCCGCAATTTCCGCGCCTGGAAGGCTGAGCTGCACGAGGCCTACCGCGCCGACGAGGCCAAGGAGCACATCTGGCACCTGCCCGACGGCCGCACCTTGCGGGTCGTCACCACGCCCAATCCGGACGGCGGCGTAACCTATCTGTTCCACGACGTCACCGAGCGGCTCGAACTCGAACGACGCTTCGAGGAGCTGATCCGCGTCCAGGGCGAGACGCTCGACAATCTCGCCGAAGGCGTCGCGGTGTTCGCAAGCGACGGGCGGCTGCGGCTCTCCAATCCGGCTTTCGCCGCAATGTGGCGGCTCGATCCGGCCGCGCTCGCCGAGCGGCCGCACATCGAAACCATCACGGCACTGAGCCAGCCGCTGCACGGCGGCCACCCGATCTGGCAAGCGCTGCGCGAAGTCGTCACCGCGATCGACGGCCGCAAAGCGATCGCCGGCCGGCTCGAGCGCCGCGACGGCAGCGTGGTCGATTGCACCACCGTGCCGCTGCCGGCCGGCGCCACCCTGGTGACGTTCCACGACGTCACCGACTCGGTCAATGTCGAGCGTGCGCTGCGCGACCGCAACGACGCGCTGGAAGACGCCGACCGCATCAAGATCAGCTTCGTGCATCACGTCTCCTACGAGCTGCGCTCGCCGCTGACCAACATCATCGGCTTCGTGCATCTGCTCGCCGATCCGACGACCGGGCCGCTCGCGCCCAAACAGCGCGAATATCTCGATTACATCACGGTGTCGTCGAACACGCTGTTGGCGCTGATCAACAACATTCTCGATCTCGCCACCATCGACGCCGGCCGCATGCAGCTCAATCTCGGCCAGGTCGACATCCGCGGCGCCATGCGGGCCGCGGCCGAGGGCGTGCAGGACCGCCTGGTCAGCGCCGGGCTGTCGCTCGACGTCCGCGCGGCGCCCGACATCGGCAGCTTCGTCGCCGACGACAAGCGGCTGAAGCAGATACTGTTCAATCTTCTCGCCAACGCGGTCAGCTTCTCGCCCGGCGGCGCCACCGTCACGCTCACCGCCGAGCGCCGCGGCGACGAGGTGGCGTTCGCCGTCACCGACAAGGGCCCCGGCATTCCGCCCGACGTGCTGGAAAAGGTCTTCAACTGGTTCGAGACCCACTCGCTCGGCTCGCACCATCGCGGCCCCGGCATCGGGCTATCGCTGGTGCGCTCGTTCGTCGAGCTGCACGGCGGCACGGTCGCCATAACCTCCGTCGTCGGCCAAGGCACCACCGTGACCTGCACCTTCCCGGCCGGCGCAGACAGCGCGGCAGCCGCGCGCAGCGCTGCGTAAATTCTCAAGAAAGTCGCTACGCGCTGAGCACATTTGCCGCTCGCTCCCGATTGAACCGCGAAGGGTCGATTGTCGACAGATGAGAAGCGTCGATTGCAATCGCAGCCGATGCGGCCGGCCACTTGCGGTGCCGCGGTAGACGGCAGCCAGGGTTAGCCGGTTACGAGCGACGTCGGCATTGGGGGTATGATAATGATAATGCGCATCATCTTTGGAGTGCTCCTGTTCGCGGTTGGGTTCGCCTGGGCCGCCTTGTGGTCTGCCGGCGCCGGTTCGTCGACTGAAACTGGAATCTGGAACTCGGCGACTACGAGCCTCATGATTATCGCAGCATTGGGCCTGATACCGGCGGCGGGTGGTTGCTATTTGGTCGCCAGCGCCGTGTACCGGATGCTGGCTGGATAGGCACAAATGCCGACGCCTTCGTCAGCCGCGGAGCGAAAAAATTACAATCTCTATGTTCGCGCCGGAGAAGCGAAATTCTCCTGGCGCAACCCGGAGCCTGGCGTCAGCCTGAGCGACGACGGTATCGCCTGGAGTGCGGACGATCGTCAGCCCGAAGCTCGGCTGAGCGACATCGCCGAGGTTCATCTGCAAACCGGCAGTATAGGCCAAAACATCATTGCATCGTGCCGGCTCAGATTCCGCGACGGATCAACGCTCCTCGTCGCCAGCAACAACGGCTACGGTTTGCAGGACGATGCGCATGACAAGGCTTACTGCGCGTTCGTGCAGGATCTGCACGCGCGCCTTGCCGCGGGCAAAGAGACGCCGATCGCGTTCACGGCCGGCTTCAGCGACGCGCGCTACCGGTTCGGCAAGATCGTCATTGTCGTCGCCGCACTGTTCTTCCTCGTCACTCCGGCGGTGCTTCTCCTCATCATGCCCTCCTGGCAGATGATTTGGACGCTCGGCGGGGGCGCCGTTCTGCTGTGGCCGCTCTACCGGGTCATGCGGGCGGATGCGCCGCGCATCTATGATCCGCAGCAAGTCCCGCCCGAATTGATGCCGACAGCGTCGCAATTTGGCTGATTAGCTCATTTCGGCAGATTTGTTGTCCAAACCGGCTCATACCGGTTTGGATGCCTCATCCTGCGAGGCTCGTTTTGTTCGCGGCGCGCCTCGGAATGTCACTCGGCGTTTTTTCCGAGTCTTTTCGGAATCTTTATTTCCAATCAAGCAACTAGCCGAGTTTTGCTGCTGTGAAATCCGGGAACGGCGCACGTAGGGCGGTTTACCGAAGGCGTAATCCGCTCTACGCGCTAGCTATTGATCTCGGCGTATCGTGTATTACGCCAGCGACAACAAGCGGGCGTTGCGATAAGGTATAGTTCGGTGGATCGCGCCCCCCGACGAGGTGATGCTCGTCACTGCAAGACATTTGGGCCCGGGAGTACAATTTCCTAACGTAGGACAACTCTAAGAGGAGTCCGTCGTGACGAAGGAAAGCGGGCAAACCAATCGGGCACTCTATTTCTCGACCGACTCTATACCCGCGCGCGATCGTTTGCCTTACCTTCGCGAAGCATTCGGCCGTTCGACTGCCAGGCTCGAGCTGGCGCCCGTCGAGGGCTGCCCATTGGGATGGTCGGCCTCGTCTTACTCGTTCGACGGCCTCGGCGTGATTTCGGGGCAGACAAACGGCATTAGATGTCATCGGACACAGCAGCTGCTCACCGATGGCAATGACGATTTTCTGTTCACGGCCAATCTTTCGGGCGCGAGCCTGATCTTTCAGGTTGGCCGTGAGTGTCGGCTTGGACCCGGCGATGCGGTATTGAAGTCGAGCTCCGATGTCGGCGATCATGATTTTCCTGGCCCGGCGCGGTATCTGACGCTGCGCATTCCGCGCCGGCAGCTCAACGGCATGGCGGTCAAGCCGGAAGACGCATTGGCGCGTCTAATACCGGCGAACACTGAAGCGCTTCGCCTCCTCGTCGATTATGTAGAAATAGCGCTGCGCAAGCATCACTTGACATCGCCGCGGCTGCGTCAGCTATTTACAACCCATGTGCACGATCTCGTCGCGCTTGCTGTCGGCGCGACGCGCGACACGTCCGATGTCGCGCACGGGCGCGGGCTCCAGGCGGCAAGGCTGAGCGCCATCAAAGGCGACATCATTGCCGGCCTTGGCAGCGAGCGCCTCGACGTCACGGGCATAGCAAGAGCGCGTGGTGTGACACCACGCTACGTCCAGATGCTATTTGAATCCGAGGGCACGACATTCACGAAACACGTGCTCGAACAGCGGCTAACGCGGGCCCGCCGCATGCTCGCCGACCGGAGCTTTTGCCACTGGACGATCAGCGCCGTTGCATTCGAAGTCGGTTTCGGAAATCTGTCTTATTTCAATCGCGTGTTCCGCAGAACCTTCGGCGCGACACCTTCCGATATACGGGCAACGGCGCAGACTACCGAATCATAGCTCAAGTCATCGCCCGCGGATCAGTGTACGTGGCGAGCATTAATTCCCCGTACCGCGATTTCGTTTCAGTACCAGTCCGATTTCGCGCCAGTGCAAGAGCCGCTGGCGCGAATTTGATACGCCTGTCGCCGCGGCCGCGGGCCGGCAGCAGATCGGGGTTGACCAGATGAGCACGTCATGGGCGGTACGGCTATCATCCGTGCTTGGTGCGCTGGCTCTATCGTTATCGTGGCTTGCTGGATTGGCCGCATTGGACGGGGCGGCTGCGCAAAACGTGATCAATCCCAATTTTTCTCTGCCGTCCGCGGCGAATGCTCCGAACGGATTTATCGCGGATCCGGCCACGACGCCGCAGATCGGATGGACATTCAGCAAGGTCGGAGCGACCACGAGTGGCGTGCGAGCGAACAGCAGTTCGTTTACTAATGCACCCGCCGCGCCCGACGGGCAGCCGCAGACCGCCTACATCGACAACCTCAACTCGATTTCGCAAAATATCGAGTTCAAGCGGCCCGGCGACTACGAACTGACTTTTCAAATCGCGGAATATGCCCACGGCACCCTGAGCGGTTCCACCCAAGAATCGGTCATGGTGCAGATCGGCACCCAGCAATACGGGCCCTTTACGCCGTTCGCCAGCACGACCTTCGACCGGATCGCGCCGATACATTTCAAGGTCGCAACGGCGAACTCGTTGGTGGGACTGACGTTGGTCGGCACCGGCCCGAATGCCGCTCAAGTGCAGCAGGGCGAATACGGCGTGGTGTTCATCGCCGCAGTGGCGATCAAGCCGGTTGCGCCGCAGATCGCCTGCCCGCAGAACCTCGACATCGATCCCACCAGCACGGTCAAGCTGACCGGGACGAATTTCGGCTCGGTCCCGGGGCAGGTTCAAATCCACTTCTCGCCGGCGTCGGCGGTGGCTTTCAAGAACAGCTCCTTTCCCAACAGCGCGTCGAAGTCGAATCTTTTACTGAACGTGCCGGGGCCATGGGGCGACACGATCACGACCGAGGCGTTGGACAGCGCCAGCGACGTTGGCGCTGCCCCGGCGCAGACCGTGGAGATCACGGTCCTCGCCGCGAACGGGCAAAGATCCAATGTCTGTAAAGCCAATTTCCACGACAAGCCGGTGATCATGGGACTGACGTCGGGGAGCATTACTCCCGGTCAGAGCTTCAACATCTGGGGCTGGGACTTCGGCAACGCCCCCGGCACGGTCAGGATCCATTTCACCAGCAACATTTACCACCCTTACGACTATGAGATCAGCGACGCTAAATGGAAGGCATGGGTCGTCAATGCCCGCATACAGCCGGACTACGCCGGCGTGATCGAACAGGATGTCGACATCAGCTTGACCCCGAAGGGCGGCAACGCCTCGAACGCCAAGAGGAAAAACTTCAAACCGACGATGTATATGGGTATGGCCCCTGCTACTGTCGTGCAATGCGGCAATGAAACCACGCTCGATCTTTGCAATCCCCCTCCCGGAACCTACACCGGCACCGCGATAGGTTGCCTGAACCCTTCCGGAGAGCTTCCCGGGGATAGTATCGTAGGGTTTCACATGGCCTGTTACAGCGCCTCTTCGGATAACGGCCAAGATATCTATGCTGTGCTACTGACTCCCCAGTGGACGATCACTGAGGTCGACTATGAGGGCTATCCACCTTTGTCGCCGGGAGTCTGGTTTAGCTACAATGACGGCGCTGCCGATTATTCAATAGAATATACCATCGGTCCTCCGGCCCTCCCGACCTTCGGTACCTTTGTCACTGTCAACTGGCATATCGGACCGTACGGCGAGACCAACTCTTATGCCTTCAGTGTTTGGATGCAGGGTCCCGTCGGCGTTCCATTCACGCCGCAGCAATAGGGAGCACGTGGAGGACTAACGCCATGCTGAAGACCGCGATCATCGTCTGCGCAATGAGCCTTGCCGCGAGCGGTTCGCTTCACGCGGCGGACACCATCCAGGCCGAGAAACTCAGCAAGACGGAGTTGCTCAAGGCGCTGCAAGCGGCCTCGGACGACACCGTCATCGAATTTCACGGGCAGAGCATGACCAAGGCGCAGTGGCGCGCTGAGTGGCAAGCGGCGCTAAAGCTCGCCCTCGACAAACGAAAACAAGCTGCCGCGGCCGCCAAGGCCAGGTTCGAGGCCGCCCGCAAGGCGTTCCAGGATCAGCAAGCTGCCAACATTGCCAAGCTGAACGCGCAAGCCGAGGCGGAATTCGAGGCGCTCAGTGCGCAGTGATCGGCGCCGACGGCGTCGATCAGCAAGCGCAGCGGGGGCAGGTGGGGCCTCGATGCTTGCGCCCTCACCTCCCGACCCCCATCCCGAGTCACCACAAAATCGCTGCCGCGATTGATTTTGTGGGGTGCGCGTGGGAGGGAGCGCGCTCGGTCTCGAATCAATCTAAAGCCATCATGCTTTGGCCGTTCTTTGGCCGTTCGAATTGCCGCGATGCTTCTGACCTCAACGGGTGGCGCGAGTTTTGCCCTGAACCTGCCGAACGAGCAGGCGACGGCGCGCTTTGCCGCCGACATCGCCTGCGCGCTCGAGCCGGGCGATCTGGTGACGCTGTCGGGCGATCTCGGCGCCGGCAAGACCACGTTCGCCCGCGCGCTGATCCGCCATCTCGCCGGCGACGCTGCGATCGAGGTGCCGAGCCCGAGCTTCACCTTGCTGCAGACTTACGAGCTGCCGCGCTTTCCGCTCATTCACGCCGACCTGTTCCGGCTCTCCGGCGCCGCCGAATTGTCCGAGCTCGGCTTCGACGATCTGCCGGAGAACGCGGTGGTGCTGATGGAATGGGCCGACCGCGCCGCGGGCCTTCTGCCGGCGGACCGGCTCGACATCACGTTCCTGCTCGATCCGGCCCAGGGCCTCGAAGCGCGCGCGGTGCGCTACACCGGCTATGGCGCGTTCGCGGCGCGTGGCGAGCGCATCGGCCGCGTGCGCGCCTTCATCGACGAAGCCGGGTATGCTGCCGCCGAGCGCCGCCGCATGCAAGGCGACGCCTCGACCCGCATCTTCGAGCGGCTGCGCCGCGGCGACGAGACCGTGATCCTGATGAACGCGCCGCCGCATCCCGACGGTCCGCCGGTGCGCGACGGCAAGCCGTACAGCGCCATCGCCCACCTTGCCGAAAGCACCGTGCCGTACGTCGCCGTGGCAGCGGGTTTGCGCGAGCGCAATCTGTCGGCGCCGCTCATCCTGCATGCCGACACCGCGCAAGGTTTCGTGATCATGGAAGACCTCGGCGACGAGCGCATCGTCGCCGGCGATCCGCCGGCGCCGATCGAGGCCCGCTACGAGGCCGCGGTCGACGTGCTGCTGTCGCTGCATCGCCGGCGGCTGCCGCAGGCGCTGCCGGTAGCGCCGCAGCTCGAGCACCGGCTGCCGCGCTACGACATGGAAGCGTTCTTGATCGAGGCCGAGCTGTTGCTCGACTGGTATCTGGTGCGAATGAAAGCCCCGGCGAGCGAGGCGGCGCGCGCCGAATTCGTGACCCTGTGGCGCGAGGCGCTGACGCCGGCGCTGGAAGCGCCCGCCACCTGGGTGCTGCGCGACTATCATTCGCCCAATCTGTTGTGGCTCGGCGACCGCTTCGACGTGGCGCGCATCGGCGTGCTCGACTTTCAGGATGCGATGATCGGTCCGCCCGCCTACGACGTCGCCTCGCTGTTGCAGGACGCCCGCGTCGATATTCCCGAAGCGCTGGAAGTGGCGCTGCTCAGCCGCTACGTGCGCGCCCGCCAGGCGGCCGACGAGCGCTTCGAGGCTCCTGCATTCGTTCTCCTCTACGCCACGCTCGCCGCCCAGCGCGCCACCAAGATTCTCGGCATCTTCGCCCGGCTCGACAAGCGCGATGGCAAGCCGCAATACCTGCGCCACATTCCCCGCCTATGGCGTTACTTGCAGCGCTCGCTGGCGCACCCGGCGCTGGCGGGCCTGAAAGACTGGTACGCCACGAACGTACCGGCGCCAGACGGGGTATGATGGCGCGAATCGAGTCGTGACGGACGGGGCCAAGGGGGCGATGGGGGCTCGACTTTCACAGGTGCCGGACAGCGCGATCGTGCTCGCGGCCGGGCTCGGCACGCGCATGCGGCCGTATAATGGCGCCATTCCAAAACCGCTCGTCGCGGTCGGCGGCAAGGCGCTGATCGATTACGCGCTCGACCGGCTCGCCGAATGCGGCGTCACGCGCGCGGTGGTCAACGTGCACCATCTCGCCGACGCCTTGGAGCGCCACCTCGCCGCGCGGCAAAAACCGGCGGTGATCATCTCGGACGAGCGCGGCGCGCTCCTTGGCACCGGCGGCGGCATCGCCAACGCGCTGCCGAAACTGGGCGCAGGTCCGTTCTTTCTGGTCAACTCCGATACGCTGTGGGTCGACGGGCCAAAGCCAAATTTCGGCCGGCTCGCCGAAGCGTTCGATGCCGATGCCATGGACGCGCTGTTGCTTCTCGCGCCCACCATCGGCAGCATCGGCTATGCAGGCAAAGGCGATTTCGCACTGCTCGCCGACGGCCGCCTGCGCCGCCGCAGCGGAGCCGACGCCGCGGTTCCGTACGTCTATGCAGGCGCGGCAGTCCTTACGCCGGCGCTGTTCGCCGGCGCGCCGGCCAGCGCATTTCCGCTGACCCATTCGTTCGACGCGGCCGCGCGGAATGGCCGCCTGTTCGGCCTGCCGCTCGACGGCCTGTGGATGCACGTCGGCACGCCCGAAGCCGTGGCCGCCGCCGACGCCGCACTCGCGCGCGTGTCGTAGTCTGGCTAAAATACTAACGCAAGTTGGATCGGGGGGTTCAAACCCCGCAAGGTGCGATTCTATGGGTGACATCAAACTTTTCAAGCTGACTGACAAGGTAGTCGAACTAGATGGGACTACTGACGTTATCGAAAAATCGCTCCAGACTCTCTTTGAACGGAACCTTCAAGCCCTTTTGGGCGTGGATTTTCTCGCTTCCGAGTATCGCACATCGGATGGAAGGATTGATACGCTTGGGATAGACGAAAACGACTCCCCCGTAATAATTGAGTACAAGCGAGCCACAAATCAGAACGTTGTCAACCAGGGCCTCTTTTATCTCGATTGGCTACTCGGCCACCGAGGAGACTTTCGTTGGCTGGTGCTACAGAAGTGCGGAAACACCAGAGCAGAAGAAGTCGATTGGTCTGCACCCCGGCTAGTGTGCATCGCCGGCGATTTTAGCCGGTACGACGAACACGCAATAAAAATGGTGCAGCGGAACGTTGAATTAATCCGATATCGACGTTTCGGCGGAGATCTTCTGTTACTTGAGCTTTTGACGCATGTCAGCAGCACGACCTCTGCGATTGAGTCCGCGGAAGACGATGGTGTTTCTCAGGGGGGTCAGCGCCAAGTCAACATTTATAAATCCGTTACCGAATATCTTGAAAGTGCCGATGCGGAATTAAAGGACCTATTTCAATCGTTACGATCCCATCTTATTTCACTCGGCGATGACGTTCAAGAACGAACTCTAAAAAACTATTTTGCATTCACTCGTATCAAGAATTTTAGTTGCGTCGAAATAAAGTCGCGCGATCGAAAAATTCTCGCTTATGTAAAAGTTGATCCGAGTACCATTAAGCTTGAGGACGGCTTCACCCGAGATATGCGTGAAATAGGTCACTACGGTACTGGGGACCTTGAGATTACCCTCAACGATATGGACGATCTCGAACGTGCCAAACCTCTATTCAAAAAGAGTTATGACAATTCATGAACCCACGCGTCTTCACCATACCGCCGTCCGCGCCGTTTTTGCCGACGCTGATCGAGGCTTTGGCGAGCGGCAAACTCGGCTTCGCCGCCGCGCGCGATCCGCTGGCGCTGGCGCGCGTTACGCTGTTCCTGCCGACGCGACGCGCCTGCCGGCTGGCGCGCGATGCGTTCCTCGCCGTTCTGCCGGGCGACGCCGCGATCCTGCCGCGCATCGTGCCGATCGGCGATATCGACGAGGACGAAATCGCGTTTGCCGAAAGTGCGTCCGGCGAGCTGGCGAGCGAGGCGCTGGCGCTGCGCGAGGCGCTCGCCCCGCTGGAACGCCGCCTGCTGCTGACGCGGCTCGTGAGCCGATGGGCCGGCGCGGCGGAGCTGCGCGGCGGTGCCGCGGGCGTGCCGCTCGTGGCGCAAACGCCGGCCGCCGCCTGCGCGCTCGCCGACGATCTCGCCCGCCTGATCGACGACATGACCATGCGCGGCGTGCCGTGGGATCGGCTCGACGATCTGGTGCCGGAAGAATTCGACGATTACTGGCGGCTGACGCTGGAATTTTTGCGCATCGCGCGCACAGAGTGGCCGAAAATTCTCGACGACCGCGATTGCATCGAGGCGGCGGAGCGGCGCGACAAGCTCATCAAGGCCGAGGCCGCACGGCTCGCCCGCAACAAAGATGCGCCGGTGATTGCCGCCGGCTCCACCGGCTCGATTCCCTCAACCGCCGAACTGATCGCCACCATCGCGCGCCTGCCGCACGGCGCCGTGGTGCTGCCAGGGCTCGACACGGAGCTCGACGAGGAATCCTGGCAGCTCCTTGCCGGCGATGAAGCCAAGGGCATCGCGCCCGCGCCCGGGCATCCGCAATTCGCCCTCCACGCGCTCTTGTCGCGCATCGGCATCGGCCGCGATGCCGTGGAAGATTTGGCGCGGCCGAGCGGGCGCGAGCGTCTGGTCTCCGAGGCGCTGCGTCCGGCGGCCGCGACCGATCGCTGGCGCGAAACCGCGACCGATGCGGATTTTGCCGCGCATGCGCAAGCGGCGCTCGAGACGCTCACGGCGATCGACGCTGCCAACGCGGAAGAAGAATCGCTCGCCATCGCGGTCGTGCTGCGCGAAGCCGTCGAACAAGGAAAGACCGCCGCTTTGGTGACGCCCGACCGCGCGCTCGGCCGCCGCGTGCTCGCCGCGCTCGGCCGCTGGAACGTCGCGGCGGAAGATTCCGGCGGCGATGCGCTCGCCGATACGCCGGCCGGAATTTTTGCCCGGCTGGCCGCCGAAGCGGCGCTCGGCGCGCTTGCGCCGGTGACGCTGCTCGCGCTCATCAAACACCCGCTGTGCCGGCTCGGCCTGCCGCACCGAGACCAAGCGATCGCCGCGCTCGAACGCGCGGTGCTGCGCGGCCCGCGGCCGCGCGCCGGCAGCGATGGCTTGAAGCACGCGCTCAAAGCGTTCGATCGCAAAAAACTGCATCCGTCCGATCCGCGCGCGCATCTGAGAAGCGACGAGCTCGAAGCTGCTCTGCGGCTTGTCGAGATGCTCGGCCCGGCGCTGGCGCCGCTCGAGAGCATGGCGGCAACGCCGCAAGCGCTGTCCGAATTCGCCGCGCGCCATCGCGAAGTGATTGCGGCGCTGTCGCGCGACGCCGGCGGCGCGGCGGCGTTCGCTGGTCTGGACGGCGCAAAGCTTGGCGACGCGCTCGATGAACTCGCGACCAGTGCGGCCGCCGCCGGCCTGGCGGTCGAGCCGCGCGACTATGCCGAGCTGTTTGCCGCAGCGCTGGCCGGCCGCGTGGTGCGCCGGCCCGCCAAGCCGGGCTTGCGCGTGCGCATTCTCGGCCCGCTCGAAGCGCGCCTCACCGACAGCGACCGGGTCGTGCTCGGCGGCCTCGTCGAAGGCACCTGGCCGCCGGACAGCCAGAGCGACGCCTGGCTGAGCCGAACGATGCGGCTAAAGCTCGGTCTCGATCTGCCGGAGCGCCGCATCGGGCTCTCGGCGCACGATTTCGCTCAGCTTCTTGGCGCTCGCGAAGTTTTCCTCACCCGCGCCGCCAAAATTGCCGGCACGCCGACCAATCCGTCGCGCTTCGTCCGGCGCCTCGCCGCGGTCGCTGGCGAAAAGCGCTGGCAAAGCGTGATCGCGCGCGGCGAGGTCTATCTGCACTGGGCGCGCGCGCTCGATCGGCCGGAAAAAATCGCGCCGGCGCCGCAGCCGGCGCCAAAGCCGCCGCGCGCGGCGCGGCCGAAAGGACTTTCGGTCACCGACATCGAGCATTGGCTGCGCGATCCTTACACGATCTACGCCAAGCACATTCTGCGCCTGCGCCCGATTGACCCCGTTGACGCCGATCCGGGCGCCGCCGAGCGCGGCACGTTCGTCCACACCGCCATCGCCGCCTTTACGAGCGAGTTTGCTAAAGAGCTGCCCGACGATCCCGTGCGCGAACTGATCGCGTTCGGCCACAAGTATTTTGCTGCGCTCGAAGATTTTCCCGAGGCACGCGCGTTCTGGTGGCCGCGTTTTGAGCGCATCGCGCACTGGTTCACGCGCTGGGAGCTTAGGCGGCGTGACGGCATCGCCGCCATCGCGGCGGAGATTCGTGGCGAGATCGATATTCCGCTCAAAGAAGGCGTATTTAATCTACGAGGCATCGCCGACCGCATCGAGCGCGACGGCGCCGGCCGTTACACTATTCTCGACTACAAGACCGGCTCCGCGCGCACCGAGCCGCAGGTGCGCACCGGCCTTGCGCCGCAGCTCACGCTCGAAGCCGCGATCCTGCGTAACGGCGGTTTCAAAGACATTCCGGCGAAGGCATCGGTCGCCGAGATCGTTTACGTGACGCTCAAGGGCGGCGAGCCGCCGGGCGACGAGAAATCGATCTCGTTCAAGGAGGGCACGCCCGACAGCCACGCCGACCGCGCGCTGGCCCGGCTCGCCGGACTCGCGCGCCGCTTCTACGACGACGAGGCGCCGTATCGCTCGCTCGTTCATCCGATGTGGACCAACCATTACGGCGAATACGATCATCTCGCCCGCGTGCGCGAATGGTCGGCGAGCGGCGGCGTGCTCGACGACGTACCAGTCACCAGAGGCGGTGCATGAGAACGCCCGCCGCCATTCCGGCCACCGTGCGCAAGCTGCAGACCGAGGTTTCGGATCCGCGCGCGTCCGCCTGGGTCGCGGCCAATGCCGGATCGGGCAAGACCCACGTGCTGGCGCAGCGGGTGGTCAACTTGCTGCTCGACGGCGTCGTGCCGGAAAAGATTCTGTGCCTGACCTTCACCAAGGCGGCCGCTGCCAATATGGCCAAGCGCGTGTTCGACACGCTCGCCGCCTGGACCACGCTCGACGATGCCGCGCTCGACGAGGCGATCCGCGACCGCTCGACGCTGACGGGCGGCCCGGCGCAGCGCGCGCTGGCGCGGCGTCTGTTTGCCCGCGCGCTGGAAACGCCTGGCGGCTTGAAGGTGCAGACCATCCACGCCTTCTGCACCCAGGTGCTGCACCAGTTTCCGTTCGAGGCCAATGTGGCGGCGCGTTTTGCCGTGCTCGACGAGGCCGAGCAGAGCCAGCTTCTCGAGCAACTGACGCTCGCCGTGCTGCTCGACGGCGCCAACGAGCCGCACGGCGCGCTCGGCCGCGCGCTCGCTGCCGCCATGATCGCGGCGGCCGATCAAACCTTTCGCGATCTGGTGCGCGAAACCATCGGCCAGCGCGACGCCATCACCGCGTGGGTGACGAACGCCGGTGGCGTCGCGGCGGCCATCGCCGGGCTGTCGCCTGCGCTCGGCATCGATCCGGATGATAGCCGCGAGCGCATCGAGGCCGAGTTGTTTGATGATTCAGCGATTGCGCCGTCCGAATGGCCCACCATTGCCACGGTGCTGGAGCTCGGCGGCAAATCCGACGGCGAGCAGGCGCGCCGCTTCCGCGCGCTCGCGCCGTTGTCCGGCTCGGACCGGGTCGAGACTTATCTGGACATCTTCTGCACCGGCGAATTGGCGCCGCGCAAATCGATCGTCACCAGGGCGATCAAGGATGCCGCATTGCTCGAGCGCCTTGCCGGCGAGCAAGCGCGCGTCTGCGCGCTGGTCGAGCGGCGGCGCGCCGTCGCCTGCCGCGAGCGCAGCAAGGCGCTCATTACCGTCGCCTACGAGGTGCTCAGCCGCTATCAAAAAGAAAAACAGCGCCGCGGGCTGCTCGATTACGAGGATCTGATCGACAAGACGCTCGACCTGTTGCGCAGCGTCGACGCCGCCTGGGTGCACTACAAGCTCGATCTCGGCATCGATCACCTGCTGATCGACGAGGCGCAGGATACCGGCAAGAAGCAATGGGAGATCGTCAGCCGGCTTGCCGCCGAGTTCACCGCCGGCGCCGGCGCGCGCAGCGTGCGGCGGACGATTTTTGCCGTCGGCGACGAAAAGCAGTCGATCTACTCGTTCCAGAACGCCGCGCCCAGGGAATTTGCCGACATGCGGCGCCATTTCGAGCGCCAGCACAAGGCCGGCGCGCCCGCCTTCGTTTATCGCGAGTTCAAGCATTCGTTCCGCTCCGGCGAAAACGTGCTCGCCGCGGTCGACGAGGTGTTCAAGAGCAAAGAGCTCGCCGCGAGCGTGACCTCGGACCGCGACGGCTTTCCGCCGCACATTGCGCTGCCTGACGCGCCGCCCGGCGTGGTCGAAATCTGGGAGCCGGAAAAACCCGACGAGCGCAGCCCGATCGAAGGCTGGGACGCGCCGTTCGATACCGTGAGCGAGACGAGCCCGCGGGTAAAACTTGCCAAGCGCGTGGCGCACGCGGTGCGTCGCATGATCGATGCCGGCGACGCGCGCTGCGGCGACGTTCTGATCCTGGTGCGCCAGCGCGGCGAACTGTTCGAGGCGATCATCCGCGCGCTGAAGAACCAGAACGTCGAGGTCGCCGGCGCCGACCGCTTGATGCTGACCGAGCACATCGCGGTGATGGACCTGATGGTGCTCGGCGACGCGCTGCTCCTGCCGGACGACGATCTCGCGCTCGCCACCGTGCTGCGCAGTCCGTTGTTCGGCTTTTCCGATGAGGATTTGTTCGCCGTCGCCTGGGAGCGCCGTTCGTCGCTGCGCGCAGCGCTGCGCGGCAAGGCCGCCGAAAGCGCGCTGTTTGGCGACGCCGCGGCGCGCCTTGATGAGCTGGCAAACGATGCGCGCCGCGCTACGCCGTTCTCGTTCTATGCGAAGCTGCTCGGCGGCGGCGCGCGGCGACAATTCCTGGCGCGGCTCGGCGCCGAGGCCAACGACGCGCTCGACGAATTCCTCAATCTCGCGCTCGACTACGAGCGCCGCCAGACGCCGTCGCTGCAGGGTTTTCTGGCCTGGCTGCGCGACGCCCGCGCCGAGGTCAAGCGCGACATGGAGATCGCGCGCGACGAGGTGCGGGTGATGACGGTGCACGGCGCCAAAGGCCTCGAAGCACCGGTCGTCATCCTTGCCGACACCATGACGGCGCCGGCCGGGCCGCGGCCGCCGCGGCTTCTCAAACTTGCCGGCGGCGCGCTGGTTTGGGCCGGCCGCAAGGACGACGACGTGGCGAGCGTTTCTGCCGCGCGCACCGCGACGCTGACCGAGGCCGAGAACGAATATCGGCGCCTGCTCTATGTCGCCATGACGCGCGCCGCCGACCGCCTGATCATCTGCGGCGCCGACGGCATCCGGACGCGGCCGAAAGGCTGCTGGTACGATCTCATCCGCGGCGCGCTCGATCCATTTTTGGTCGAGGAAACAGACAACGGCGACAAGGTCTTGCGCTATCGCAAGGCGCAGGCGGAGCCGCTGCTGCCGCTGCGCATGAGTGTTGCGGCGGTGGAGCAGGCTGCGATCCACCATGCGATCCCGGACTGGCTGCGCCAACCGGCTGCACCGGAAACGCCGCGGCCGGCGCCACTTTCGCCATCGGCGATCTTCGATGAGGAGATCGGCGGGCGCGCGCAGCCCGAGGCCGCTGCCGCCGAGCGTCAGATCGCGCTCCTGCGCGGCCGCCTGGTGCATCGGCTGCTGCAATCGCTGCCCGACATAGCACCCGAGCGCCGCCAAGATGCCGCCGAGCGCTATCTCACCCGGGCGGGCGCGAAATTTTCCGGCGAGCAGCGCGCCGACATCCTGCGCAAAGTGTTGGCGATCATGGACGACAAGGATTTCGCCGAAATGTTCGCTCCCGGCAGCCGGGCCGAAGTGCCGATCGTCGGCCGCCTGACGCGCGCCGGCGCCGGCGCCGCCCCCATCCTGGTTTCCGGACAGGTGGATCGGCTGACGATCACTGATGAGGCCGTGCTGATCGCCGACTACAAGAGCGACCGCAGCGTCCCGGCGACGCTCGATGAGGTCGAGCCCTACGTCGCCCAGCTCGCGCTCTACCGCGCCGTGCTGGCGCGGCTATACAAGGACAAAATCGTGCGCGCTGCGCTCGTCTTCACCGAAGGCCCGCGTTTGTTCGACCTGCCCGCCGCCACGATGCAAGCCGCGCTCGATAAATTACTAAGGGATGGTCGTTTCCCGGATGCGGTGCACCGCTGATCCGGAATCGTCCCAAACGCCGAGTTCGTAACGATCCCGGGTCTGCAGCGCACCACTTCGTGCTGCGCTGCGCCCGGGAAACGTAGCGCTTGGCGAACGCAGAATGGCGGTCTCGCAGTCTTGATCCCGGCGGTCCTTGACGCCCTCCCGTGCGGTTCCTAGGTTCGGCGTCCAACCAAACGAGTCTGCCGGAAAAAGCCGAAAGAGCGAGGTCCCCATGGTCGACAAGGTAACGGATGCGACGTTCGAGAAGGACGTGCTCAAGGCCAACGAGCCGGTCGTGGTCGACTTCTGGGCGGAATGGTGCGGCCCGTGCAAGATGATCGCGCCGGCGCTCGAGGAGATTTCCAAGTCGCTCACCGGCAAGGTCAAGATCGTCAAGCTCAACGTCGACGAAAATCCGGGCACCGCGGCGAAATACGGCATCATGTCGATCCCGACCTTGATGCTGTTCAAAGACGGCCAGCTCGCCTCCCGCCAGGTCGGCGCCGCGCCCAAGCAGAAGCTGGAGCAGTGGATCACCACATCGGTGTGATCCGCGGGCGGCCGTTTTCTCTGAACCATATCCGTCATCCTGAGGTGCTCGAACGCGAAGCGTCGAGCCTCGAAGGACGACGGCCCGTAAATCCTCGGCCGCATCCTTCGAGGGCCGCTTTGCCGCCACCTCAGGATGACGGTCAACACAGCTACGGCATTGCGACAAACGGACGAGACCGCCGCTCTTGTCCGGCCCGGCATCGCGGGCATAATGGCCCCATCGAGGTGTTTGGGAAAACATTTGGCCTGCGCCATGAAGGCCTTAAGGCCGCGGCGTGACGGAGGAGCGCGATGAGCGACAAGATTTATGACGTTCCGGCGGATTGGACAAAACGCGCCTATATCGATGACGCCAAATACAAGGAAATGTACGCCGCCTCGATCAAGAATCCGGACGCGTTCTGGGCCGAGCACGGCAAGCGCATCCACTGGATGCGGCCGTTCAGCAAGGTCAAGAATACGTCGTTCTTAAAGCCGAACGTCTCGATCAAATGGTTCGAGGACGGCATCACCAACGCCGCCTACAATTGCATCGACCGCCACCTGCATAGCCGCGGCGACCAGGTCGCCATCATCTGGGAAGGCGACGATCCCAAGGAATCGAAAAAGATCACCTATCGCGAGCTGCACGACGAGGTCTGCCGCTTCGCCAACGTGCTGCGCAACCGCAACGTCAAGAAAGGCGACCGCGTCACCATCTACATGCCGATGATCCCGGAAGCGGCGTACGCCATCCTCGCCTGCGCGCGCATCGGCGCCATCCATTCCGTGGTGTTCGGCGGCTTCTCGCCGGATTCGCTCGCCGGCCGCATCGAGGATTGCAAGTCGAACGTCGTCATCACCGCCGACGAAGGACTGCGCGGCGGCCGCAAGGTGCCGCTCAAGGCCAACACCGACGCGGCGATCGCCAAGGTCGGCGGCGTCGATTTCGTCATCGTCGTGCGCCGCACCGGCGGCGCCGTCGACATGGATCCGGTGCGCGACGTCTGGTACCACGAGGCCCGCGAGGTGGTGACGGCGGAGTGTCCGTGCGCCGAGATGCACGCCGAAGACCCGCTGTTCATCCTCTACACGTCGGGCTCGACCGGAAAACCGAAGGGCGTGCTGCACACCACGGCCGGCTATCTGGTCTATGTGGCGATGACGCACCAATACGTCTTCGATTATCACGACGGCGACATTTATTGGTGCACCGCCGACGTCGGCTGGGTCACCGGCCACAGCTACATCGTCTACGGCCCGCTGGCCAACGGCGCCACCACCTTGATGTTCGAGGGCGTGCCGAATTACCCGAGCGTGTCGCGCTTCTGGGAAGTCATTGACAAGCACAAGGTCAACATCTTCTACACCGCGCCGACCGCGATCCGCGCGCTGATGCAGGCCGGCGACGCGCCGGTGAAAAAGACCTCGCGCGCCTCGGTGCGGCTCCTCGGCACCGTCGGCGAGCCGATCAATCCGGAAGCCTGGGAGTGGTATCACCGCGTGGTCGGCGACGGCCGCTGCCCGATCGTCGATACCTGGTGGCAGACCGAGACCGGCGGCATTTTGATCACGCCGCTGCCAGGCGCGACCCGGCTCAAGCCCGGCTCGGCGACGCGGCCGTTCTTCGGCGTGGTGCCGGTGCTGGTCGACGCCGACGGCAAGGTTTTGGACGGCGCGGCGAGCGGCAATCTCTGCATCGCCGATTCCTGGCCGGGCCAGATGCGCACGGTCTACGGCGACCATCAGCGCTTCATCGACACGTATTTCTCGACCTATCCGGGAAAATATTTCACCGGCGACGGCTGCCGCCGCGACGAGGACGGCTATTACTGGATCACCGGCCGCGTCGACGACGTCATCAACGTCGCCGGCCATCGCCTCGGCACCGCCGAGGTGGAGTCGGCCTTGGTCGCGCATCCAAAAGTGTCGGAGGCCGCGGTGGTCGGCTATCCGCACAACATCAAGGGCCAGGGCATCTACGCTTATGTGACCTTGATGACGGGCGAGCACCCGACCGAAGAGCTCCGCCATGAACTGGTCAACTGGGTGCGCAAGGAGATCAGCGCGATCGCCTCGCCCGACCTCATTCAGTTCGCGCCCAACTTGCCGAAGACCCGCTCCGGCAAAATCATGCGCCGCATCCTGCGCAAGATCGCCGAGGACGAATCCGGCAATCTCGGCGACACCTCGACCCTCGCCGACCCCGCCGTGGTCGACGACCTCGTCACCAACCGGCAGAACCGCAAGAGCGCGTGAGGCCGTTAAAGAAGGTAACGTCAATTGTTCTGTGTCAGCAGGAAGGGGGTACTGACGCCCTGTGACTTATTCTCGTGAGTGAACACGGCGAACAGGATGCGATCCATTGATG
>Ga0335081_10001513_pt1 | contig 37043 bp, 32 predicted proteins | sample Lox_Sample_35_FD_206713 | JGI IMG/M metagenome (GOLD analysis project Ga0335081, IMG submission 206713) | Soil microbial communities from Loxahatchee National Wildlife Refuge, Florida, United States - Lox_Sample_3.5 | ecosystem: Environmental > Terrestrial > Soil > Wetlands | place: USA...
CGTCATCTATATAGACGGGTTGGATCTTCGATGTGCCGGAACCAATTATGGGCAGAATGGGCGCTAATCTTATCATCTCGGAAAGCCGGATAGTGAACTGGTCGCCGGGACCATAGATGAGCGATGGACGCAGAATGGTGAAGGGGATGGACCCTGCGCGAACAAGTTCTTCAGCTTCCCACTTGGTTCTGTGATAGTCGCTTTTGGCTCCGGGCCGCGTGCCGAGCGAGCTTTGAAAAAAGAAGTGAGAGACACCCGCTTTTTTTGACGCGTTCAGGACGTTACGGGTCCCATCGACATGGACGCTCTTAAATGTCGCGCCTGCTGTTTCTTGGATAATTCCCACGAGATGTACGACCCGCTCGCAGCCGATCACAGCTTTTTCGAGCGATGCCTTGTCAGACACATCGCCAGGAACGACGTCAACACCGAGGTCTTTCAGCTCTTGCGCCCTGCTAGCATTTCTGACAACCGCACGAACGCGAATATCGACCTTGCGCAGACGCTTGATAAGGTGGGACCCGACAAATCCCGTTCCGCCAGTAATCAGTATCATGATGCACCTCCCTAAAGACGGTTAAGAACTATGTTGCCACAGGACGCTGAGGAAATCATTAACTTCGGATCATCCCGCTAGTGCGAACGAAAAGAATGATAGCTTGCGGCTGTTCCGTCTGTTCATGTCTAGCGTGGTAGTTTTCACACCTGTCGAAAATGCTAAAACAGCGCTGGCATCCAGAGTGCTAGGTAGGCCGTCGATTCGCCTTGATCGTCCAATCCCTTCGCAACCACGAATCGAAAAGTGATCGGCACATAGTACGCAAGGCTTGTGTCAAGGCGGAGTTCGGCGCCCACAGAGCGTTTGAAATCCCGGCTGCGGAACGCCTGGTCCCATGCATCGCCTGCTTCGGCAAAGACCGCTCCATGGAGGCGGCGGAGAAAGACAGGAGTGTTGCTCCAGGCCGTTTCGATATCTTCGATCGGGAAACGGTATTCCAAGCTCGCGAGCCCGGATTTCCTGCCTCGGAAAGCATTAACGGGGTAACCGCGCAGATACACCGTCTCGTCTTCAACAGAAATGGTCGTGTCCCCTGGATCGTCTCCGCCCAGCTGAAACGCTCCCTGAGGAATAACGTCGCCCGCCGAGATCCCGGCGAAGGCCCGCGCTTGGAGGACGTGGTGCAGCCACGGGAAGTCGATATACTCATGCCAATCCGCGGTGTATTTGGTGATATTGAAGTCGCTGCCGATCGATCTGTCGTATCTTTGATAGCCCAGCTCGATGGTCCTTCCGTCTTCGGGGCTGATCGAAAACCCGTATTGCTGTGCGTTGTTGAACAAATAACTAACGCGGCCGGAGGTGAGATTGCCCTGTGCTGGTGGCGGACCGGGCGGCAGCGGTGTGAGCGCTGAAATGTCTTGCCGCTCGTAACCGATGGTCACGGTATGCTGATTCCGGAACTTAAGAAGTGGGAAAACGAGCGACAGATCAATCGTCTTTTCACGCTGTACATAGTCTCCACCTGTCCCGGTTAGGTCCAAGATGAGATTGCTGAATGTTGCGTCCAGGTCGGATGCAGCGAACTGGATTGTCGGGTACAGTCCGTCGTAGGCATAGCCAAAGGAGTACCATTTGCGGTGTGTTGTGGGACTGTAAAGTGCGTTCAGGGCGTAGGTGTGGCGTTCGACGACATCCTGTCCAAACGTCAGAAACCCAAAAAGATCGCGGCTTTCCTCACTGTAGCCATACCAGGGGATCCAGAAACGAGGTACGAGCGTAAGGAGCGGGTTGTACGAACTCTTTTTCGTTTCAACCGGTTTTTCGGCATAGGCCATAACAGGATAGCGGTCCTGATAAGGCTCAGCCGCTTTCCACGACGCGGTGTCCGCTGGCCGCAGGTGAATGTCATACCCTCGGGAGCTATAAGAGACAAACAGGAGCGTTTTGCCGTCGGGAGATGGCACGGGCGAGAACGCACCGCCTAGCACGTTCGTTATCTGGTAGATTTTTTTTGTAGCGAGTTCATACGAAAAGAGATTGAAGATGCCGGTTCGGTCCGAGGAGAAGTAGATAAATCTGCCGTCCGCGCTCCAGGCGGCGCATCCATCGTTTGCGCGGTCGTGCATCAGCTCCTCAATTTTCACGCCGTGATTGTCAAGGATCCAAATGTCCTTGTATCCGCCCGGCTGCCATACCCCGACAACGATCATGGTTCCGTCCGGGCTGAATCTCGGGGTCTCATATAGGAGGTCGCTTTCCCCGGTGAGCCAGGTTATGTTTTTCTCCTCGATCAAATCGCCCCTTCTGCCCGGAATGTCAGCCAAAGCGATTCGTGTCTTGCCGAGCCTGTTTATGACGAAAACGAGCTTTTTGCCGTTCGGAGAGGGGTAGGGGTCCCGGGCCCGGAGCCCACGGGTGACGGGAATTTCCGTGCCCCGTTTCAGGTCATAGAAATAAATATCGTTGTAGATGTCCGTGTTTCTGCTAATCTCTTCCTTCGTATAGTAGATGCCACTGTTGTCGGGACTCCATGCAATGCTCTCGCCCGATGCAGTCGAGGGCGTGACATTCTCGGCCAGCTTACGGTCTCCTGTTCCGTCCGAGTTCATGAGGTATATGCCGGGATATTCATCGGCATTCGAAACGGTATAGGCAACACGTTTGCCGTCGGGTGACAGGGCGGGCGCGACGTTTATAAAACCGCGCGTCGTCAGCGCAAGCGAGGTCGTTAAGCCTTTTGCGCTCAATTCGTCACGCAGTCTGGCATAGCGTGTTTTCAGTTCGTTCTGCCATTCGTTCCAAAGGTCTCTATACCATTGGTCGAGCGTCCATTTTCCATTTGCATCTACGAGCCATGGCACACCGAACCTGCTGTAGCTGGTATAGATGTCCGCGAGTTTTTCCCTGCCGTATTTCTCGACGATAAAGCGGGTAAATCCCTCGCCGAACAGGTAAGGGATTTGGTCGGAGGGCCAGAAATCAGGAAAGACAGTGGCCTGGCCCAAACGAGGGAAGCGGTCCTCCAGCACAGCCGTGCGGATGATCATCTCCGAGCCCGGTGAACGCCCGCGTCCGCCCGAAGTCTGCTCGGTCTCTTCATATACTGCAAGGCCCTCGATCATCCAGATGGGTTCGTACTGGTTCGGAAAGTAGAGCCTGCCGAAGATGTCTCGGATGACCGACTGAGCGCCGTTCACCATGTCGAGGTGCAGAATATGAGTGTACTCGTGGGTGATCAGCAGCCGCATCCACTCGTCGTACTCCATCGTGCCGAAGCCGGGCTGGCCCAAGGGCCGGGTGATATAGAGCGTAATATGGTTGTAGGGAAAAGGCGTCGTGAGGCCGTTCGAGTCATCCGTGGCGTCCACTAGAACAAGATGCGTCCGGCCTTTCGGGTCCCATTTGATGCGCGGGACAAGGCGGTCGTGTACGTCTTCGGCGATGACCGCAGCGCGGCTGGCGATTTCCTCTTCGCCCTGGTGATAGTGGACCTCAAAATGCTGGGTTTCAAGCGTTGTCCACGTGAAAGCCGGATCAAATTTGGCTGAGGCAAGGGTGGCTGAAAATAGGAGCATAACGCTGACAGAGAGTATCTTTTTCAACGGAACCCTCCGGGAGGTGTGAAGTCACCCTGCATGATGCCAGATCATAGCAGACGCTATTTTGCTGTCAAGGGAATAGTATGTGACAATATTCAGATCCTCTCCTGAATCGCCAGATCCCGCCTGACCTGTTAATGTTCCATAACGATTATGCCGGCGTCACAAAGAACTTCCACGTGATAAATGGGGTTTTTGATGGAATTGTGAAGCGGCTTATAATGGGATCCGCCATAATCATCTCGGCGCCGATCTTGATGAAGTTCGACACAAGAAAAATCGTGGAGAACATCATGATAAAGAAAACTGCGCGGAAATACCTATTTTTGCCGCATTATCGGTGCCGATAAGGATGATAACAGTTTTGCCTGGATTTGCTATGCGACAAATCAATAGTATTGCTGTGTTTGTGGAGGAGATGTATTTTTTAGCTATGTCACACGTCAAATTGGGGAATTCACCAAGTTGATACTTACGGTACTCGTCAGTCATATCGTAACACTTTGATTGCGCGAGACTTACATCTTTGGCATAGAGTATGCTTTACAGAATGATAAGTGCATTGACGAGACAGATAAATACCTGAACGAATGGAGGGTACTCGATATTACTGCTTGATGAGAAGGAACGATCGTCGTATTTCCGGAGGACTGCTCAGTTTTTGTGGTGCTTCAGCGTGCGGATGATCAATAGCACGTGCATCACCGTCTTGTATGGTATTCATTTACAGATTCGTACAATCGGGCCTGGCCAAGGCAAACGGAGTCGGCGGGGGGTATCAATTTTAAAAAGGTTCAATGCGCCTTGGTGAATGAGTAAATAAATGAGCCTTTAAACGCGATATGGTTTAGGCCATAGGGCTATGCGCCTTTCATACTCGCGGGCCCGATACCTTTGACTCCCCTTATGTCGGAAGCATCTGTTTTACCGCTTCCGGCATTTTTATTTCCAGAGCGACGGAAATTCCGGAGTACGGTGTCTGGCCGAACACGCCGAAAGAGATTATTGCCACATTCGAAAATTTCTATGTCCTTTCTGAGCGCCTCCTTTATCTTCAGCAATATAATTTTAGCATTTTATGAAGACACTGAATTAAACTGGTGGAATTCAGCGAATGTCGTAGTTCAGGGACTGCCGCCAGTCATGCCGGTTCATCTCGACGGAGATATATTGTTTGTCTTGCAGGTACCGGCAGAATTTTAAAAAACCGGCTGGGTTGTCAAGGCCCCGGGAGTTAATCCGTATGGATAACATCACCGTTATGAAGGCCAATCTTTTCAAAGAATCTGCCCGAAAAATCTTGCTGATCCGCAACACTACTGTCCTCGTTGGCCGAGCAGGCGCCTGCGCGCCTGCATCAGGACTTCATTTATGGCATGGTAGTCTCCGACACAATCTTCCTGTCCAATGGCCTCAGCGGAGAGAGTCAGCTCATGGATTCAAGTCTGCTGGAGGTTCTGTTGATTTGATTACATCGATTTTTCACTGAAGGGTCCTGTCTGCGGGAAGATCCGTATCGGTATATTTGTTCAAGACAGTATTTTCGCACTGTTTAAGGAGGGGAACGGCTTCCAGTCGGCCGTGCATTGTTAGGATCACATCGGCGGGAGCTGCATCAAACTATTCGCTGACGATCGTGCCTATCGTATAAGCAAGGCTATAAGTTAAGTGTCACAGATGCAAGCACAATTAACTTCGTATTGATGTATTCTATTGCAAGGTCTCGATCGCTTGGTGAGGTCTTTCAGGAATGACGGTAGCTGGGCGAGGTGAAGTCCACCGCACCGTCTCTTTGGCTGAATTGCTTGTCCCATGCGTGATCATAATGCCCAAAGGGATGAAAACAAATCATTCTGTCAGTAAATGGGCTTTTTTTGAGTATTGTGTGACCTTACGGATGCATATGCCGACTCCGGATTCATCCCGATTTCCTCCAGCAGAAGAGTGCTTTTCCACAAGCTGCTTCTTGATCGCGCTCCGAGAACCGCAGTATAAAGAGGCCCTTTTTCCGTGTTGATTGCGCAGACAAAGCAGTGCCTCGCCGTTCCGGTATACCCCGTTTTCCCTCCGATTATGTTGTCCCTTTGCCAGAGGAGAGCGTCTGAATTCTCCAGAAAAATTTCCCTTCCAGCGGATGTCGCAATCAGGTATTCCTTCTTACCCAGGATTTCCCGTATCAAAGGATAGGAGAGCGCAGTTTTCAAAATGAGCGCGAGATCACTTGCTGTCGTGTACTGGGTCCCCTTCGGGAGCCCCGATGCGTTCGCAAAGAGCGTATTGTTGGCCCCGATCTCCTTGGCCTTTAGATTCATCAAAGCCACAAAATCCTGCTCCGTACCAGTGGTGGCTTCGGCAAGGGCAACCGCGGCGCCGTTTATGGATTTCATCAGTGCGAGATGTAGGAGATCGGAAACGGTCATTTCCTCATTGGGCCGTAATCTTGGTTGTATGGAACGGACTTTCGCAGCGTTTTTGCTTATGGTAACTTTTGTCCCGGGATAGAGATTGTCAATGACCACCATGGCCGTTACCAGTTTAACGGTGCTTGCAGGAGCGAGCCTGGCATCAGGGAATTTCGAATAAAGAACCGTGCCGGAGGAATCCATGACGACTGCGGCTTTTGCTGGGATTCTTTTCTGAGAGAGCGCCGAAGACGGCGCCGCCAGTATGAACAACAGGCTTACCGCAAGATAAATAATAAGAGAGAGATGTTTCAATCCAACCCCAATGTTGAGAAAAAATTGAATGATAAGCTCAGGGCCCAACTCCTCATCCGGATGTCCCAGGAAGCAGCGAATGTGGGTTGCAGAAAACCTTTGCTGATCAACCGCCAATGTAGAGTTCAAATTATCATCTGCGTCGTAAATCTCCGTCTCTTCTGGACGGAGAAATAAGGCGGCGGGTGTGAAGTGACCAGGTAAGTATTGATTTAGTAAGTGGCAAATAAACGTTCATCTATCTGAGATGATCATCAAAGTATGTACGATTGAACCTTCATCTAAGGTAAACAATTCCTCCTGGAAATCACAACGCCTGAAGTTGTCTGTCTTGTCAAACAATATCCCGATGGCCCGGCTAGTGTACCATACGGCCAGTGGTTTGTCCATATCATCTATAAAATAATCTACCTCAAACTGAAAGGATTTGGAAAGACTATGGCCCTTGACCTTGGGATAATAAAGCATCACGCCCCATAGCCTGCATGGATGGGGCTACGTCCCTCTGGTCAGGTGGCGAGTTGAATGCTCTTGATCGGTATTTTGACAAGCATAAGTCAAAGATCCCCAAGAAGTATTCCAGAAATGCATCATGTCTTAACCAAAAAGGGCTCGTCAGCGTCTCACCTGCTTCATCGTTCTGCCAAATCTCCTGTTCGCGATGGTAGTTGCTCGCGGTGTCTTCACGATCATCGTGGGGGACCTCAAGGACACCAAAGAGGGCAGAGAGTGGGGAGACAATGGGAACCAGCTGCTCAATAAGTGGCAAGTGCCCGTTCGACCCGATTATAGTTACTCAAGTACAAGGCCAGACCTAAAGGCATCTGCATTGTGAACATAGAGGATAACTACACGGGCAAGACTTGTTGCATGTATATAATATAAGACAAGAGTTCAGCCGTGCGCATCGCGGTCTTTATGTTTGCAAACAATGCAGTGCCGTAATCAATGCCGACGTGATCGGGAATCCCCGGTCGTCAGGCTGGGAAGGGTGTCAAATACTGTACGTCCCGGATTATGTGAAGCTAAAAGAGAAATGAAACAGGTGAGAAGCGCTTTTAGCAATGGTCAGGACAGTCCCGATTTTTTTCGATAGTGCCAGCTCATGACTTTCTCAAGATTCTGAAGAATGCTCTCCCTGGCGTTTACGATGAAGATCCTGTCCCGGATATGGAACAGTTCCCTCTCCATTCGGATAACCCGCGGCGGGTCATCGTTCCGTCTCTGAAGTTCTTTCTCGAACATCGGCACGACCTTGTCCTTCATGCGAAGTTCCGTGTCCATGAGAAAAACTGAAATCGCAGGCGCCAGATCCATGACACGATCGAGAAACGCAGCAATCTCGCTGTCGTAGATCTGTTTAGGCGGCGAGGACTTGACTTCTCCATAGAGAATCGAGTCGTCGATTTTCGCGATAAGATCGTAATCCCCGCCGATATTCGGCCGCTTGAACTTGACACCCCACGCAGCCTCGGAACCGAACTCCCTTCTGAACATCTCGGTAATATACCACTCGAGCGTTTCTCCGAAACTTGTAATTGGCCCTTTGGTGAGTGTATACGACTTCCCTCTTTTCCTGACGAGCTTGATGGACTGCAGATAGTCAAGATATTCTTTCGTTACCGATTGCGTAGCATAACGCGCAACGTTTTCAAGGGTAAACTGGTCCTGGTGCCTGATCACATCGCGGAGGAAGAGCCTGAAGGAGTACTTGTGCAGCATCCGGTAGTAGCTGGTCAGATATTTATTGAATGGGACCAGGAGGTTTTCTGCCGGTTCTTTCTTATATATCGTAAAGCCTCTTCGCTTTAACAGCATGTCGAGGCTCGGGGATTGCCTGGTTAGGGTTTTGCGGAGCCGTTTGACTTCCGCCCTCAGGCGGATAAGTTCACTGCTGGATTTGTTGTCGTCCATGGGATCATGCATGATGGTCGTTGCCGAGCGCCTGCATGCTGGCTGGGTCAAGCGAGGATGATTCTGACATCGAGCGCAGCTGCGCTGCGGGCGTAAACTCGGACAGGGTTCATGTCGATTTCCTGGATTTCCGGATGATCGGCAAACAGCTTTGCAACTGCATTAAAGACCCCGAGGACGGCCTCCTGGTCCAGGGACGGGCTGCCCCGGAAACCCTTAAGAAACATACTCGCCCTGGTCTCGCTAATCATATCGAGCATCTCGTCGCGCGTCATGGGCAGGATGCCGAAGACCGCGTCCTTGAGCGCTTCGACCCAGACCCCACCGAGGCCGAATGAGAGGGAAGGTCCGAACTGCTTATCGCGTAAACCACCGACCAGAAGCTCCAGGCCCTGGGGCATCATTTTTTCGATGAGGAACGAACGGATGACCGCGCCGGGCATTCTTGCCGCGATCATGTTTTTCATGGTCGTGATCGAGGCCGATAACCCAGCGCTGGTAGTTATGTTCAGAATCACGGCGCCCACGTCTGTTTTGTGCAGGATTTGGGGCGAAACCGCCTTGAGGACAACGGGAAAGCCGAGCGACTCTCCTGCGGCAACAACGGCTTTCTGGTCCCGGGGATCGGCAAGGACAAAGCGTGGCACAATGATGCTCGCCGAACGCACAAGCTCCTTAGCCTCGTGCTCAAAGAGCGCTTTGCGGCCTTCCTTAAGTGCAATCTCTATGATAGGATGAGGGGTGGTCATCGTTCCGCCATACTGTTTTGGTTGATCCTGGTCACTTGCATCCTTCTTTCTTTTTGTTGGCGCTTCTGAGTGCCGCCAGCGCGCGCACGGCCCGTTCTGGTGAAGGGTATACAGGAATGCCGCGCTTCAGAAGCGAATGCATGGCTTCCTGGGTATAACCCAGTCCCTGAAGAATGCAACAGGTGACAGGTTTGTGTGCTTCATGACACGCACGAGCGATCATTTCCGTCGCCTCCTCGGTAACGGTGGTCGCTCCCATGAGCACGATGACGATTGCAGCATCATAATAGGGCAGAGCCTCCTTGAGTGCTGTAAAGTAATCTTCGTTTTTCCCGCTACCGGTTAGATCTATGGGGTTGTTTTTTACAAAGAAGGGAGGGAAGAGGTTTTCGAGCCTCTGCTGCGCCGGTTCCGGCATTCTCGGCATGATAAATCCTTCGTGCTGCGCCTGGTCCGAAGCAGCCACTGCCATGCCGCCACCGTTCGTAACGACCAGGAGCTTGTTTCCCACGCAGGGATAATCCATGAGTGCAATGGCCTTGGCGGCGTCAATCATGTGGTCGAAGTCGTAGGCTTCGACAGCGCCCGCTTGGCGAAAAGCAGCTTTGTAAAGGCCATAGGTTCCCGCAAGCGTTGCTGTATGGGACGTTACGGCTGCGGCGCCCAGCTCGTGCTTGCCCGCTTTCCAAATCACGAGGGGTTTCTTTGACGCAAAGGCCTTGGCAGCCCGAAGAAACTTCCTGCCGTCCGCCACCGATTCCATGTACATGGCCACTGCGCCTGTCCGGGAATCATCGGCGAAGTAGTCGAGTGCGTCGGCATCGTCGATGTCGAGACGGTTACCGTAGTTCACGGCCTTGGCAATACCCATGCCGTCCCGGGCAAGGGCTTCCATGAGGATGACCGCGATTGCACCGCTCTGGGAAACGATCGACAGGCGTCCGGTCACGGGACGCGACACGCGTTCGCGGGAAACAAAAAAGCTATCGAGCCCGTTTTCCGTGTTGTAGACGCCGAGAGCGTTCGGGCCGATAACCCTGATTCCGAACTGTTGTGTCAATTCCGCGATGCGCTGTTGCATAATGATACCTACCTCACCCGCCTCGGCAAATCCCGAACTGACCAAGATGACATGTCGAATGCCTTTTTCATGCAGACGGCCGATCTCCTGCTCCACCAGTGGGGCGGGGAGCGCAACAATGGCGAGGTCTATGTCCTCGGGGACAGCCGTAATGGAGGGGTAGCAGTGGTGGCCGAGCAGAGTCTGGTGTTTCGGGTTAATAGGATAGACGGCTCCGTTGAAATGGGCGAGGTTTTCAAGAATGGAGCGTCCAGGCTTTGCGATGCTGTCCGTTGCGCCTATCAAGGCCACGGTTTTTGGATAAAAAAAATTATGCAGCTCGTAAATCATATATAATAAATAGCACATCTGTGCAAAGAATGTAAAGGCGATTCCGAAATCAGGGAAAAAGTGAAATTTCTTCCAATGTTTCATCTCTTCGACGGGATGCAATGAAGAGCTTATCATCTTGGGATAAATGACTTGGCGCTCAGCTGCCATGCTATTATTCGTAATTATACTCTAGCTCAGCGATGGGTATATCTGGTTGAAACAGGTTCAATTCAATTTCATTGAAGTGGGTTAGGAATCATAAGAATGAAGCAAGAATAGGATGCCTGTAATGAGCTAGGTATTGGGAAAAACCGTCGAGAAAGTAAAATTTTCTGACGCGAACCAGGCGACACTAGGTTCTGTGAGATCGGCATCAGCCCTGTAACCGTTTATGAAGAACTGGAGGCGCTCACGGTGGCAACAATGCGGGCAGGGTATGCTGGCCCGTTGGCGGCTGCTTGCGTCGCGATTTTCATTCTATAATACGGAAGATAGAAGGAGGACTTTTTTCGCTTCGCACCTGGGAATGATCAGGGCCATTGAAAATAGTAGAAACGACCTATGATCAATATCATATCATTTTAGTCCGCAGCCGTGTATTATGGGCCCATGGATAAACGGAAAAAATATCTCCGCCCACTCCGCTATGCCGTACAGGCCGGCTTCCTCCTGTTTACTATTTTCATCGGTTATCAGTTTTACCAGTTCGTTCAGCAGTTCCTAATCCCGGGTCACCCCATCGTCCAACGGCCCGCTTCGGTTGACGCTTTTCTCCCAATCGGCGGGCTGATGGCCTTCAAGTATTTTCTTTTTACGGGGATCATCGAGCCGATCCACCCATCGGGCTTCATCATGTTCGTTGCCATCCTCGGGGTTTCCCTCATCATGAAAAAGGGCTTTTGCGGCTGGATCTGCCCCATCGGTACGATCTCCCAATATACCTGGATGCTGGGCGAGAAGATTTTCGGCCGGAACTTCCGCATCGGAAAATTCACGGATATCTCACTCCGGTCGCTCAAGTACATTCTTCTTGGCATTTTCCTGATCCTGATCGGCGTTGCCATGGCGCCGAACATGATGGTCCTTTTCATGATCACCGACTATTACAAGGTCGTGGATGTGCGAATGATGAAGTTTTTTACCGAGATGTCATCACTCACGATGTGGGTCCTTATCGCGTTCGTTGCGCTTTCGGTGCTGTATAAGAACTTCTGGTGCCGCTACCTCTGCCCCTATGGCGCCCTTCTTGGTATTCTGAGCCGGTTGAGTCCCTTTAGGGTGCGGCGGAACGAGGACAAGTGCACCAACTGCCACGCCTGCACCCGGCACTGCCCGACGCTGATCGATGTCGAAAGCAAGCATGTTATCAAGTCCGAGGAATGTTTTGGCTGCCTGACCTGCGTGAGCCACTGCCCCTCGCAGGGCGCGCTCGATCTTACCTACCAGCTCGGAAAAAAGAGCGGCATCGTGAAGCCCTGGCTTTTCCCCGTTATCCTTATTGCACTCTTTTATCTGGTAATCGGCATCGGCATGGCAACGGACAAGTGGAATTCGAAGATCCCCTATGAAGAGTACCAGCAGCTTGTTCCAGAAGTACAGAAGGAATATGCCAAACGGTGAAACTGACTGTCGTAACAAGCACACCGCACAGTGCGTATCTTGACGAAGTCTGAACCTTATCGCTGTCGGGAATAAAAAAATCCGCGGAGTTCTGCACCCCTCGGATTTGCAATTTCCCGGCTGCTAAATCACCTATACCAGATCCCCCGCTGCGAAGGTTATCTCATCACGGAAAGTCTTGATCAGGTAGACCGCTTTCATTATTTCCCTATCTTTGACGTCCACAAGCGCCGCATTGAGACCGGCGCCGGCCAGATAGCTGAGGTATGATGACGCAACCGTCGACTTCAAGTTTTTCGGCAGGCTGCTCGTTACATTCGACAGCCAGATAACGGTGTTTAGTGGCGGGTCGACCATCTCATTCAGCACTACGATGCTCTCGTGAGCATTAAGCAGGTGTTCCTGTCCCATGCCTTTGCTGATGTGTACCACCGACGGGTCGGCGAAGAGCCGTTCATTCGGAATATCGGCGGCATTCGCTTTTTCCAGAAGATCCTCGATGATCAGCAATTTTGCCTCAAGCGTGGACGGCACAGTGCCCTTCAGAGCCCTGACGATGAGGTTCGATTTTGACTTGCTCACGAGGGCTAAGAGGTTGTCTGGATTTTTTTCATCTGCTGAAAAGTAATTGATGATTGGGGGTTCCTCGCAGAGCGGAATAGCCTTGCCCAACGCCTTCACATTTCTCGAGTCCAGACAAAGCGGGATACCAGCGCCCTTCTGAATCGCTTCGGTCACGAAAGGTAGAAGATCCTCGTCATCGCTTCCGTCAGAAGAAACCTGAACATTGATGAGTTCCGCGCCCCTAGCCGCTAGATCCTTTGCCATGGCTTCTATAGTTTTTCCGTCCTTTTTCTTTACCGCTCCCATGTACTCCGCATTCCGTATATTTAAATTATCCGCAATGACGAGCATTCCGCCCTCCTTCAAGATGTGATATATACTAAAATGGTCTTATATGAATCAAGTATAGCATAATTCTCCGATGATCAGTTCGGCGCAGGCAACGGGGGGCACAACAAACTTGACAAAACGCCATTATCCTTTATTATTGAATGCATGCATAATGAGAAGTTGGATCTTCGTCACAAAGACATTCTCGCACCGCGGCTGAGGCTGGCAAATGCCGGCCTTTCCGAGTATACCTTTGCCAATCTCTACCTCTTCAGGCAAAACCACGATTATGAGATCATCACAGACCGGGACATTTTTATCAGGGGGAAATCCTATGACGGCCATCTCTACCTCATGCCGACTGTAGATGTGCGCAGTTTGGATCGTGAATACCTGAAGGAGCTTATGAAATCTGTGGATTTCCTTTTTCCGATTCCCGAGGCATGGCTTCCTTTTTTCGAACACAATGAGTTCGAGGTCGAATTTAAAGAGGGCGATCAGGATTATGTCTACACCGTCGAAAAGATGAGGACTTATAAAGGAAGAAACTTGCACAAGAAAAGGAACCTTCTAAAGCAGTTTTTGGACCACTATCCGCACGATGCCCTGCCGCTCACCAACGACCGTCTCGACCAGGCTCGCTTCATTCTCAAGGATTGGCAAGAGACGTCGACGATGAACGCTGCTGATACAGACTTTGCTCCCTGTCTCGAAGCGCTTGACCGCTATGACGAACTCGTCCTGTGCGGCGGAATCTACTTCGCGAACGACGAACCGGCTGGTTTCGTACTCGGTGAAGAGGTGAATAACGAGACCTTTGTTCTACATTTCGCCAAGGCGCGTGTCAAATTCAAGGGTATATACCAGTACATGTTCAACAACTTTGCAAAGATTCTGCCGCAGAAATACAAATTTCTAAATCTTGAACAGGATTTGGACAAAGAAAATCTCCGTGTATTCAAGTCGTCGTATGTACCCGACCTGCTGCTGCGCAAGGCCAGGATAAAACTGAAATAAATGTTGATTAAACCATTTGACGCGGCTTATAATAATTACTCGTAACCGCAGGTTTTCTTTTACAGTACAAGTTATCTATCCCGATGATCCGGCTTTTTATGACATCTTCGAAAATTTCAAGAACTGAGGGGGATCTCTCAATGAACCTTTCTGACACGGAGCAGAAGCGGTACACACGGCAGATGATGATGGAGGGATGGGGAGAGGAAACCCAGAAGAAAATAAAAAAGTCCATGGTCTTCATTGCCGGGGCGGGAGGGCTCGGGTCGCCAGTGTCGATCTACCTTGCAGTTGCTGGAGTCGGGAACATAAGAATTTGTGATTTCGATTCTCCCGACTGGTCCAACCTGAACCGCCAGATCCTGCACGATCATACCCGTATCGGCACGAACAAGGCTGTTTCTGCAAAGATGACCCTTGAGCGGCTCAACTCCGAGATCGCAATCACGGCCTTTACGGACAAAATCGTTGAAGACAATGTGGATCGGCTCGTAGGTGATTCCGAAATTATTCTCGACTGCATGGACAATTTCCCGACCCGATTTCTCCTGAACGAATGCGCCATCAGAAAAAAAATTCCTCTTGTCTATGGCAGCATCTGGGGCATTGACGGCAGGCTGTCGTTCATCCAGTCCCCAGAAACCCCGTGTCTACGCTGCATCTTCCCGGAAGCCCCCCCCAAGGAAGTTTTTCCCGTGCTGGGCGCAACGCCCGCGGTCATTGGATCGCTCCAGGCCCTTGAAACGCTCAAATACCTTTCCGGCACCGGCACGAATATCAAGGGGCAGCTTCTCGTATGGGAAGGCGCCACAACAGACTTTAAAAAATTCAAGATCCGCAAGGACCCTGACTGCCCGACGTGCGGGAAATAATTGTTAAACAATCTGTGAACGGGTTTAACCTTTCTCTGTATTCGGTCCCGGTTATTGCGGCAGTTTGTCATACTCCTTATGAAAAAAGTCGGTTTTGCTTACGATGAAGTCTTTTTGCGCCATGAGCCGCCGGTCTGGCATCCCGATTCGCCCGACCGCCTCATCAATATCATCATCACGCTTAAAGCAGCGGGCCTCTGGCCCCGACTGATTCGACTCAGTCCTCGGCGGGCGACTTTCGATGACATCGTCCGTGTCCACACCCAAGATTATATTGAAAAGATTAGAAACTTTGGTTCCGGAGAGCTCGATCCCGATACGTTTCTGTCGGAGGGTACGCTTGATGCTTCGCTCCACGCGGCAGGCGCGGTCATAGAGGCAGTGGAGCAATGCAGACAGGGACAGATCGACCGGGCGTTCTGTGCAATTCGCCCCCCCGGACACCATGCCGAAGCAGATAAGGGTATGGGTTTCTGTATTTTCAACAATGTCGCCGTGGCCGCCCGATATGCCCGGTTCAGCGGCTATCGGCGCGTATTTATCGTCGATTTTGACGCCCACCATGGCAACGGTACCCAGCATATTTTCGAGGAGGATGACAGCGTCTTCTATTTCAGCACACACCAGCATCCCTACTATCCTGATACGGGTAGGGACATGGAGCGCGGCAAAGGAAGGGGTCTTGGCTTTACCTACAACGTGCCGATTCAGGCAGGATCAGGGAATAGGGACTACCTGACAGTATACCAGGACATCCTGCCTGGGCTCATCCAACGTTTCGATCCTGATCTCGTCCTCGTATCGGCCGGGTATGACATCCACGTGAATGATCCCCATGCCAACATCCGCGTTTCCGACGAAGGCATCCACGGCATCGTCCGGAGCATTCTTAATAGCTGTACCTCCTGCCCAGTCGTGTTCGCGCTCGAAGGAGGATATGATATTCCGTCGCTCTGCGATTCGGTGAAACTTACAATTGAGGAAATGCTAAAGAGGTAGGGGCTTTTTCAGGCGCTGGCCATTTCTCAATAAAAAGATACCCAAACCATGGAAAAACAGTCGAAGAAAAACGTGCAAGCATCGGCTGCTACGAGCGGGGATGTTTCAAATTGCGACCTGTCGGGAGTCAACCTGAGCAATATGGAACTTCTCGGGATACGCTTCGATGGATCAAATCTTGCCGGGGCCGATCTCAGCAGCGCTAACCTCAGCGGATCGAGCTTTGAAAGCTGTGACCTCACGGGATGCAATTTGAGCAGTTCGAACTTCACCGGTGTGTCGTTTGTAAAAGCGGTCCTCGACAAGGCCAACCTTACCTTCTCCACATTTACGGGAGCTGATTTTACTGGGGCGTTATTACGGGAAGCCGATTTTACGAACTCGAAACTCGCCGCCGTGATTTTCGAGAAAGCGAACCTTTCGAATGCAAATCTTCAGATGACCGATGCAGGTATGGTGCGCTGCGGAGGCGCTGTGATGACAAAGATCCATGCCCGGAGCGCGAGCATGATTTGCGCTGACTTTTCCGGGTGTGATCTCCGGGGCGCAAACTTCTACGGTACGGACCTGAGCAATGCCAACCTCTCCTCTGCCGACCTTCGGGAGTCAGATATCCTCGATGCGACACTGACTGCATCAAACCTCAGCAGTGCCGATATGCGCAACGCACGCTTGAGACGCACTGACCTTACCCGTGCTAAAATCGACGGCCTGAAGTACGATGAAGAATTGAAGGATGTGCTGTCCCGGTATCCAGGGGTCAAATCCTAACACCGATTGAAGATTTCGCACGTTCTCTTTCTCAGTCTGGTAACGTCTACCCATAAAACCCATTCGACATCGTTGGCAACTGCCGGAAACAGGCTCTTACTCGTGACGTAATTTATTCTTTGAATTTTGAACGATGCATTTGAAGTGAAATAGCAATCTCGGGTAAAGTACTCTGTTATGTCTATGAAAAAATCAAGAAATTATGGCCAGTAGCGTTGGCAGGTTGGGCAGAGCAGCATGAAACCCGACGCACTCCTACCGTGATTGATAATCCACTTGAGACAACATGCAGTATCGGAGACAGTCACGAATATGTAATATATCTAGACCACGACACGCACCGCTGGGAAGGATACAGTGTTATAAAAAGAACCTCTCGCTGAAAAAGGTGTCTCAAATGATTTCAGGCTTAACTGAGTTCTACCCAACCTGCAAACAGAAGGAGGCCGGGAATTATGCGTTCCACGGTTACCCGCTCTTTTACTTGCGCCTCTCTAGTTCGGTCATTCCAGAGCCGATATTCCTGGAACCGGCCTTCTTTACTAAGCCGCACTGGCCGGAACAACCATCACGGCGCAATTGGCAAGCCCGATGACCCTTTCGGCTGTGCTTCCCATGACAAGGTGTCGCAGATCGGTTTTGCCATGTGCTCCCATAACAATGAGATCAACGCCCCTTCCCCCCGCCAACTCAATGATCGCCGCATGCGCCCTGCCTATAGGCGTCTCCGTGCTGACGGGTACGTTCACCTTCCGAGCCATGTCGGCGACTGCGTTCACATGCGCTTCGGCTTCCGTAGCTTCGATTTCCAAGTTTCTGACTGAGACCGCTATTATATTGCTTCCGTACCGTGTCGCGATTCCGACCGCATCCTCCGCCGCAGCCAGGCTGTGCTTCGACCCATCGGTGGCTACCAGAATGTTCCGGCATTCGATCCGGGCCGCGCGGGGTACGACCAGGACTTTGCACGGGGCATGGCCAATGACCTTAGCGGTCACGCTTCCCATAAGCATCTTCATGATCCCGCTGCGGCCGCGTCTGCCGATGATGATAAGATCCACAATTTTCTCTCCGGCTTCCTTGACGATAAGTCGGTAGGGATCCTGTCCGAATAGTAGCTTGGTCTCGCAGAAAGAGATTCCCTCTTTTACCGCCCGTGCCTGGATCGTTTCAAGATATTGCGCCGCCTGACGTTTTTCTTTCTCGTAGATGCTCGCACCGATGGTCTCGTAATCGGGATTCGATTCGAGGACCGAAACAACGTAAAGGCGGCTATTGCACTTGTTCGACAAGTTCAGAGCTTCCCGAATGGCTCCCTCGCTGAAGGAGGATCGATCGGTTGTAACGAGTATTTTATCGAGTTTGGATATTGGGCAAACGGGTTCAACGTTCATGTCAACACCTCCTATTTTATGGGACCGATAGCATGCTCTTCGTCTTTCGAGAATAAGAATAAGTATAGCAAAACTGCAGCAAAGTGTGGCGATAGTCTGACGATTTTTCCGTCTGGCAGGCAAAATTCCACGGTTGTCCGCGCCTTTTTTGTTATTGACAGGCGGCCCTGATACAGTGTACAAAAGAGCCTACCGAATTTCAGGAGGATCAAAACAACATCTATGGCCGAACCGAACAAAATCATCTACTCCATGGTGGGAGTAGGCAAATTCTACGACAAAAAGCCGGTGCTGAAGGACATCTATTTGTCCTACTTCTACGGCGCCAAGATCGGTGTACTCGGTCTGAACGGATCGGGCAAAAGCTCGCTCCTTAAGATCATGGCGGGAAAGGACAAAGAGTTTGTGGGCGAAGCCGTACTTTCACCCAGTTACACCGTGGGCCTGCTCGAACAGGAGCCGAAACTCGATCCCGATAAAACCGTTCGCCAGATTGTGGAAGAGGGCGTTCAAGGGACGGTTGATCTCCTAAACGAGTACGACAAAATAAACGAAAGCTTCGCAAATCCCATGTCCGACGACGAGATGAGCAAACTCATCACGCGGCAAGGAGAGGTGCAGGAGAGGCTCGATCATCTGAACGCCTGGGAGCTTGACAGCCGGCTCGAAATGGCTATGGACGCCCTACGCTGTCCTGCAGGCGACACAAACGTGACAGTCCTCTCCGGCGGCGAGAAACGACGTGTGGCTCTCTGCCGGTTGCTTCTTCAAAAGCCCGACATCCTCCTTCTCGATGAACCCACCAACCATCTCGACGCCGAGTCTGTTGACTGGCTCGAACATCATCTTCAGCAATACGAAGGTACGGTCATCGCGGTCACGCATGACCGCTACTTCCTTGATAATGTCGCTGGATGGATCCTTGAGCTCGACCGAGGCCAAGGCATCCCGTGGAAAGGGAACTACTCCTCCTGGCTCGAGCAGAAGCAGGAGCGCCTAAAACAGGAAGAGAAGACCGAAAGCGACCGGCAAAAAACGCTTCAGCGGGAGCTCGAATGGATCAGGATGTCTCCCAAGGGGCGACACGCAAAATCAAAGGCCCGCATCAGCTCCTACGAGCAGCTCTTGAGCCAACAGGGCGAGAAGCGAGCGAAAGAGCTTGAAATCTATATTCCACCGGGACCGAGGCTCGGCAAGGTCGTCATTGAAGCTGAGAACGTTACCAAGGCCTTTGGCGACAACATCCTTGTGGAAAATATGTCTTTCATGCTTCCGCCGGGCGGCATTGTCGGAGTCATCGGGCCGAACGGAGCCGGCAAGACCACGCTCTTCCGCATGATCACGGGCCAGGACAAGCCGGACAAAGGAGTGATCAAAATCGGCGATACCGTCAAGCTCGCGTATGTGGATCAGAGCCGCGACGTTCTGGATTCGAACAAGACTATCTGGCAGGTGATCACCGACGGCCAGGAGCAGGTGCAGCTTGGCAAGCACTTGATGAATTCCCGCGCCTACGTGTCACGGTTCAATTTCGGGGGCACGGACCAGCAGAAGAAAGTCGGCATACTCTCCGGTGGAGAGCGGAACCGGGTGCACCTTGCACGCATCCTGAAAGAGGAAGCGAACGTGCTGCTGCTCGATGAACCGACCAATGATCTCGACGTGAACACCATGCGGGCGCTCGAAGAGGGGCTCGAAAACTTCGCGGGCTGCGCCGTAGTGATCAGCCATGACCGCTGGTTCCTCGACAGGATCGCAACGCACATCCTGGCGTTCGAAGGAGAAAGCAAAGTAGCTTACTTTGATGGAAACTATACAGAGTACGAAGAAGACCGCAGGAAGCGCCTCGGCGCGGATGCAGACCAACCGCACCGGATCAAGTACCGGCACTTAACGAGGTAAAACGACACAATGTAACCACAGGCAAACACTGAGGCACGCGAAGTGGAGCAGCGTGGAAAAACCCGGGAACACGAAATTTTCAAAGTAATTTGCATCGGGTATATAATGACAGGCTTACTCCAGTAAACAGGCATGCGTTTTAGCTCACAAGGTTGATCCGTGGTTTGAAAAGGGGGGCTTATGTCAGAATTTAAAGGCGTAACAGTAGTTCGTGAGGCGAACGTCTATTTTGACGGCAAGGTCACCAGCAGGTCCGTCCTCTTTCCCGACGGGTCCAAGAAGACCCTCGGCTGATGTTGCCGGGAGAATTCGAATTCGGCACCGCCGATAAGGAACTCATGGAGATCCTGTCAGGCGAACTCGATGTGCTCCTGCCGGGAGAGACGTCCTGGAAGTCTGTCAAGAGTGGGCAGTCCTTTGAAGTAGCGCAGAACGCGAAGTTCAAGCTCAAGGTAAAGAAGCTGACCGACTATTGCTGTTCGTTTATCAAAGGATAAAAGAAATGTGAAATCGAAAGCTGAGGTATTAAAGCGTTGAATGAATTGGTGAGTGAACTTTGAATAATTATTCCGGGAAGGAGGAATTATGAAAAAGATAGCAAGTATCGTGATGGTACTGGCAATGACGATCGGGTCATTCGGATGTCATCAGAAGAAGGAAGAGCAAAGGCCGGTAACCTACGCTCCTCCGATGCCGTCTCAGACCGAGATCAGTCAGCTTGAGCAGGTGGCGAAAACGTCACCCAAGAACAAGGAGGCGTGGATCAACCTCGGCAATACGCTGATGGATGCTCAGCGCATGAATGAGGCCATCGATGCTTATGAGAAGGCGCTGGCCCTGGACCCGAAGAATGTACCCGTGCGGGTTGACATGGGGACCTGCTACCGCGGGATAGGCAAGTTCGATAAGGCTGTTGAGGAGTACCGGACAGCGCTTAAAATCGATCCCAACTTCCCGAACGGTCACCGTAACCTCGCCGTCGTTCTGTCCAATGACCTGCACGAAAACAAGCAGGCAATTCCGGAGTTTCAGAAGTATCTTGAGCTCGCGCCGAATGCGCCTGATGCGGGAGAAATCAAAAAATTGATCCAGATGCTGTCCATGGGGAAATAATCAATCAAGACGCTCACTCTTTTCAAGCAATGCAAAAAGCTCCGGGAGCCACTACTTCAGGTCCTTATGGAATTGATGGACAAAGCGGTTAGAGCCCTTCATGGTACGAGGATCTTTCATAAGGAATTAATCTAACTGATTTGCGCCAGCTCGTTTAACTGCTGGTCGAACTCCTGCGCCTTTGCATCGTACTCTGCAGTCACCGTCTCAAGCTCGGAAAAAAGCTTCTCGATTTTCGCTTTTGCTTCGTTGACCGACTGCGAAAGTTGTTTGATGGTCAGGGCTTTGCCTTTAACAGAGGCTTCAAGCAACTCCTGGGTATCGCGCTCCGCGGCCTGTTCCAGCTTCGTGATCTCTTCTTCGATGGCCATGATCCGGTTCTTGAGCGAACTCAGGACCTTTGATTTATCCGACACGATTGTGACGCGCTGCTTTTTTGCATCCTTCCGGTTCACGTTTCTGTCAACCTGCTGTTTCTTTCCCTTCTTTACGCGCACACCGCCTTCGTCGCTCCATCCCACGCGCTCTAGGAAATCGAGATATGTGCCTTCGAATACCGAGACGGTGTCGTTGTCGTAGACGATTAGCTTGGTCGCCACGGCTTCGAGGATCAGCTCACTGTGGGTCACGATGATGACGGCGCCATCAAAGGCCTCAATCGCCTCGATCAGCGAATCAATAGACTCCATGTCGAGGTGGTTCGTGGGTTCGTCTAGCATGAGCATATTGGCCGGAGAAACCAAGAGCTTGCCAAGCAGGACACGGCTCTTTTCTCCACCGGAGAGAACGCTCACTTTTTTGAGCGCATTGTCGCCTTCGAACATCATGAGGCCACAGATGGAGCGGGATTCTCCCTGGGCGTTGTCAGGGTGCGCATCCATGATTTCCTGCAGGGCAGTCTTTTCCGGCCGCAGGCGGTTGATATTTGTCTGGCCGAAGTAGGCGATTTTCGTGTTTGGGTGGAGCTTGACGTCGCCGCTGGTGGGAGGCATTTCCCGTGCCAGTAAGTTCAAGAGCGTTGTTTTACCCTTGCCGTTCTTGCCGACCACGCCGATGCGGTCCTTTTTGCCGACCGCGAACGAGAGCCCGTCGATCAGTTTTGGGGCGTCCTGGGAAAAGCCAAAGGACAGGTCTTCCACGGTCATGAGCCACTTGGCTTCGAACGGAGCTGACCGAAACTTGAAGTCGAGCGACTTTATCTCCTCAAGCTTATCGAGTTTCTCGTGTCTCGCAAGCGCTTTGACACGCGACTGGACTGCGCTGGCCTTGGTTGCCTGCGCCCGGAACCGGTTGATGAACTGCTCCACTTCCTTGCGTTTCTTTTCATCGTTCTGGCGCGTCTTCTCGTAGATTTCCTCTTCCAGAAGGATCTGGTCGTAGAGCTTCTGGGTTCCGCCCGCGATTTTCCTCATTTTGCAACGGTGAATGATCATGGTGTGGGTCGTTACGCTGTCCATGAAGTCGCGGTCGTGGGTGATGATGATCATCTCGTTCCTCCAGGCACGAAGAAACTGCGTGAGCCAGCGGACCGAGACGATGTCGAGGTAGTTCGTGGGCTCGTCGAGAAGCAGGAGGTTTGGTTCGGAAACTAGCACTTTGGCAAGATTCAAACGTACCTGATATCCGCCGGATAGGGACGAGGGATGGCTGCCGAAGTCATCGTTGATGAACCCAAGACCGTGCAGGATGGCCTCTGCCTTGTAGGTTTCGTCAATGTGGTCTTCGTTTTTCGGAAGGGCAAGGCACGCTTCCTGAAGTACCGTATCTTCAGTGAAATGGATGTGTTGGGAGAGGTGGCCGATGGTGTAGCCGGAGGGCGTCGTGATCGTTCCGGCGTCCTGGTGTTCCTCGCCCAGAATCATACGGAAGAGTGTAGACTTACCGTGACCGTTCCGCCCTACCAGTCCCACGCGCTCGCGGGGATTAACAGTAAAGCCGACGCCGTCGAACAGCACCTGCTTCCCATAAGATTTTTCAATGTTGGTGACCTGGAGCATTCGTTTCCCTTTGTTAAATGGATTTACTACAAAATTAAAACTCTTTATAATAACGCAGAATGACCGTTATGGCAAATGATTTTTCAGGGCCGAGATGGAAGTATGGTATGGAGCGTTAGATAAGAGACATAAGAATATCATATTACGTTAAAAAGGTTAGCGTTTTTCAGCATCTTCTCGAGAGGCAAGGTTGTTGTAGGTACGTGATATTTTGCGCAACCTGGCGTAACGACATCGGAGGGGCCCCGACTTTATGATATCCTGTTTGCGATGAAGCTGGACAGGCGTGGGTCTACACTATTTCCTCATCTTCTCTGCGCCATGCCGGATCGACAATGCAGATGAACTTGAGGTCGTATTTCCCGGAATTTGTGATGCTCTGGATAGCCTGGGGAGGAATGTACACGGTTGATCCGGGCCTGACCGGCGCGTCTTCGCCGTTGATATGCATAATGCCTTCGCCTTCTATGATATAATAAACTTCCGAAGTCCTGAGCCGGTGGGCCCACGTCGTATCGTCCGGTTTCACGACCGCGTGTGCCAGGCTATAGCGCAGAGCCAGGTCCTCCTTGTCCGGGTGCAGTATCTCACGAAGCAGACAATTGTCTCCGGCGATGAATTCCTCGCAATCATGTAATTCACGGATGAACATGGGAAATACTCCTCTACTGCAAAAAAAAGTAATAGCCCCGCACGAACATACGGGGCGCAAGGGTACGTTGAAACAAAGATCATCCCGGCCTTTATTTGCAGTCGCCGATCCTTTTTCCACTCATGTGATAAACGATCTTTGATGTTTCTCCCTTGTTGTCGACTTTTTCCAGCGTCATCATGCCGTTGTACGACGTCTGTTTGTACTCCATTTCACCGGAGCCAGTGCTGCCGTTTCCTTGCATTGCATCGTCCAGGTAACCTTGTTTCCCACTACCTTCACATCCTTTCGTTCGCAGTCATTCTTCTTTTGCGACGTATTGGGGATTGTCTTTTTCGAATCTTTGATATCCTCTTTAGTGTAGCAATGGGTGGTGACCATGGGCGGCATGGCAAATGGCATACCCGCCATGTCCATCTTCATCGTGATCTCCCAGTTGCCCTCCTGCATAGTGGCGGGAGCGGCAAACAGAGGAGCTGCTGAAACCAGCAAAAGCGCGAAAAACAGACTGATAACCTTCATACGTTGTTCCTCCTCTCTTTTTAGACAATGATAGCGGAAGCCTCTTCTCCTGTCAAACCTGCTTGTTGAAGGATCACGCACCAGAGGACATTTTCACTTTGCCTTGACATCATGCACCAGAGGCTATTGACTCTCTTTAGTCAAAGAAGTACAATCACCGGGTTTGCGGGAGCAGGTAATTATGAAACAGGAAGAACTGACGTTGCTTAAAAAATGGTTTGCCGGCTATTGCGCTTCCTTCTCCACCCCGGTCCGGGAAGATCAGCAAAATATCACGGTCAAGCAGCATCATACACACGAAGTATGCGAGAATGCCTTGCGGATCGGACGCGCCCTGCAGCTGAATGAAGGTGACCTGCCGCTCGCCGAGGCGATCGCGCTACTTCATGACGTCGGCAGGTTCCCGCAATACCAGCGGTATAAGACCTTCGACGACAGCATATCGGTGAACCACGCAACCCTGGGAGTACACGTGCTTCTCGAGAAGAACGTACTCGGGACATTGCCCGAAGATCAGCGCGACCTTATCGTGCATTCCGTGACGCTGCATAATGTGTACTCCCTGACGGGAAAACTTGACGAGAGGACCATGCTGTTCACCAAACTGATCCGCGATGCGGACAAACTCGATATCTGGCGCGTGTTTGTCGACTATTTCAGTCAGGATCACGAAGGCAGGGCAACGGCCGTCGGTCTCGGACTTCCCGATGTCCCAGACTATTCGCCGGCGATTCTTGCCTGTCTGGCCCGGGGTGAAATGGTCAACAAGGCGGACCTGCGGACCTTGAACGATTTCAAGCTTCTTCAGCTGTCCTGGCTCTATGATCTCAATTTTGCCGCTTCGCTACGGATGGTGCTTGAGCGGGGATATATCGATAAATTAGCCAAGGTGCTGCCCGACGTCCGGCAGATCAACGATGCCGTGGCTTTTGCCCGGGCCTATGTGGAAAGAAAGCTTACGGTCGCCGGAAAGGCCCTCCAGGCCGGAAAAAGCTAAAATTAGGCTTTACTCCGTGCTGCTTAATTTGGTAAGATGAATTCAGTCTCAGTTTTTGCACTTCTAATCGAGAAGGGTGTATATCAGCTAAACCGTAGAGAGCACGGAGCTTTTTGCGCGGTTTGATTTGAGAACCCGTCGTCCTCTATGGCCACTTGGTAAATTTATTTTTATGGTTTGACATTGAGGGAGTCTCATGCGAAATAACATTGTTTCACTCGGCGCTGACGAGCTTAAGTACGAGATCCGCGAAATCGTCGCCGTTGCCAAGGAATTCGGCAAGCTGGGGATAGAGATCAACTGGGAGAACATTGGCGATCCGGTACAGAAGGGCGAGAAACTCCCGGACTGGATCAAGGACCTTATCATCGGCACCATGAAGGATGACCTGACGTATGCCTATTCTCCCACGAAGGGACTTGATGCTACGCGGGAGTATCTTGCCCAAAAGGCGAACACGAACGGCGGAGTCAAGATCACGAAGGAAGATATCATCTTCTTCAACGGTTTGGGCGATGCTATCAGCAAAGTTTACGGCCAGCTCCGGAAGGAATACCGTGTCATCGGCCCGAGCCCTGCTTACAGCACTCATTCATCGGCAGAGGCATCGCATGCGGGATCGGAGTATGTTTCCTACCGGCTCGACCCGAACAATCTCTGGTACCCGGATCTGAACGACCTCAGAATGAAGGTGAAGTACAATCCTTCCATCTCCGGCATTTTGGTCATCAACCCGGATAACCCCACAGGCGCGGTCTACCCGCGGGAAGTGTTGCTCGAGATCGTTGCCATCGCGAAGGAATTCGACCTGTTTATCGTGTGCGATGAGATCTATATCAACCTGACCTATAATGGCAAGAAGTCTGTGCCCCTTGCCGACGTGATCAACGGTGTGTGCGGAATCTCGATGCAGGGCATTTCCAAGGAACTTCCCTGGCCTGGGGCTCGGTGCGGGTGGATCGAGGTGTATAATGCGGACAAGGACCCTGTCTTCGCTAAATACATCAAGAGCATTGTGGACGACAAGATGCTTGAAGTCTGTTCCACCACACTACCGCAGAAGGTGATTCCCGCTGTCATGACCGATCCCCGGTATGGAAAACATATCGCGCACCGGAATGCCGTATACGAACAGCGTTCGCGCATCGCTTATGATCTTCTGAAGGACATACCGGGCATTCTCGTGAACCGGACAAACGGCGCTTTCTACATGACCGTCATGTTCCGTGATAATGTCCTGAAGCCGAGCCAAAAACTGGCTATTGCGAACTCGGCGGCCAGGGAAAGGGTGGAGCAGCTTGTGAAGGGGGTTGCGCTCGACAAGCGTTTCGTCTATTACCTGCTGGCTTCCACGGGCATCTGCGTCGTACCACTCACAGGATTCAACTGCGACCTCCAGGGTTTTCGCGTTACGCTTCTTGAATCGGATAATGCGAAATTCGAGTGGCTCTTCAGGGTTCTGCGAGACAAGATTTCGGAATACCTGCAGAGCGCCTGATTGTGATGCGGTACATAGGGGCGAATGCACAATCATGATCCGGTCACGGGAAACGGGATTGCCACCCTGCGCCTGGCAAATGCTTCCAGCGGCAGTTCCTTCATCGGTCCCGACTTGCTCTCTACCGCGCAGTACATTCTGTCAGAATGCCCTCTTTTGATTGCGTCACTTCCGGCTTCGCTTCAATCCATTCTCGGGTCTGAGTAACGATGCTCCTTTTCGAGGGCCGTCAATAATGATGTCTCTATTTCCGATATAAAATCGAAGAGTACAAAAGGGCCTCATCGGCCGTATCGACAAGTGAAGCGCGGTACCGCGGATATTAAATGCCTTCCATGGATATGTTCACATTTGTTTGCCGGATTACCGGATCGATCCCGATGCAAAAAGCAATTATGACGAGCGGTTATTCGAACGATTCCGTGTTGAACAGTATGATTAATACAGCCTAAAGGAGTTGTTACGAAGCCCTATTGAATGAAAGACCTGGGTAAAGTTCACTGCTTCCCTTAGTCGCCAATAGAATCGTGTATGTGCATATGAGCGACATTTTTCTTGATTTTTTGGGTTGTTCATACGATAATGGCCGACTTGAATCACTTATTTCACTTTCCAATCTGAGGAGGTTCGTAACAATGAGAATCATTCTGTTGGGCGCACCGGGCGCGGGCAAGGGCACGGTTGCGAAACTTTTGACGGCACTGGACGGCTCAGTCCAGATTTCCACCGGAGATATTCTGCGCGGCGCGGTGAAGGCTGGCACACCGCTCGGTAAGGAAGCACAGGGTTATATGGATCGGGGCGATCTGGTTCCCGATTCTCTCATCATGGGCATCATGGAGCAGCGGCTCCAGGAGAAGGATTGCCAGAAGGGGTTTCTGCTCGATGGGTTCCCGCGGACCATACCTCAGGCCGACGCGCTTGGCGTACTTCTCCAGAAGCTTAACATCAAGCTCGACCTCGTGGCGAACATCGAGGTCCCGCGCAACGTGATCCTCGACCGTCTGACCACGCGCCGGACCTGCTCCAACCCCTCTTGCCAGGAGATCTACAACATAAAGAGCAATCCACCGGCGCCCGGGGACAAGTGCAAAAAGTGCGGCAGCCCAACGATTCAGCGCGCCGACGAGACTGTGGAAGCTATCAGCAAGCGTCTTGATGTCTATGACGAAAAAACCGCCCCGCTCATCGGCTATTACGAAAAGAAGGGCATGCTTCTCACCATCAAAGAGGTCAGCAGCGACGGCGTGGTGAATGCTATCAAGAAGGGGATTGCTGCAAAGAAGTAGATCCTGTTGTTGCATAAGAAAAGGCGGGATGGGGCAATATCCCGCCTTTTTACGGTCAGCTCCTTGCATTATGATTGATCACAGATTGTTGCATCCGCGGCATTCCGCGTGTTCTTGTGTTTACCCAGCTCTTCCTTAACTTCCTTATGAACTCTTCCGCCACTAAATCGCTTGCGCGATAGCATGGGGGCTTCACTTTGCCCAGAGGTTTCAGGTCCTGTTAGATCATGTGCTTTGGTCCTCCGCCGTATCATACGAGCAAAGTCGGCACCAGTAAAAAAAGAACACCCAGAAGATGTTCCCAGTACGACTTTTCTGTAGTAATGACTTTTTTTACTGAGTTAATAAAAAGTTCTGGAAGTTGGAAAATTAAGGGTATTGATCGCAATAATTCAGTATGGCATAAAAAGAATAAAGGGGATTATGAAAAGATCCAGGATGCACAGCCGTCATGACATAAATCATATGAATTTTTTATGAAGAATGATATTGTGCGATCATACAAGGAGGACGCCTATGGACCTGTCAGCGAAAACCAAAGTAAATGATCTTTTAATACGTTATCCCTTTTTAAAAGACTTTCTCGTCAGTCTTAATCCGGAATTCAAGATGCTCGATAATGCGTTCATGCGCAAGACCGTGGGCAGGATCGCATCCCTGGGAAAAGTAGCCATGGTTGGCGGGATGGATGTAAAAAAACTCCTCGATGACATCGCCGCGAAGATCAATAAGGAAACCGGCGAAGCGGTCGCCATTTCGTACGGCGAAGACGGCCCTGATGAACAGGAACTTAAGATCGATAAAATGAAGGAAATCATCAAGGAACTTCACGCTGGGAAAGATGCCGAATCGCAGAAAAAGAAGTTTGAGGAACTGATCAAGGACGTGGCGCCCTGGGAAATCGCGCAGATGGAGCAGAAGCTTATTGCCGAAGGCATGCCTGAGACCGAGATAAAAAGCCTCTGCGAGGTGCACGTGCAGGTATTCAAAGAAGCTCTGGAGCATCAGACAGTGCCTGGTCTTCCCGCCGGGCATCCGGTGCATACGCTAATGCTGGAGAACCGGGCCGCGGAGGAAATCCTGAAAGAAATGGAAGCGATTTCCGATTTTGTCAGGGGAAAAGAGAAGCTCCTTGGCATTCTCGACCGCCTCGCCCAAATCGACAAGCATTTCTTGCGCAAGGAGAACCAACTTTTCCCGATTATCGAAACGAAGGGCATCACCGGACCCTCAAAAGTCATGTGGGCTCTTCATGACGATATCCGCACGTTTATCAAAGACGTGCGGAAGCGTATTGTTGACGGGAAGATGGAGAAGGTGGTCGTTGAGTCGCTGGCGAAAATGGTCAATGACATGATCTACAAGGAAGAGCATATCCTCTTTCCCATGACGCTTGAAACGCTTTCCGAAGATGAATGGGCCAAAGTAAGAAAAGGGGAAGAGGAGATCGGATTTGCGTGGGTCAAACCCGAAACGGAATGGAAGCCTTCGGTGGGATCGTTCCAGCAAGAGCTTCTAGCCGAGAAAGTCGGCAGCCTGAATCTTGATACAGGACAGCTCACGGCAGAGCAGGTCAACCTGATCCTGACCCATCTTCCTGTGGATCTTTCTTTCGTGAACGAGAACGATGAGGTTGTTTACTATTCGGCTATGCCTGAGCGTATTTTTCCGCGCAGTCCGGGCGTAATCGGGAGAAAAGTACACAATTGCCACCCGCCCAAGAGCGTGGGCACAGTGGAGAAGATTCTCGCATCGTTTAGAGCAGGAACAAAGGATGTCGCGGAATTTTGGATCCAGATGCGCGGCAGAGTGCTCTTCATTCGGTACTTCGCCGTCCGCGATTCGGCAGGAAAATACCGCGGCTGTCTCGAAGTTTCCCAGGACATTACGGAGATACAGAAGCTCACGGGACAGAAGAGGCTTCTGGATTGGGAGTAAAACAAATTCTGATGAGAGTGTCAAAAGCGGCGTGAACAGGGGGGCAGTAGAAGGAGAGAGCAGCGTGTACGGAGGCCACCACAGCACGAACAACCGTTTGACAGGCGGAGGGAGATTCGCTATAGCTTCGTCCCTCTCCTCTTATTTTGAAGGGGGTTTCGCATGAAGCGTGTTCTGATTCTAGCGGTTGCGGCCGTGATGGTTATGGCAGCAGCGGCATTCGCCGGTAAAATCTATCAGTTCACCGGCAAGGTCCTGGAGATCAAGGACAATGTCATCGTAGTCGACAAGAACGGCGAGAAATTCGAAATGCAAAGGACGCCAACACAAAGGTGAAAGGCGACCCCAAGGTCGGAGCAAAGGTGACGGTGAAGTACGAGTCACGCGCAGCAGAGATCGAAGTAAAGTTAAAGTAAAAGTTCAAGAAAGAAAATAGAAACTGGCACCGGAAAATTTCTCGGTGCCAGTTTTTTGTGAGTCTCGACTTAAAAACGACAATCGTGGTTTATTTACAGCCGGGGACGACTCCCTGGTTGTCTACAACCTCACCGGCACACCGCGCGCTTTCAAATACTCCTTCGCCTGCCTGATTGTGTATTCCTTGAAGTGAAAGATCGAGGCCGCCAAAGCAGCATCGGCCTTGCCTTTAGTGAATCCTTCATAGATGTGTTCCAGGTTCCCCACGCCGCCCGAAGCGATGACTGGAATCGTGACTGCTTCCGCCACGGCCCGCGTCAACTCTAGGTCGTATCCCGTTTTCTGCCCGTCCTGGTTCATGCTTGTGAGAAGTATCTCTCCTGCTCCGTACTCTTCCATTTTCCTCGCCCATGCTACCGCGTCGATGCCCATGGGTTTTCTGCCGCCGTGGGTGTAGACTTCCCACCTAAGCTCAGAGCTCTGAGTTCTGAGATCAGAATTCAAAAGGAAGAGAGATTTGTATTGCGTGTCGTCGGCCCACTTTAAGGGCGGCTTAAAGTCGGGGTCATGGGCGACAACTCGTTTCGCGTCGATGGCTACTACAATGCACTGGCTGCCGAAGCGGAGTGATGCGGCTTTGATGAACTCAGGGTCGTGGACTGCAGTGGTGTTGATCGATACCTTATCCGCACCCGCTAGAAGCAGGCTCCTGATGTCGTCGAGCACTTTGATCCCGCCGCCTACGGTGAGGGGCATGAAAACCTCTTCAGCAGTCCTTCGTACCACATCGAGGATGATGCCGCGTTCTTCGTGCGAGGCGGTTATATCGAGAAAAGTCAACTCGTCCGCGCCTTGCTTGTCGTATGCATTGGCGATCTCCACGGGATCGCCGGCGTCGCGCAGGTTCACGAAGCTCACGCCTTTTACAACCCGGCCGGCTTTTACATCAAGGCAGGGGATGATTCGCTTGGTTAACATTAGCTCCTCAGTTGGACAGCCAAATTACAGATAACAAAGATAACGACTCAGGTCTCCGGTTTCTCCGGAATCATCTGGCTGTAATCGAAATTCAACTACGACTTCTAATAAATTATATCCGGCCTTCGCGAGATGACCAGATTGAGATTGTATACGACAATTCATTGCAATTATCCTTCTACCGCACACAGCGGTTGTCGTTCATCTTTACGAACTGTATGGCTTCCTTCAAGTCCAGCGACCCGCTGTAGATCGCCTTCCCCGTGATCACGCCGCTCACGCCGGAGTAACGCACTGTGAGAAGGTTCTCGATGTCCCTCATGGTATGGACGCCACCCGACGCAATGACCGGGATGTGGAGCGCCTTTGCAAGAGCTTGCGTCGCTTCGATGTTGGGGCCCGAGAGCATTCCGTCACGCTTGATGTCGGTATAGATGATCGCGATGACGCCGTAGTCCTGCATCTGAATAGCGAGATCGACTGCCTTTACCCTCGTGACCTCTGCCCATCCTTTGATCGCTACGAGACCTTCTTTTGCATCGATGCCGACAATAATCCTGCCGGAAAACTTCTCACAGGCCTCGCGCACAAAGGCGGGATTCTCGATCGCCGCGGTTCCGAGGATGATTCGGTCGATGCCGATGGAGACAAGTGACTCGATGGTTGCAATATCCCGAACGCCGCCGCCGACTTCAATAGGAATCCTGATTACTGAACGGATGGCCTTGATGGCATCAAGATTTTTCGGCACGCCGGCAAAAGCGCCGTTCAGGTCCACAACATGCAGCAGTTCGGCGCCTTGCGCTTCCCAATGTTTTGCCGTGGTCGCCGGATCCTCGGAATAGACCGTGGCCTTGTCCATGAGCCCCTGTTCGAGTCGCACACACTTGCCTTCTTTTAAATCAATGGCCGGAATGATAAGCATGAGAACCTCAAAAAATTAAGTAGCAAGGGGCGAGTTGCGGGTCTCCATTAGCAAGGCAAAGCACAGGATCTTGACATCCTTGCTGCCTGCTACATGATCTTTGCCCCTATTTTATAGTTCTTTGGCCTTATCCTTTTTGCTCCCCGAATCTTTTCAGCATTGACAACCCCAGTGCTTGGCTTTTCTCGGGGTGAAACTGGGATGCAAAGATATTGTCTTTCCAGATGCTCGATACAAAATCGATGCCGTACGACGTAGTGGTCGCGATCAGGCTTTTGTCATCGGGCACGACATGGAAGGAGTGTACGAAGTACACATGGCTGTCATCAGGAACATCCTGCAGTACCGGGGCACGGCGTTTAATCGAGATGGAATTCCAACCCATGTGGGGGACCTTCATTGTTTCGAGTTTTGAGTCGTGAATTTCGAATTGAGGTCCTTTAAACCGCACGACACGGCCTTTGATGATATCGAGTCCCTTCGAGATCCCGAACTCCTCGCTTTCCGTGAACAAAAGCTGGAGACCGAGGCAGATGCCGAGAAAGGGCTTTCCGCTCTCGATGCTTTTGTACACCGCCTCGATCAGTCCGTACTCCTCAAGATTACGCATGCAGTCCGGAAAGGCGCCTACGCCAGGCAGTACTACGCGAGATGCGCTCAGGATTGTCTTCGGGTCTCTTGTGACGACGGCGTCGCGACCTACGCGTTCAAAACCTTTCTGAACGCTCCTGAGATTTCCCATTCCGTAATCTATAATCGCGATCATAACAATGCGCCACCACAGAGAGCATAGAGAATTCACGGGGAATCGTGAGCACTTCTGCCTGCCCTTCCACTGTGATCTCCGTGGTTAGTATCAGATTTTTCCTTTTGTCGAAAGCACGCCCTTGATCCTCGGATCGAGGCTCGTGGCCTGATCCAGGGCGCGTCCGAAAGCCTTGAAGATCCCCTCAAGCATGTGGTGAACATCACGGCCATAGAGGATGCGTATATGGAGATTCATGCCGGCGTGGTTCACAATGGACTGGAAGAAGTCCTGCGCTAATCCGGGATCGAAGTCCTTAAGCTTGTATTTTTTCGGCAGCTCGACCTGGTATACGAAGTACGGCCTGCCGGACAGATCCATGACCACCTGCGCCAGGGTTTCGTCCATGGGCACCGTGGCCTCGCCGTATCGGCAGATGCCCTTGCTGTTGCCAAGTGCTTTTTTTAACGCCTGTCCAAAGGCGATGCCCAGGTCCTCGACAGTGTGATGGTCGTCGATCTCCGTGTCTCCTTTTGCCTTGAACGTGAGATCGAAAAAGCCGTGCTTGGCAATGTGCGAGAGCATGTGATCCATGAAGGGCACGGCGGTTTTAATACTGTATACCCCCGTTCCGTCCAGATTCAGGGAGATTTTGATGTCCGTTTCTTTGGTTTTGCGGTCGATTGTTGCTTTGCGGTTCATAAAAGTCCTTCTTTAAACGGATCCCGTCATTCCGTGCTCGACCTGGAATCCAGTGACTTCTTTGGGAAGACCGGATTCTCTGCTCACGCAGGAAGAATGAACTGGGCGCCATTTAAAATCTGCGTTTAACTGCGACCCTCTGCAGCCAGAATGTTCTTCAGTCGTTTCAGCAGCTCGTTATTCTCTTCCGGCGTCCCGATGGTTATTCGCAAGCAATTCCGGAGCGTCCCGGGTTTGTTCAAATCCTTGATGAGGATGCCAGCCTGCTTTAGTTTTTGATGAATTGTCGAGGCATCCGAAGCGGTCCTGATCAGTATGAAATTTGTCTCTGTTGGATAGGCTGTGACGCCCTGGAGTTTTAAAAAAGCATTATAGAGCTTTTCCCGTTCTGAAATCAACAGCGAAATCTGGCGTTCCAGGACATTCCGGTGTTTTAACGCCGTCACCGCGGTTACTTGGGAGAGGCTATTGATGTTGTAGGGCAGGCGAATCTTGTTGAGCTCGTCGACGATTTCCCGCGAAGCAGCCAGTACGCCGACGCGAAGACCGGCGAAACCGATTTTTGAAAGCGTCCTTAGGATGATCATGTTCGGATACTTTTTTAGCAACGGTAGCCAGGTTTTGCCCGAAAAGCTGTAATAAGCCTCATCGATCACAATAGCGGCATCGGTTTTTTCCAATATCTTCCGTACAGCCTCATCGGAAAAATGGTTCCCCGTGGGGTTGTTCGGACAGGCGAGGAAGATCACCCGGGCCTTGCTCTCTTTTGCCTTACTGACCATCAGTTCCGCGTCAAGGTCGAAACTCCGGTCGAGCGGTGCAATAACGACGTCCTGTGCAAGCGCGCGGGAGGTGATTTCATACATGGCAAAGGTAGGCACGGGAATGAGCACCGGTCCGCCGAAGGCAAGGATGATTGACTGGATTAGCTCGTCCGAGCCGTTCCCGAGGATCATCTGCTCAGGCCGCATTTCCCAGAGTGATGCAATCGCCTTTTTCAGTTCCTTGGCCGAAGGATCGGGATAGAGGTTGACCGATGTGTTGCGGACAGCATTGGCAATTTCCCGTAGCACCGACCCGGGCAGGGAGAAGGGGTTCTCCATAGCATCGAGCTTGATGCGAATCGGCGTTTCGTCTATATGATACGCCGCGAGCTTGCGCACCTGGGGCCTGATAAGCCGGACAAGAGAGTTGTTTTTCGAGGATTTTTTAGACATGGCAGGCACTATACAAGAATCAGCAGCCTTGTTCAAGCGGAAATTATACCGTTTAGTGAAATATCACTTGTGTTTTGGTATCATGGAAGTATGAAAAGAATCATCAATGTGGTAATCACGGTTCTTCTGTGCTCGCAAATGACGATGGCATCGGATTTCCGGTTTTCGACGCGGCCGAACAAGGCGAATCTGATCCAATGGCGGAACTGGGGGCAGGACGCATTTGATGAAGCGAAGAGGAAAAATAAATTGATTCTGCTTTCGCTCAGCGCTGTCTGGTGTCATTGGTGTCATGTGATGGATGAGACCACCTATTCGGATCTCGGGGTCATCGGTTTCATCAATGACAATTTTATCCCCATCAGAGTTGATGCTGACCTGCGGCCGGACATCGACTCGCTGTACAATCAGGGCGGATGGCCCAGCACCGCTATTCTTACGCCCGAAGGAGAAGTCATCAGCGGTGGCAATTATTTTCCGCCCGAGGAGATGCTGGGCCGCCTCAAAAGGGCTTCCGCCCTTATGCGCAGTGATCCCGCCGCCATCAAAGGCCGCTTTGAAGAGCTGAAAACCACGGAGGAGCTTCGGGCAAGCCGGCAGGAGGCCTTTACCGGACTGCCGGACAAAAGCACCCTAGACGATATCCTGAAACAGGTAAAAAATTCCTTTGACGAGAAGAACGGCGGTTTCGGGCGTGGCCAGAAGTTTCCCAGTCCCGATACTATCGATTTTCTGCTCTCGATATATGCCAGGCAAAAGGACAGGGAAGCCCTAAGGATTGTTTCGACCACTCTTGACCGTATGGCGCAGGGGGAACTCTTCGATAAGACGGAGGGCGGTTTTTTCCGGTATGCCACAAAGCCGGACTGGTCAGAACCCCATTATGAAAAGATGCTTGACATAAATGCGGGCATGATCTGGAACTATGCGAACGCCGCTCTCGCAACAGGGAAGAAGGAGTACATCCGCATCGTTGATGAGACCGTAGGCTATGCCCAGGAGAATCTTTATGATGCAATAACGGGGGCCTTCTATGGCAGCCAGGACGCAGATGAGGATTATTACCGTTCGAAGAACCGGAGCAAGTTGACATCACCCGCTGTTGATAAAACCGTTTATACGGATTCTTCCTCGCTCATGGTCAGCGCGCTTGTTTCCGCCTACGATGCAACAGGCAGGAATGCTTATCTTGCCTTGGCCATCAAAAGCGGAGATTTCGTGCTGAAGAATCTATCCGCGGGAGACAACGGGGTCTTTCACGATCTGCGAGACAGGAAGCACGGACTCAAAGGCATGCTTTCCGATAATGCTCTGTTCGGATCAGCCCTGCTCGATCTGTATAATGCGACCGGAGAAAAAAAATACCTTCAGCGGGCGAAGCAGATCGGCCATCTTCTCATTGAACGCTTTTATGATGAAGACTCGAAGCGTTTTCGTATCTCGTATGGTTCATCGCTCAAAAAACCCGTGAGCGCCGGGGTGCTTGCCGAGGTAAATAATGATCTCGCCAATTACCGAGCGCTCCATTTCCTCAGCAGACTCGCCTATGTCGACGCTATACCGCGATTCAGAGAAATACGCGATGCCGCGGCGGAGACTCTTAAAAATGAGTACCATCGTTACGCGCCCTATGCCGCCACCTATGGGAACGTCGTGCTTTGGATCACGAGAGAGCCTGTGATGATCACGATTATCGCAGATAAGCAAAGGGTGAATGCCTATCTTTCTGCCATGACAGCAGTATTTGTCCCGGAAAAGGTTCTTCGCGTGCTCTCCCTTTCAAAGGATGGGGAGGCGATCTCCAAACTGGGATATTCGCAGCGGGAGGCTGTGTACTTGTGCGCGGGAAAACGATGCGCTGCGCCGATTGAAAATCCGGAAACGCTGAGGAGAGATCTAAAGGATTTTGCAGGGGGACCTTCGCAGAACGGAAATTAATCGGGTAGTGTTATCGTAGAAAAAATAAAAGGCGGCCGGGAGACCGCCGTGTTCGTTTTAGGGAATAACCTTGTTCAGCGGGTACTCTACAATACCGGAAGCGCCTCTTCGCTTAAGCCGGGGAATCAGGTTCCGCGCCTCTTTTTCATCCAATATTACTTCGAGACTCACCCATGCCGGGTCTGTCTGATGTGAAATCGTGGGCGCGTGCATGGACGGAAGCAGGCCGCAGATCTCCTTCAGGCTTGCCTTCGGCGCATTCATCTTGAGGCC